>Ga0078894_10001765_pt1 | contig 16180 bp, 9 predicted proteins | sample LauGreSu1BDMLBSD_2_FD_67506 | JGI IMG/M metagenome (GOLD analysis project Ga0078894, IMG submission 67506) | Freshwater lake microbial communities from Lake Michigan, USA - Su13.BD.MLB.SD (version 4) (version 4) | ecosystem: Environmental > Aquatic > Freshwater > Lake | place: Lake Michigan, USA... | reverse complement strand
CCCCAAACTATTTGAACTCGGGTCAATAAACGAAAATGACGAGTCCGAAAAATTATACACGCCACTATTCGCGCCCAATGTCATAGCAGACACGCGAGGTTGAAATTTTAGATTACTAACAACCCAGCTACCGGATGGTGTCGCTCCAGCACCGAAAATTGAACCGAATGTTCGAGAGGTGGTTCTGTCCATAACAGCAGAATAAGACCCCCATCCAGAACCGCGTCCTTGGTTTAATTTCCAGTATCCAATCAACCCAGTCTCATTTCCGATTAAACGGTAGCGATAATTATCGGCAATTTCAGTGGCAGAACGCTCGACAGTCCATATACGAACATCCGAAATTGAACCGCGGAATTGGCGGTCGGTCTGTGAACCAACAATTCCCGCGTCGTCGCTTCCGATAACAAGTTTCAAACCTGTCGCGGCACTTGACAAATTGCCATGATTCACATTTGTAGTTGATGTAATAAAAGCACCATCAATATACAACATCAATACACCGCTGCTGCCATTAAAAGTAATTGCGGCGTGATGCCACAGAGCGTCTTTATATGTGAGAGGGCTCATTACATCCAGTCCTATTGTGGCAGTATTACTAGATGTAGAACATACGATTTGACCACTAGTATTCATACAAAACATAAATTGAGCTGTGTTGGCATAACCACCTGTCGACCATCGAGATACAAAATCAGAATTGTTTTTCTGATTATTCGTATCTGCCGTTTTAAACCAACATTCCACGGTCATTGTCGCTATAAATGGTGCCGTATTCGTCCATGCTGGAATACCCAAATCCACTGCGTCATTGACACCATCAAGGTTCAAGACGGTTTCGGCCGACATATTCGTAATCGCTTGTGAGAGATTTGACCCGGTTGTTGTTGCATTCGTCGTTGTAATATTCAAAACAGTAGCATTTGTGAAATTGGTATTGGTTAAATTCGCATTCGTAAAATTACATCCAGTCAGGTCAGCACCCCTGAAGTTCACGCCGGATAAATCCACACCCGAAAAATCCGTATGAGTGATATTATCGAAATGTGTCAATGCGTCCAGAGCCGACCCTGAATTACTCGTCCGGAGAGAATAACTATTGTTGATAAGAAACCCGACATTCGGAATTGGAACTGTAGTATTCGACCACCGAGACGCGTCATAACTCTGTATTGTAGTGTGAAGGGCATTTGAGGTTCGGTCGTTGAAGGTGCTTCCGTTGTCCGTGCATAGATAGTTTGCAACGAGACCGGTAGAATTCGATGGAACAACGCGATTACGATACATTCGAAGCTCGTTGGCGGTTCTTGCGACATTCCACAATCGTATATCGTATAATACGGTGTCTAATTTCATTCTATTACCATCCCCTCCGGGGCCTGGGTTTTGCATACCAATTGCGAATGTGCTGTCATTTGAAAAGAAATTTCCTGCATATGTGAAGGTTTGTCGGGCTATACCATTCACATAAAAAGTAATTGTAGAACCAGAACGCGTAACCGCGAGATGCGACCATTGTGCGACGGGAACGACCGCAGATTCAGCGTACCACCATCCGTAAAATTTATTATATAGTGATAATCCTTTCGCGTTGGCAATATTTGCGTTTCTAATCTGAAATAAATAATTATAGTTTCCCATATCAACAATCGTGCAATTGAAACGAGTAGTTGTTTCATAATACCACGCTTCAATCGTGAAATTATTCGTCCCTGCCGCGATTTTAAGACGAGCATCATAGGCTCTCGAAGCAAACATACTGTCGTTCCATCGTAAAGCATTGAATCGAGTATCGATATACGTCGCCAGCACATATTTCCAGGCGTATATTTTATCCGTGAAATACACCGTCGTAAGACTCACATTATCCGTTTCAAGCACCCAGTTGGCGTCGGCGTCGTTGGCGGATGAGCCCGTGTTGTCGAGAGATGCTCGTATCGTGATATTCTCTCGAACAGCAAGAGTATCAATGATATATTTCCAATCTGGATTGGCATACAATGCACACGCCATCATATCTAATGTCGTCGTTTGATGCACGCTTTTGAGAGACTGAATAAACCCTGTAAAATGCACCCAAGACGAGAGACCGGCATCTCTCGACACGACATCTTGGACGATTGCTGGCGACACGCTGTCATCCCCGCCGCCAATAAATTTATATCCAATATAAGGGTCTACCGTGTGTTGAATAATACCCACGCAGTCGAACGCAGTGGCATCCCCGACAATCTCTCCAACTTCCTGTCCCAATTCATAAAACTCGTCCAACTCGCTGACCAACACCATCGGGCGCGGCTTGTAATTCGCACTATTATACTCCGCCGCGGGTTCTACCAGTTTCGCCCTCTGGAAAAAAACGGGTTTGTTTATCGTGATGTTCGTGCTTTCGCTGTAAAATGGCCATACCCCCCCATTCCCCGAAGCATCAGCGGCCGCCGCAGCCGCCGCCGCCGTAGCCGTATCCGACCTCGTATATTCGAGATATTCGTTTTGGAGAGTTCCAGGGAGAAGTTGTATTTCGGTAATATCAAAATCATCGCAAGGAGAGCAATGATTTCCAGAAGCATCAATTTGCGTCGGTAATTCAGGCGTCTCGTAATGAAAATGGTCTAAGATGTATCGATTGTCGCTGTTTAAAAAACGGAGTTTCGAGAGAATAGACGCGGGTGTATCATAAAAGTAATTGAATACAAGACAATAGGTTTCGTCGTTCATAGCACTGATGATTACATCGATATCCTTGATGCGACTGTCGATGAGGATGAGTTTTTTCGTCGGCGTAGTGCTTGGCGCGGACGGTGCCGTGTATAACAGACCATTGTAATTCTCGATGGCGTCCGTGAAATACGTGCTCTTCAAATTCACGCCGGTGTGTGATTCAAGGAACCAGTCGCCGCCCAACGACGCGGCACCAGTATCATCTGTAGAAGCACGCACCGTAACACCCGTAAGAGCAGTTAGCTTATCGATGATATATTTCCAGTCGGGGTTTGAATAAAGAGCACACGCCATCATATCAAAATATTCGATACCGTAATTCTGGCGTAACATCGTGATGAATAAGGCAACGTTATTCCACGACTGAAAATCGGGGTCGGTGCGTTCCACCGCACGAATTCGCGGTTTGATGATGTCAGATGTGCGTCCGAACATTTCATACACCGGTTTTTCGTCATTATGCTGAACCAACCCGATGCTTGTAAATGCAGGAACACCTAATTCCGCGATTTTGGCTTCGACCTCCTTGATGAGTTTCTTCGAATGTGTCGTCGGACGAGACGGTGCATCAAAAATGATATGATACACACCGGCTTGCTTTGCATTGATGATGTCTTGGTAATTCGATACACGACTATCAATCAGGAGAAGATATGTGGGTGGTGATGCTACCGGCAATGACGGTATTATACCACTTGGATACGATGTTTCCGCCATAATGTTTGACAGGTACAATGTATATAAAATAATTATATATATTATTTATTTTCTAAATTGTATATCATACATCGACTTCGAATGAGTAAATGCTTTCATTTTTTTTGACATCCCAGAAATCGGTTCGCACGGTCTTACCGTCGTTGATAAAAGTGTGTGATGTAAAACCAGTCACAGCTTTCATCCATATACTTTTTGCTCGTGATGTAGCGGCGGCGGCGTCGGCGGCGACACCGAACATCACCATCCCACCCGCTCCGGTTGTCATATACTTTGCCTGACCATTGATTTCGTAATGCTCGAAGTTATGCGCGTGACCATTCAAATAAAGATGAACTCGGGTATCGTCGAGAATCGTGGATTGGAAATCTGCTACATTTATTTCGTCAGCTTTATGATGCCCGACGACGAAAACCCATTCTTTATGGTTGTCTGGAATACTGGCGAGCACACCTTTCGCCCACGATAATTGCTGCTCACAGTCTTGTGATAATATATTCTCGTGAAACCGACACACGTCAGTGACTGGGGAACAATCGGGATATTCCGTTCCGCAGGGGTCCCATTTCTGGCGGTCTTCCCCGCGATAATCACGGATACACGGGTTTGTATCCAATACAATGATATTGATGATAAGACTCGCGTCGTCGTCGTCGTCTCTTGGAATAATGATGCGTCGATGATAATATCGTCCGTCCATAATCCAGCCCGTAATCGTATCATTTAGCGCGATTTGTGCTTCCGGTGAGAAACCGTAATCGTGGTTGCCGAGAGAATGATACCAAGGAATACCCATTCCGCCGAAGAGTGCTGTATAATCCTCGTTGATTTGCGGGTCGCTCGTATTTTGGATACCGCAATAATAAAAATTATCGCCAGTGTTGATTACAAATAAAGGGGCTTGGTCTTGGTCAATACGCGCCGTTTTCATCGCGGCAGCAGTATCCATCGCGTTTCGTTGGTGATACCCGCCTAGAGCGGCTGACCCCCAGTCACCGACCGAGAGAAACCCCGCCGGCACGACATATGACAATTGTTGGAGTAATACTATCCAGGGTAATATGGCGACGGTCATATAAAAATAATTTATTTTATAATAGTTACAAAATAAATAATAATAATATTCACTCTAGGTTACGGATTTAAGCGTGGTAAGGGTATTCAGCACCGCTGCCAGCCTCGACGGGGGCGACGTTGGTAGCATCGACATCGGCCTTCAGAACCAACTTGATCTCGTAAACACGAGTGTCGAAGGCAGAAGGACGAGAGGTGAGGGTGTGCTGAGCGGGGTAAGGAGAGATAGACACCTTGAAGCTGATAGTGTCATTCACAGCAAGAGGAACAGACTGAATGGTGCTGACATTAGAGACTTCTGTACCAAAACGAGCAGCAGCGTGATAAGCGACCTGGCGCAACAACTCGCGAGAGAAGTTGGCAGAGGTGTTCTCAGCGTTGGTGGAATACTTGCTGGAGGAAGCACCGTGGGCAGCAGAGCTCATGTTGACGGCATCGAGGGCAGCCTTGATAGTATTGTAAGCAGTAGCGCCCTTGGAGACAAGGTCGGAAAGAAGAGCGTCTTCATTGCTAAACAGATCCACGCCGTGAGGGGTGTTGAAGAGCTTCTGGGCAAGGTAGCGGACAAAGTCGTGCTTGACAAGGTTCTTCTCCACAGCGATATCGCCACCAGATTCAAGTATAGGGGTAGTGGTCAAAGTGTGAGCGTGAACAGGGTTCAACTTCAAGTTGGCGGGCCAGTTGCCCATATCAACGTAATACTTAATGTCGGAAGCATCAGTGTCGTTGACATCAAAAGAGTCGGACTGGAACTTAAAGACAGCCAACATATCAGACAACTTCACGTTGTAGATAGCAATGCAGCTGACATCGAGGGCGGCAGCAGCCTCACCAGCGAGCTCACCGGAAACGCCGAGGACAAAAGACTGGTTAAGGCCGGAAAGAGTGAAATTCACCATTTTTCTTGTTATACTATTACTAAATATTTTTTTTTGGAAGTTCTCTAAATATTCCATTCCATTCCATTCCATTCCATTCGATTCCATTCGATTCCATTCCATTCCATTCGATTCCATTTCATTTCATTCGATTCCATTCGATTCCATTCCATTAATACGTCGTCGTCAATTCAATCGCCACGGAATAGTCATTATTCTGGATGTCTAAAGTTTCACCGTATCTGTCCACCAATCGTAAGTGTAATTTTTCGATTTTCACCGGACCAAAATAATCTCTCTGCTTAAATATCAAATCGCTCGGACTATTGTAATTCACATTCAACGCCGGTGCGGTCATCGGAATTCGCGCGATTACATTATTTCCTAAATGTGTGCCGCCACCTGTTTCCGCGATAATCGTATTGGATGTGAAATTCCGGTTATAATCATCCAATTCTAAGAAGAAATATTGCGTTAAAGCACTACCGTAGGATGATTCGCTTTCCACATATAAATGATATTCAAGCGGCTGATATGTTACGGTGGGGTCGAACCGAGTCTGTGATACATATGGCGAATCAACATTATAAATATCTTTATAAAACCCGATAGACCATCCAGCGTTTTTATACAATTCTCGCATCTTTGTATTTGAACGCGTGACCTTTCCAGAATGCGGGTCTAATTTCGGGCGAAAACATTGCAGCGTTTTTGATGTCATATGTGTTCGCGCGGATGCCGAACTCGCACATTCGTTACTGTTTGGGTCGGGGTCGACCATCACATTAACCGGCTGACCATCAATCGTGACATTTTGCGTTGTGACTTTTCGTATAAATAACCCGCCCTCTTTATAATAATCTGTAAACGATTTATCGTTTTGAATATTAAAATCCAATTGAAACCAAAAATTCGGGGAATATTGATAATTTGTAGTATACGAACCGTAAAACGCACGATAACTCGGCTCATTCACCGTCGTTGGTATTGGCGGAATCGTATCGCTGCTTTCTCTGGAACGAAATATCGACTTGGTGGAAAGGTCGCTCACCTCTGATACAATATATTTTAAACCATTGAATACAAGCTGGTTCTTGGAAGCGTCGATATACGCCGAGGTCGCGCGTGGAACAAATGTTTTTGTTGTTACACCATTCGCCGAAACATCCAGTAAATCCGCAACTACTGTCCCTGATGTTGGTGCTACGGCATTGATGAAATAATTGCTCATTAGAATTTGGAAATCCGATGAGATTAAAAACCCTTCCGGAATAATCACGGTTTCAGTATGGTTAATGAACACGGTTTTCGTTACCCCGCCTTCCGTATAACGCTGAGGAACATTATACAATTTCACCGTGAATATATTGTTTCGCCGGTCTTTCGAAAACATCTTTATCATATTTGGGAACTCCATCGACACGAGTTTCATCGAGAGCACATTATTAATCGGTGTCGGTAAATTCCAGATATAATCCGCGGATGATGTGCTTCCGTGGTTTTCGCGGAAGAGTGTGTCAATACTTATGATGCGTTTAATGGTGCGTCGCTCGAGAGGATTGATTACGCCTTTCGCGTATTCGTGGACAATCGACGGAGCGGCGATGAGGTTTGGGTTGATATTTTGAACACGCACATCTTCTTTCGGCATCATCACGAGTTTATCACTGTCGCTTAAAATCGACGATGGCGAGAATTTTTGGATGAGTTGGTTTTCAATGGTTTTTCCGGAAGATGACGATGTATTTGCGTCGGTGATAAATGATACACCCGATTGTAGGTATTGAAGAATTCGTTTCTGCGCCTCATTGAAGAACACGACATATTCGTCATCTTCGCTATAATTCTCGGAAAAGGGCATATCACCGCCGAGACCGCTGGCATTGTAATTCTTATACTGTTGGACGATTTCCTTCGTCATATTTTTCACATAATCTTCGGTGACATTCCCCTTCTGGTTCTTCGGGATTTTATAGATTTCCATCAGGTCTTCGATGGAATAACTATTGATGTCAAGGTCAAACCCGTATTTGCCTTGTTTTGTGCCGCTGTCTTGTTTCGACATTATTATTACAATACTATTATGTAATAAGAATGTATTTGTTTCTATTTCCTAATTCATATCATTTATACTGTGACGGGGTTTATACTTGCAAGAATAGCACCGAGTAAATCTGGGTCCCAAATACCGTTTTCTGGGTAGCCGTATGTTTGAATATATATCAGATACTCCGGCTTAATTTGAACAGGAATAACCGTGATATGTTGTTCCGGAAATAGTGAAATCGACCCACGCAACATATTCAGCTGGGCAAGTAGTTCATTCGGGTCGTTGAATTTATCGGCGATGATTTTATATGCGTCTCTCTGTGCTGTAACACTGGTATTTGTATTATAGAGGTTAATGGATTGAAGCAGACCTTCTAAATTTGTATTGATGAATTTACGGACTTTTTCGTAGGTCGCGTTCAGCGGGCGTCTTGCCGTGTATAATCCGAGCGAGTAATTATTGTATAGGGTTTGATTGAGTGTCGCTTTGATTGCTTCGAATGCTCCGGAAGCATAGTTTTTACTGATTTCGCTGATATCGGTGACAATGGCACTGCTCATCAGGGCTTCGATTTCGGCACATCCGTCGGTATTGCCACCGCTGCCGCCGCCGCCGCCGCTGCCGCCTCCCGCGTTTCCACCGCCGCTAGGATTTGTCCCGATATTCCCGCCACTGGCCGCGGTGGTTGTCCCGCTATTTGCACTGCTAGTTAGACTTAACATATTTGACCCACCAGCACCGAAAGCGGTGCTACTTGTCACTTTTCTAAATACGCTATTTGTTGTGCCCGAACCGGCTCTTCGTGTAAATGACATATTTCTTTTTTGTCTTTTATCACGATTATTTCCTACTGTATTATCGTAAGATATTACATTCCGTTTGTCTTCAATCTCTCGAGAATGTCGTTGATGAGAGATTGTTGGGAGGCAACGGTGGCTTCGAGTTCTGCGATGCGTGCCTTATCCGCTTGTTGCTGACGGTCGACTTCTTGGAGGGCGGCGGTGGCGACCGTGAATATCGAGTTCTTGTCAAGGTTATAGAAATCATGTACCTCTTGTCCGTAGATAAATACTGTATTTTTATATTCTTCGATGGTTGAATATACATACTCCTTATCACATTTTACACGAATTGTCTTCGCGTCAATACGATGTATCACAATACATATATAGTCATTATTTTTCTCATCATATAATTTTATCTTATAATTTGTTATTTCATTTCCACTAGCGTCTAGGATCTTTTCAAACTTGAATTCGTTTTCTGTTGAGATTTCATAGATATGGTTCGTTTGGTCTATTGTCGCGATTTCTCCTTTACAATAAAAATTGGGGATAATACTTGTGTTTATTCTAGATGTGTTGTTAATCACATCTTCAACATCTTGAGCAATGAAACCGTAAATGTCTCCTTGGTGGTATATATCATCAATCTTATTATATACCTTTGGCTGTATTCGCCTTATTTGTGATAAAGCAGTAGCACCTTGAATGTCTCTTATATTTTTTTTGATACGCTTATCTGATGATACTAAAATATGTTGTCCTTTTATCAAAATCTCATTTTCGGCTATAAATGAAATATTTCGAGCCTCATTTGTGAACCATGTTCCACTTACAGCATCATTTCTAAAATAACCATACCTTGTGCTGCCATTGAAACTGATACTAACAGAAGTTCCTACATGCAACGCAGCTTCAGGCGACGTCGTCCCGATTCCTACCCGCCCCGTTGTCGTGAGTGCGGTCGCCGTCGTCGAAGAAGTGGTTATTTTCACTGTCCCAGTCACATCCAAATCCACCGTCGGCGCCGCCGTATTCACACCTATCCGCCCCGTTGTCGTAAGTGCGGTGCTCGTCGCTGAAGACCCAGTGACCACTGCTACCCCAATCACTTCCAATCCAACTGACGGTGTTGTTAAAGTGATTGTAACTGAACCGTGACCTGTATTGGTAGCCCCATAATCAGTTAAAGTTGTTATGCCATATGAACCACCACCACCACCGCCCAAATTATCCGTAGTAACTCCATTATATATTCGACCACCACCACCACCACCAGAATAACCACCACCACCAGCACCACCATATCCGGGAGTATTAAACCAACCACCACCACCACCGAAACCACCATTAATGTTGCCCTGACCTCCAAAACCGCCGTTAGTGAAAGAAACTCCACCACTGGAACCACCAAAACCAGCACCATTGCCATTAAATCCTCCTCCAGCAGGCTGTCCAATAGAGTTGCCGGCTTCAGCTTGGCCACCTCCTCCGTTGCTCCCGCCAGACCAACCAAATGGTGTGCCCTTTCCATATGTTTCTATATTTGCGTCACTAAAAGGTTCAACGTTCGGATACGTCATCACATCTCCCCGTCCTCCACCTCCTCCTGCTACAATTATCGGTGTATCAGAACCTCTTACAACAAAAGTTCCTCCACCACCACTAGAAAAATTACCCGCCACAGTTCCTTGCTGTCCTACCAATATTCGAATAACTTCACCTTTTACTAATGTTGTTGTCAATTGTATATCTCTTCCTTTTCCGCCTCTAGTGTCTAGACCCGCGGCACCCTTCGCTCGTATCGTATAATTTCCTGATAACGGAACCGTCCATAACTGGATACCATTATCATTATTTGTATTCAAATAACTAATATTCTGTGCCCAGCTAACGCCCGTGTAGGCACTTCTAACATTCGTTAGTGTTGGTCCTAGTCTTCCTGTCGCGCCTGCATTGGTAAAAGTGTGCGAGGTGAAAACATAAAGCGGAACAATATTCGCATTGCCTAATTTTGCAAGACCATTCACTTCAAAATCCACCGTTGGCGCCGTCGTCCCGATACCCACCCGTCCCGCGCCTGTAATCGTCATTCTTTCTGTATTTGATGTATAAAACTTCATTGGAACATCTTGTTGGCAATATAGCCTAAATTCGGTGTTGCCATGATGATATATTTGAGAAGTTGACGAATTATTGACAATTGATAAACCATTACTATTACTAGTAGGATCCGCACGCAAAAATATCCTAGCGTCGTTCGCGTGGTATATTGCAAGTTTGCTGGATGTTCCCGCGACAACACTACTATTGGTAGTGCTCCCAATTGTAAGACCTGTTAATATATTTCCTTCGCCATTCACATCCAAATCAACCGTCGGCGCCGCCGTATTCACGCCTATCCGCCCCATTGTCGTCAGTGCGGTGGCCGTCGCCGAAGAAGCGGTCATCCGCGAGACCCCCGACACATCCAAATCAAATTGAGGTGCTGCCGTATTCACCCCTATCCGCCCCGTTGTCGTCAGTGCGGTGGCCGTCGCCGAAGAAGCGGTCATCCGCGAGACCCCCGACACATCCAAATTCGCCCCCGGCGCCGTTGTTGGCCCGATACCCAGTAACCCTGAGTTAGACAAAAACATTCGCACTGAGTTATTTGAATCATACCAAAGAAAATTTGTTCCAGTCTTAAATATTGTATTACCACTAGTAATGTATTGTAATCGCTCTACATTATCATTACTTTTGTGCCAGAATCCAGTTGGCAATGTCAAAGCATTATTCAAAAGTAATGTGGAACGCATTATGACAGCACCATTCACATCCAAATCTGATGCGGGCGCCGCCGTATTTATCCCTATCCGCCCCCTTGTCGTGAGTGCCGTCGCTACTGCGGAAGAAGCAGTTATGTTTACCGCACCCGACACATCCAACGACACCGTAGGCGACGCAACATTCACGCCTATCCGACCGACCGTCGTGAGTGCAGTGCTCGCAGCAGAACCCGAGTTCACTCGTGCCTCTCCGCCCGATATGTCTAAACGCACGGTTGGTGCAAGTGTAGTCGTTGTTCCAATCTTCAGATTGCCGCTACTATCAAACCGTCCGATTTCGACACCCTTTATGCGAAATGGTATTATGTTTTGTAATGGGTCGCGACTATTCACATCCATATGATTGTGTGTGTGTGATAAATATATATAATAAATACATTATTATTACATTACATTACATTACATTACATTACATTATATTACATTACATTACAAACCCGTCGCATTCGTGTGTATTTGACACATAAAAATACAAGTATATATTAAATGTCGTTCTATCAGAATAATTCATTCACTTCGTTTCCACAGCCAATCCAAACTCGACCGACTAGCATACCATCGAGTTTGCCCGGTCCCGGTGCTGCGGAATATGCACCTGGTTCCATGAACTTTGTTAACCTGAATATCGACGAATATCGTATCCAGGATTTAGAAACCTTCTTCATGCTTCCTACTAAAAATTATGATATTCAGGATGTCGTCCATAAAAAGAAGATGATGTGTGCCGCTGCTGACCGCGATGGAGCACTCACCGCACCAGCCCGCGCCAATTTACACTCCTTCCTGGACCAGGCTCTCGCGCGTATTGTCCAGCATCTTCTCCCGATTGGAAGCGGTAAATCTGTTACAGATCTCCCCCAAAATACCCTTTCAGGCGATAATGGGCATTTCATCATCAGCAATCCCGCGCGTGATGGAGTAAAAAACTTTGACCCGAGTAGCCGCACTGGCATCAATCTAGATGATAATGGCGCGCCTCCCGGTATACTCAATCCCATTAAAGTGAATACGATTAAGCGTGCTGTAAATATTGACACGCGGTTTCGTCCCAATTATTATACGACAAAGAGTTCGGATCTTCAGATTAACCTTCCTACAAAGGTTGAACGCGCGATAAGTATGCGTCTTGCGTCGATTGAGATTCCAATGTCGTTTTATGCGGTTAGCTCGGCGTTTGGTAATAACGTGTTCAAGGTGACATGGGGTGTCGCTGACGCGTCATCGGCAATTATCACGTTGACTGAGGGAAATTATGATGTTGGCGACTCTGATAAAACGAAGGCAGCGCGTATTGAGACGGAAATCAACACGAAACTTCTTGCATCTGAGGCGGGTGTAGCCACGGTTGGTAAATTGAACCTTCGATATGAAGTGAATCCGATTAATGGCAAGTCGCGTTTTTTTCAGGACCCTTCGGGTGGGCTGGCAACAACGGCCATACCTTTCAAGATTCATTTTATGGTCGACAAAAACGGTGTTGATATTTCCGCCAATGAGTCATTCCAGACGACATTAGGATGGATGTTGGGGTATCGTTCACCTAGTGGTGGCGTCTACACTTCGAATGGTAAAGAAATCAATAACGGCGGTGTCATCAGTGGCGGTGGTGGAACTGACGGGTCCGGGAATATCATCTCGGAGGGTATATGCAACGTCCAAGGAATCCGGTATATTTATGTCAGTATTGACGACTACGTAAATAGTTCGAATAATTATTTCACGGCTGCATTTGCGAACTCGGTGATGGCGCCGAATATCATTACGCGTATCAATGTGGCTGATTTGGCGCAGGATGTGACCGTCTACCATTATGCACAACAGGAGGGTTATTCTACCGAATTGGACAGAAGTAGGAGTTATTTTGGACCCGTCGATATTCAGAAAATGCGCGTTACATTGTATGATGAGTACGGTCGTGTCGTCAATTTGAATTATATGGATTGGTCGATGGAGTTGATGTTTGAGTGCGTGTATTCTTAAAAAAGATGCTCCAATCGCGCCAGGGCGCTCATTCCGCACTTTTTTAAGAATACATGTAATAAGGGGCGTTGCGCCGCCCACCACGCTAGCTCCGCTCGATGACCTATAAGGGGCGTTGCGCCGCCAGCCACGCTAGCTCATTGCTTCGCAATTCGCGGGGGGCTTCGCCCCTGGCGCCGACCCGGCGTTTTTAGCGTAATTATTTGTGACGGTAACCAGACCATAAATAATTACTCGGTGTGAAATACTGTGACGACAAGGGTCGCCGCGCCGAAGGGGGCGAAGCCCCCGAGGTCAGCGAGCGGAGCGAGCCATTGGCGTGGTGGGCGGCGCAACGCCCCCCATCTGGTTCATCGAGCGGAGCTAGCGTGGCAGGCGGCGCAACGCCCCCTCTAATGCCCACACGCTCCACAACCCCCACCAGACCTGACCCCAAACATTGCTGAAACAGAAAAAGTAGGTTGAGTCGAACGCGTAAGTACCAATCGTAATGTAGATGGAGCAGGATTATTCGGATTATTTATGCTTCTATCGGTTGAATCTCTCGCCGCTGTTGCGTGGAATGTTCGGGGTTGGGGCGGCGGCACATTGTTATTGTTATTGTTATTGTTGTCGGTGGCCGGTGCAGGAATCGGTCTGGAAGTCACCATCATGACCGGGCGATGAGACACCATCGTAGTAAATAACATATTTTACCTGAAATGTATTATTATATATTGAATAGAGTATTATTGCGTACGGATGTGCGGGCGCGTCAGTATTGACAGAAGAGGAGCATCACCATCATTAGTGTAGTCCAAAGTAACAGAATGAGCGATACAAGTAACATCGAAACCTCGAAAAGATAGCACATGAATACTCCTATAAATTCGACAATATCCACGACGGTAACCTCGATTAGTTGTATATAATGCGCTTCTGGTGGGGTGTATTTCGGTATCGACGACGACAACGACGTTCCTTTTGTCACATACAATGATGAACATGTCCGAGTGACGCGCCGGATTTGTTGTCCGGTGATTGCGAAGATGCTGGCGGATGTATGGAGGTCGGGGCAGGTATCGCGGTTATTGTCTGTTAAACTGTACCGGGATACGGTATAATCATAGTAATCGTTATATGTCTGTTCATTGTATTTCTCTCGAAACCACGACGACGACGACGCCGCCATCGACAACAATGCAATGATGATAACTGTCGCGGGAACAATTCTTTGTGCTACCGTCATTGTACTTTGTTGGTGGACCTCTATGCAATGCAATGGAATACAATGCAATCCGACCCATCCATAGTAATCAATTTTTTACCGGGCATTACGGGGGTATACCGGTTTTAGTATTTTAACAGAGACATTTGGTGTGATATGCAATTCCGTAACTCTGGGTCTTATTTCCTTGGAGTGGCGCTGCGGCTGCCTTCGCGGGGGCTTGTGTGCGAAGAACCGACCTCCCCTTCAAACGGGCTAAATAACGGTCATAGGACCCGTGCTTTACATCCACGCCGGTTCCAGCGGCCGACGTCGACCCTGGGCGCATTCGTGTAATACTACGGTGTGTCGAACTTCCATGCGTGGGGACATCGGTGCGGACAATCCCCGCCACTGCACGGTCGCTGTACTGGTTCCAATTTACGCCGATGGGTAGTGTGGGATGCGTATAGACATGAAGGGCTGCGCGATTCATCGTGTATTCACTTGCGGGAACACGAACTGTATTCCATATTTTCTGTTGGGTGCTTACGACCGCAGCGGCAACATTACTTGACGGCAGCGTATAATCGACATTTCGCTGTTTGACTGGCGTAATAAATTGACATACAGGACAATCCAGGCGCGTGTGACTCATAAGAATAATATATATAATACAATATAAGATTATATATACTTGTTACTCTATCTCTCGGTTCGGTTAAATTGAAGTAATATTTGGAATTGTTGGAGAATGAGACGAATGAATGTTATCATGAGACACGACACGCAGGATGACAGTGACGACGGTGGCGCTGGCGGCGGCGGCGCAATGACGACGTCGACATCTACTGGAAAATACGAATGCGATAATTGCCGCACTGAGTTCCCCAATAAAACAACCGCGGACAGGCATATGTTATTTTGTAGGACATTGGCCGAGATACGTCGGGGGGGTGGGGGTGGTGGCAGTGCCGTATTGGCGGCGTCGAGACACGATGACGACGCCCTGATGCCTACCCCGCGCGAAATGTTCACCCTTATCCAAGAACTCGCAGCGAAATATAATAAAGTGAAAGATGAATTAGATGTAATGAAGCAGTGGGCGAAGATGGTCGGGCGCAGAATCAATAGCGCGGCGGGCGGTGCGGCGGGCGCGGCGGCGGCAGGCCTCGATTTCACATCCGTCACACGCCAGAAACGCCAGAATATGGAGGTTATTCTAAATGAAGAGGACGAAGAACACCCCCACCTCGCAGAGTTGCGCCCTGGTTTCGCGGAATGGATCGCGGCGCCATCGCTGGTATTAACCGACACCGACTTACATATGGTATTCAATGAAGACCTCGTCGCAGGTATCACCGCCGCCATCCTTCGCGTCTTGGCAGGATATACCGCCGAGTCCGGTCGCGCCCATCTCATCCCCTTCAAACTGGCGGATATAAAACAGGGCGCATTCTATATTTATGAGACCGCGTTTGGTGTGGCCGCCGCACCCCCGCCAGAAATTGGCCCAGACCCCCCAGCGCAGCAGCAGCGGCGAAAGTGGCGCGCGATGGAGGCGTGCGAGTTTCAGTTGCTTGTTCGGACATTTCATAAGCTGTTGTTTAAAGAGTTTAAGAAATGGCAGGATATGAATTGGGCGGCGCAGCGCGAATTGACGAAACAACGGCAAAATGCGGCGTCGTCATATCATCACGTCATGTCGTCGTTGCAGTGTTCGCCGGCGATGGCGGGTGGTGGTGGGGCAGTGGAAGCGGACGTGGATGCGGGAGCGGACGTGGAAGTGGACGCGGACGCGGAAACAGCGGCGGCGACGGCGGCTGCCGATACACCCATCGTATTGTCGGAGGATTTCGCGACGCTTTACAATAAGTACGCGGATAAGATGATGGGCGGTGCTTTGTCGGATGACACGATATTGGCGCGGGTGAGGGCGAAATTGTGGAAGGATATGAAGG
>Ga0078894_10001764_pt1 | contig 16186 bp, 12 predicted proteins | sample LauGreSu1BDMLBSD_2_FD_67506 | JGI IMG/M metagenome (GOLD analysis project Ga0078894, IMG submission 67506) | Freshwater lake microbial communities from Lake Michigan, USA - Su13.BD.MLB.SD (version 4) (version 4) | ecosystem: Environmental > Aquatic > Freshwater > Lake | place: Lake Michigan... | reverse complement strand
TATAATCCGGTTTCTAATCCAGCAACAATCGACATCAACTTTGAACGTACCTTACATTGGGTAACAGTAGGAGCAGAAATGAGCGATACTGCACGTGCTATTCTTTCTTACAAAGGCGTATTATTTAAGAGTCACTTATTGAAAGGTGTTGAAAAAGGCGCATTCACATTAGAAGAGGCTGAAAAGAAATTTAACGTTTGGCAATTAGAAAAGGAGAATAAAATCCAATCTAAAAAAGACGGTCTATCGAAAGCGTCTGATAAAGAGAAAGCTGAGCGTTTGAAAGCTGAAATGGAGAAAAATGCGGCTAAAGCAGCAGCGTTAGAGGCTAAAATGAACCCAGTAGTTGAAGAAGCTCCAGCGGCAGACGAGGCTCCTGAGGTTGATGAAACTCCGGTAGTTGATGAAGCCCCAGCAGTTGAAGATACTCCAGCAGTTGAAGAAGCTCCAGTAGCAGAAGAAGCTCCAGCAGCAGAAGAAGCTACAGCAGCAGAGGAAGCTCCAGCAGCAGAGGAAGCTCCAGTAGCAGAGGAAGCTCCAGCAGCAGAGGAAGCTCCAGCAGCAGAGGAAGCTCCAGCAGCAGAGGATACAACAGAACCAACAGAATAATTTATACCCCATTGGAGGGATTTATTGAAATCGGTCATATTGCGAAACTTCACGGATTCAAAGGTGAAGTTTCGTTGTTTTTGGACGTTACGAATATAGACGATTATCGGGATTTATCCGTCGTTTTTTTTAATATGGATGGGATACCCACGCCCTTTCATATTCTTCGCATAAAACCTATGAATAAAGGGTTTTTAGTATTAAGCTTTGAAGGTATTTCAAACGAGTCGGAAGCAAAAACGCTTTTAAGGAAAGCGGTGTTTCTTCCAGAAGTTGTCTTACAAGAATTAGACGAGCATACTTTTTATGACCATGAGGTGGAAGGGTTTACGGTAATAGATACCGTTCGGGGAAACATCGGGACTGTCGTTAGCATTATTGATCACCCCACAAATCCCTTGCTTCAAATAGATTGTGATGGACAAGAAATTTTGGTTCCACTGAATCTAGACTTGAATAAGACCATTAATCGTACCGATAAAACGCTCACAATTACAACCCCTGAGGGTTTACTAGATATCTATCTGGGTTAGTTTAATAATCCAAGACAGATTTTCATCCGAATTACATGTTTTGCGGCGTCAATTACTTGCGCTTTAAATACCTTGTCTTTTTTGTATCGTGCAAGCAATTCTTGATGTGTTTTAGCCGCGTCAACCGGCATTAATACAATGTGACAACCTGCCTCAATGGCTTTACTTGCACTTTGAGGCACATTAACGACTCCGCCCATATTCATGGCGTCAGTTACAACAAGACCTTTAAATTTCAATTCGTTTTTAAGTAAATCGCTTACAATAGTCTTTGAGCACGTAGCAGGAAGTCCATTGGTATTATATTGTTTGTTGTTAATTACACCAATGTGTGCGACCATGATTGAAAGTACACCTTGTTTTATGAGTTCGGGGTAATTACTAATTTCCTTTAATTCGCCATCTATGGTTTGTAAAGAAGCGTGGGTGTCGCCGCTAACCAATCCATGACCAGGAAAGTGTTTTGCAGTGGCAATAATGTTCTTGTTTTGAGTCTCTTGAATAAAGGTATTAGACCATGGGATAAGTTGTCCGGGCTTTGAACCAAATCCTCGGTACCCTACCGTCGCATTGCCCGCTACATCTACTACGGGAGCAAAATTATAATTGATTCCAATATCATTTAAATCCGTAGAGATTTGTTGAGCAACTTGAATTACTTCATCAATAGAACTGATTTCCGCTGCTTTTTTAACCGGAGTTGATCCAGCTATTTTACGATTAACTAAACTAGGTTCTGCATCTGCGCTGTATAGAAATGGTAAATTCCCTAAGGATTTATTTGTTTTTTCAAAGGATGATATCATTGAAGTGAATTCACTTTTTGTACCATTTAACATCAATACGCCACCAATAATCCGGTGGTTAATGTGGTCTTCAATCGTAGCTTGCGTTTGACCATATTTCCCAACCGCCGGCATGATAAGTTGTGCGATTATTGCTGTATCATCCAGCTGCGAAAAAACGTCGTTTACTGCGTTATCTAAATCTGAATTCGTGCTTAAGAAATCAGTTAACTTGAATTCTATCGAGGCTTTAGGTTTAGGAACCTCGGGCGTTGGCTTTGTATCTGCCTGCTGAGAACATGCAAACAACCCAAAAAGCGTCGAAAAAATCAGAAAAGTAAATTTCAAGTTCATGGTATATTTTTTTCAAAATTAAAAAGCATTTAGAAGCTGCAAGGAGTATGCCAGGTTTCTTATTAACACATCACCTTGGATTGCGATATTAATATATTGATAGTTAATCTTAAATTTAATGTTAAGTTCAGCGTAATTATTTTAATTATTAGGCGACTAACTTAAAAACTCACTCGATGAAATACCTTATATTCACTTTACTTTGTTTACTCACATACCTGTTCTTTGCTCAAAACTTGTATGATAAAAATACGGTCCAAACGGTAGAAGTATTCTTTGCACAAGCCAATTGGGATGCTTTACTAGATAATCTTGCGATTACCACAGAGGATTATTTATTAGCCGATTCGGTAAGAATAAATGGTGTTGTCTTCGACTCGGTCGGTGTGAAGTACAAAGGAAATAGTTCCTACAATTCTAATAATAACAAAAACCCTTTGCACATTAACCTTGATTGGGTTCATAGTAATCAGGATTATCAAGGATATACCTCTTTAAAGCTTCAAAATTTATACATGGATCCTTCTATGATCAGGGAGGTCTTGTCTTATGCCATATTGGAAAATTATATGGATTGTCCGAAATCTAACTTTGCGAATGTATACATCAATGGCACATTACGCGGCTTGTATTCTAGCGCTGAGAGCATCGACGATCGATTCAATACGAATCATTATTTTGACCAAGCTGGTTCATTTTTTAAATGTAATCCGATTGGAGGAGCAGGACCCTTTGGAGGGACTTCCCCTGATTTGAAATATATAAGCGCTGATACTACAGCGTATGCCAATGGGTATGAATTAAAATCAACCTACGGATGGACAAACCTCGTAGACTTGATTAATACCTTAAATAATAATTTTTCGGTGATTGAAGATAAATTGGATTTGGATCGAGCCATTTGGATGTTGGCATTTAATAATGTGCTTGTTAATTTGGATTCGTACAGCGGTGCCTTTCGTCAAAATTATTACTTATATCGTGACATTAATAATCGGTTTGTTCCAACGGTTTGGGACTTAAACATGAGCTTTAATGGGTTCCCAGGAGGAACAGGATTAGTTTCGGGTAGTGCTACCTTAGATCCGATGTCTAATAGTAATTCTAATAATCATCCATTGATTAAAAAAATCCTAGCTGATCCAATGTATAAGCGCATGTATATGGCACATGTTAGAACCATGGTTCAAGAAATGTTTGCCTCTAATTGGTATATAACTCAGGCAAATACCTTGAGAAATACGATTGATTCTTATGTTCAAGCAGACCCATTTAAATTCTATACCTATACCCAATACCAGAATAGTTTAACCACAGCAGTTACCGGTGGAGGTGGGCCAGGAGGAGGCAATTCAATCCCTGGAATTCAAACCTTAATGAATGGCCGAGTTTCGTATTTCAGTACGAACCAAAATTATACCTTGGTAGCTCCAACAATTAACAGTTATGCTGCATCAAATCAGACACCTGCATTTAATGAGACATTTTTTATCACATCTGCAGTTACCAATGAAACCGCTGTATACTTAGGGTACCGCACTTCACATGAATTGCGATTTACCCGAATTCCCATGTTCGATGATGGAAATCATGGAGATGGAGCCGCAGGAGATCATACCTATGGTGCTTCCGTTACTGCAAATGGTCCCCTCTTTGAATATTACATCTATGCCGATAATGCGAATGCCGGATTGTTTAGTCCACAGCGCGCTGAACATGAATTTCATTCGTTGGATTTGAATATTCCAGCACCATCTGTAGGACAAGTTCAAATTAATGAAGCCATGTCAGACAATGAACTGACTCATGATGATCCCTACGGCGAATCAAATGATTGGGTTGAATTACACAATACAACCCCTAATGCTATAGATTTATCTGGCATGTTTTTAAGTGATGACCTATTGTTTCCACAAAAATGGATGATACCAACAAATACAGTAATGCTCCCGAATGCCTATTTAGTAATTTGGACAGACAATGATACACTCCAAACGACCGGCTTACATACTAATTTTAAATTAGGGTCTTCAGGAGATTTTCTTTCGCTGTCTAATGGAGCAACGGTTTATGATCAAGTATCAATCCCCGGATTACTAACGGATCAGTCCTATGCCCGTTGTCCAGAGTCAGGAGTGGTATTTGATACAGCTGTGCCTACCTTTAATGCAATGAATAATTGCTCTGCGGGACTAGAACCGATCGAATGGACTACATTAATTTACCCGAATCCAACCACGGATGTACTCAATTTGGATTTTCCAAAATCCGCCAAATTTGACATCCTAGATATCAATGGGCGCTTAGTTTACGCCGGGGAAGAGGTCCATGGAACAACACTGTTGAATACTGCAAATTGGAATAATGGACTTTATCTTGCAATAATTCATTATGCGGGTGGAGAGACGCAGGCAATAAAGTTTATCAAACAGTAGCTACTCTTGTGCTAAATGATTTTGAATCATCTGCACCATTAAATGCCGCTGATGAATTTCTCGAAGGTAGAACTGGCTTACTTTTTTGGAAATAAATTTACGTTTACTGTAACCAAACGTAATAAAACCCAAGGCTTTTCGGATAAAGTTAACATTAGGGGAATAATCTAAATCCAATCGATCGATCGCATTAAGTTCTTCACTAATTCCCGGGCTTAAATCCATTTTAATGGCTTGCTGACGAATGCCTTCAATAAGTGTATCGTAACGCTCCAATTTGATGCGCTCGTAGTCTCTGGTTTTCATAAACCGAGTATATTGAAATTCGGCATCAGTGAAGGCGTGGAATAATTCTTCGATTGTCATAGTTGAATGTGGAGGGCAAAATTAATAAAAGGAATAGAATAAGCCATTTTTTCCTTTTCAATTCTCTATTTTTGCGTCCTATGAAAACGAAATCAACCCGAAAAAACAAGGTCAATGTAGTAACCTTAGGGTGCTCTAAAAACACCTTTGATTCGGAAATTATGATGGCTCAGCTCAAGGCAAACAGTTTTGACGTCGGTCATGAGCGAAACGAAGAATCGGAAATTGTAATCATTAACACCTGTGGTTTTATTGATAATGCCAAGCAAGAATCAATCGATACCATTCTACAGTATGTAGACGCGAAACAACAGGGATTAGTGGATAAAGTATACGTTACCGGGTGCCTCTCAGAGCGTTACCGAAGTGATTTGGAACAAGAGATACCTGAGGTTGATGCGTATTTCGGAACGCGTGAATTACCAAGGTTATTGAAAACGCTTAAAGCAGATTATAAATATGAGTTGGTTGGTGAACGTTTACTGACAACCCCAAACCATTATGCGTACTTCAAAATAGCAGAAGGCTGTGATCGTCCGTGTTCTTTTTGTGCCATTCCGTTAATGAGAGGGAATCATGTGTCCACTCCGATGGACCAATTGATTACAAATGCTACTCAATTAGCGAAACAAGGGGTAAAAGAGTTGTTGTTGATCGCGCAAGATTTGACTTATTACGGCTTAGATATTTACAAGAAAAGAAACCTCGCTGAATTGGTAGATAAATTATCGGATATTGAAGGAATTGAGTGGATTAGAATGCATTACGCTTTTCCCGCAGGGTTTCCCATGGATGTCTTAGATGTAATGAGAGAACGTTCCAATGTCTGCAATTACTTAGATATTCCATTGCAACATGGATCTACGGCGATGCTCAAAGCGATGCGTAGAGGAATAACACGCGAAAAAACGGAAGAACTAATCGATGCCATTCGTCAGAAGGTCCCCGGTATTGCATTGAGGACTACACTGATTTCTGGATTTCCTGGCGAAACAGAACAGGATTTCGAAGAAATGATGGGATTTGTTGAACGCAGTCGTTTTGACCGCTTGGGGATCTTTACCTATTCACACGAAGAAAACACGCATGCTTATTCAATGACGGATGATGTGCCAGATGCAATAAAACAACAGCGCGCAGATGCCGTAATGGAGTTACAATCCGGTATAAGTTATGAACTGAATCAAGCGAAGGTTGGAAATACCTATAAAACATTGTTCGATCGGGTGGAAGGAGATTACTTTATCGGCAGAACCGAATTTGATTCTCCGGAGGTTGATAATGAAGTACGTGTAAAACGGACACCTTCCTTGTATGTACCACTTGGCGCATTTTCTCAAGTTAAAATCACCTCAGCAGATCATTATGATTTATACGGTGAAATATTATGATTAATTTTAAATAAAAAACATGAAAAATCTGTTATCATTCGCTGTCCTTTCAATGCTTTTTGTGCTCAATAATGCATGGGCTCAACCTGCATCACCACTAACGGTAATTGATGCTACAAGTCCCAATGCCTGTGATGGTTCTGCATCCATTACTAATCCAAATATTGTGATTACCAATTCCATTGTTTGGTACTCGAACGGCGCTATTTTAGCTCAAGGGGTTACCAGTGTTTCTAACCTTTGTGCGGGTACTTATGGCGTGTATTATACCACGTTCATTGATTCTGTTACAGCAACCTTTGTAATTTCTGGGAATCCATGCAACAGTTTGCAGGCTGTAATCACCGGGACACCTGCAAGTTCTCCGAATGCATTCGATGGATCAGCTTCAATAACTGCTGTTGGCGGGTCTGCACCATACGCCTTTACCTGGAGCAACGGGGCTACCTCTAGTACGATTAATGGGCTTGGTGTTGGCACGTATTACGCTTGTGTTACCGACATGAATGGCTGTGTAAGTTGCGATAGTTTTATCGTTTCAGCGACCATAAATCCAGGAAATGATACCGTATTTGTAATTAACAACAACAACATCCCGAACGTAATCGATTCGCTTGGAATGCAACAAGTACTGGATTGCAGTATTGATTACAATGCGATTGGTGCAGCCTTTATTTCGGGATCTCAATATATTCCAAGCGGTAACCCAAATGCGCTAGATAGCATTTATCTTACTTGGCAAGTTTATGATACCCTAGTTCCTGCAAATGTAATGGCAAGCTATGTGGTGGGCTATTCTATATTCCCTCCCTTGGCCCAAGCATACACCGCGAGTTTAGAGATTCATTGTCCGCAAAAGAATACCAATTACAATACCTTATTGATTATTGATCAGTTTTATTCTGCGCAATTGGGGATTGTAGAGCCTGTTTACACACCAAGTATTTGCGTTCAGGACGGGTGTGCTTCCATTAATCTGCTTACGCCTCAACACGGAGAGTTGATTATATACGCAATAAACGGTAGTTTGATGTCTGCGCAACAGGTTTCGAATGTTTCATCCACACAAATTCAAATAACGAACTGGAACCCAGGAATTTATTTTATGCATTACAGCCTAGCCTCAGGAGCGCGTGGCGTTTTGCGTTTTGTAAAACCTTAATGATTATTAAATAAGGACATCATTACATGGCCTTCTGAATTGCTGTTGTTTATGTGCAGCAGTTGAAGTAGGGTAGCATGTAAATCCACTAGAGAGGCATGTTGAGTATTCAGCATGCCTTTTTTGAAATCAGGACCTTCTACATACTATAGAATCCAACGTTGGCTACGCGGTATTCGAACCCGCTGGTGACGTAGAAAGGGTTTGTGTTACAGAATTATGGATTCTATTAAAGCCATTTCATAGGAGTCAAAGGTGTTGATACTCATTTTATCCCCTGTCTATATACAGCGGGTGAACAGTTCATTTTCCTTAAAAATACCCGGTTAAAGTAACTTAGTGAGTTGAATCCACTATCTTCAGCAATTGTGTGTATGTTGTTCTCTGAGGATAACAATAAATGACACGCCGCGTGGATGCGCAGATCGTTCATGTAATTTGAAAAAGTGGATCCCGTCGCTTTTTTAAAGAACTTGCAAAAATTACTTTCTGACATATGGACCAATTCTGCCATTTGTTTAAGGGTTATGGATTCGGAGTAATGATTCTGTAGATAGGAGCAAACTTTGTTAATCCGAGATTCAAATTTTTTAGAATGTATGTTTTGATATGAATTCGATGCCAGTTGAGTATACGTTTCGTTTGAAAGCGCATGAAGAACTGAAAGTAAAGCTAAGATTCGGTCGAAATCTTTTTGAGTACATAAATTTTCAATTCGTTGAAAAAGATGATCCGTATCATTCCACCGCACACCTTTTGAAGATCGTTCAAGTAATGCTCTAATAGATTGACTTTCATTCAGTTCGAGGATTGGTTCGATAAATGCTTTGGAGAATTGAATTACTATAGCTTCGGAATCACGACCATCCTCCATTTCTCCCCACCATGTATGAGGAATATTACTGCCTAGTAAAACCAAATCTCCCGACGAAAAATGTTCTTGTGAATTACCAACAACACGGTAACCACTACCGCGAACTATATAGGTTAATTCATATTCTGGATGATAATGCCACTTGAATTCAAAGGAATTAACATTGATCCGAGTGAGGTGAAAACTAGAGAGACCTTGCTTAGATGGGATATCCTCGAATTCTGCTTTCATAGTATTTTATAAACTAAAAAATATCTTATTTAACAAAAATAATTCAATATAGTATCATAACAGGCTAATTTACGAATAACTTTTCATGGAGTTAATGGATATTTTTGGTTTTGAATCTGAAATGAATTAACTAATGACGCTACCAACCGAAATTGAACAAAAGCTGAATGAACCTTACTATTTAAACGAAGCTCAAATGGAGTTTTATCTTAAGAATCAATTTATCAAATTGAAGGAGGTATTGGATAACGAAACCATTGCCTATTTCAATGAGGTAATAACGAATCAAGTGGAACTGATGAATACAGACAACACTAGCATAGAGGAACGTTCTACCTACGGAAAAGCATTTTTGCAATTATTTAATTTGTGGCGTGAGAATGAAGGGGTGAGAGCATTGGTTGTTAGTAAACGTCTCGCGCAAATTGCAGCAGATTTGATGGGTGTGGACGGTGTTCGTATTTACCATGATCAAGCATTATTTAAAGAGGGTGGAGGAGGAATTACGCCTTGGCATGCAGATCAATACTATTGGCCATTGGTAAGTGATAAAACGGTTACTGCATGGATTCCGTTGCAGGAAACGCTGCTGGAAATGGGCCCCTTAGAATTTAGCGCTGGTAGTCATGCGATCGTAGAGGGTCGCGAATTAGAAATCGGTGATGAAAGCGAAGCAATTATTCAAAAAACTTTGCGCGTAACTGACTTCGAACATGTGATTGAGCCCTTCGATATTGGTGAGATTTCTTTCCATTCCGGATGGGTTTTCCACCGAGCAGGCCCCAACGTGACCAATAAAATGCGCAAGGTTATGACGGTAATTTATATGGATAAAGACATGCGTTTAAAGCAACCGGAAAATATTAATCAGGAAAACGATTGGCATACATGGTGTCCAGGTGCGGAGGTAAATGAGGTGATTGATACGCCATTGAATCCCATTGTTTTTTCAAGGTAAGATATGGAAATTAATTACATTCGAACGTTTTGGGGTTCTGAACAGCAGTCTGCTAAAACTTTTCTAAAAGAATCAATCGAACAAGGATATCATGGCGTGGAAATAAATTTTCCAGATAATGCGGAATTCATCCAGGAATTCATGGCTGAACTAAAAGCAATACGGAGAGAATTTCCAACGTTCAAATTTATTGCACAGCAGGTATTGGATTGCAAGGTTGAATCCCCATCCGATTACACACAACGAATGTGCGAGCGACTAAACGTTTTGTTCGATTTATGTCCTGACGCGGTTAATTCACATACAGGAAAGGATTTTTTTGATTTTGAAGACAATGTGAATATTATTGATGCTGCGGAACAATTAGCCAAACAACGGGGTATTCCAATTTGGCATGAGATACACCGTGGAAGGTTTTCTTTTCATTTAAAGTCCTTAATTCCTTTTTTGAAAGTCTTTCCGGACTTGAAATTGGTTGCCGATATATCCCATTTTTGTGTGGTGTCAGAGAGTGATTTGGATGATCAACAAGATTTGTTAATTCAAATCTATCCACACGTAGCGCACATTCATGCGAGGATAGGATTTGAACAAAGTCCTCAAGTGAACCATCCCTTTGCTCCAGAATGGAATGACAAACTGAATCGCTACGTACGTTGGTGGACTGAAATTCTCCAAGTTCATGCTAAACAAGGAAGAACCCAACTCTCTGTGACACCAGAATTCGGCCCTTTTCCTTATATGCCACAAACCCCTTTTACTATGGAACCAACAGCCAATCAACAGGAAATCAATATCCAAATGAAAGATTTTCTAAAGAAAAAATGGAGGGAATATGAAATTGAATAATTCCCTTTTATACTATTTGATTTGTATGCTGATTCCGCTCATGGGAATCAATGCCCAGCAAAATAGTTCCTATGTAAATACCTTCATTGGTACGGATGGAACGGGGCATACCTTTCCCGGACCGTCCATGCCTTTTGGAATGGTACAACCGGGTCCAGATAATCGAGATTACGGTTGGAATCATACCAGCGGTTACCAATACCAAGATACCTTTTTGATGGGCTTTTCTCAAACGCGACTTAGTGGCACTGGAATTAACGAAATGGGTGATGTTCTCTTGCTGCCGATTAATCCGAACAAAGCAAACGGAAAGAATGGTTACGATAAAGCAAGTGAGTCGTCAAAAGTTGGCTATTACACAGTAAAGAAAAATGATGGCGTCAAGGTAGAATTAACCTGTACCCAGCGTGTGGCCTTTCATCAATATACTTTTCCGGACAGGGAAGCACAGGTGTTGGTGGACCTGCAGCATGGACTGCGTTTTATCTTTGATACGAATAATGCCAATGGATTAGTGTTAGAGAGTGCTGTGAAGTTTGAAAACGATTATACCTTATCAGGTTACTGTTCTACTAATAATTGGGTGAAACGCACCTACTTCTTTACCCTAACATTTGACCAGCCCTGCAACCATGTAAAAGAGTTACCACGGAAAGAAAATGAGAAAGCGCCTAAATTCCTGGTGAACTTTAAATTGAACGATTCAAGGATCCTCAAAGTAAAAATTGCCATCTCCTCAGTTGACGGCGAAGGTGCAAGGCGAAACATGGAAAAAGAAATAAATCATTGGGATTTTCATCGGATTTGTAGGGAAAATCAAATGGAATGGGATCGTTACTTGGACCGTGTTCGTATAACGGCATCCAATAACCAAAAAACTTTATTCTATACTTCGCTATATCACTTGTTTTTACAACCCGCTAACATCGCAGATGTGGATGGCCGTTACAGAAATTCCGTAGACCAAATTGCTGTCGCTTCGAGTGGAAGCTATTATTCTACACTTTCCAATTGGGATATTTATAGAGCTGCATTTCCCTTGTTGCAACTTCTTGCACCTGAAAAGATTGATGGCATTGTTCAATCGATGTTGTTGCATCACCAAGCCAGCGGATTTTTACCCATTTGGACCGCTTGGGGACAGGACAATTACTGCATGATTGGAAATCACGCCATACCGATGATTTTATCTGCCTATCAAAATGGATTTACAGGTTTTGATGCTGAAATGGCCTTGAATGCGCTTTGGGAAACGAGTACTAAAAGTCACATTAACTCGAATTGGGAAATGTATAATAAATACGGCTATTATCCCTTTGATCTTTTGGATAATGAGTCTGTATCCAGAACGCTTGAAAGTGGATACGACGATTGGTGTGTGGCGGAAATGGCCCGGAAATTGGGTCAAATGGATATCGCTAAGGATTTTCAAAAGAGGGCATTATTTTACCGTAATTTATATGATCCGGAAACCACGTTTTTACGAGGGAAAAATTCAAATGGAGCATGGCGTACCACGTTTGACCCCTTGATGGCCACTTCACCCTTAAATAATCCGGGAGATTATACCGAGGCCAACGCTTGGCAGTACTTTTGGACACCTGCGCAATACGATATTCCTGGTTTGATGTCTATGTTAGGAGGGGAGGTGAATTTCACCAAGAAATTAAATGATTTTTTCACAATAGAATCATTGAATCCAAATAAATTTCTAGGACAAGAAGCAATGATTGGTCAGTATGCGCATGGAAATGAGCCGAGTCATCACATCATTTATTTGTTTGCATATACGCAGGAACCAAAGACAGGCCAGAAGTATATACATCAAGTAATAAATGATTTTCACCGCAATTCACCAGATGGAATGATTGGCAATGACGATTGCGGACAAATGAGTGCTTGGTACGTGCTTTCTACGCTTGGATTTTATCCCGTCAATTCGGCTGATGGAACCTTCGTTTTTGGAAGTCCACAAGTTAAACAAGCAATCATCAGTCTACCGAATCAAAAAGAATTCATAATGAATGCCGTTCATTTTTCGAAGAAAAACTACTTTCAAGAAAATCCTCGATTAAATAATCAGTCATTAACACGGAATTTTATTCGGTATTCGGAAATTATGCAGGGAGGTAAGTTGACTTTTTATATGCATAAGGATTAATAAATTAGATACGTATGACTGCAACAATAAAACATGTTCTTTTATTTCTTTTTTTACTGACGAATTTGATGATCTGGTCACAGCGTGAACCCGTAAAAGGAGAAGTGATTTACCATGTTTGTCAACGAAGTTTTTTTGATAGCAATGGAGATTTGAATGGTGATCTGAATGGACTCCGTGAGAAATTACCCTATTTACAGGAGTTGGGCGTAACCTCTATTTTGCTTTTTCCTTTGTATGAGTCTGATTGTTACCATAATTATTTCGCGAATGATTTCGAGCAAATTGATTCTGAATTCGGTACCATGCAAGATTATATCGACCTTGTAAATGAAGTACACCGCCGCGGCATGAAAATTTACTTAGATATGGAGACCCAATATGTGACTTCGCAACATGTGTGGTGGAAGGATGCGGTAGGAAACCTCGAATCTAAGTACAGCGACTTTATTCTTTTTGAAGATGAATCACATCAAACTCCAGCTACAATGGTCTTTGATTTACGCTTGTTGAATGGCTTTGATGGTAAAGTCATTTATGCCACTACGGTGAATTTAAAAAGCAAAAACGTACTGGATTACAACATTGCCTTGTTCTCTTACTTCATGGATCCAAATAAGGACGGTAAATTCAATGATGGTGTGGATGGATTTAGGCTCGATCATGCCATGGATCACTTGGACGGTAAACCAACCTTGACAAATCTGTTTGCTGAATTCTGGAAACCATTGATTACGTCCTTGAGGCAACTAAATCCAGCGGTTAAAATTGTCGCAGAGCAAGCTAACTGGAGCGATTATGGTTTTGAGTATTTTGAAAAAGCGGATATTGATCGCATGTTTGGCTTTGGTTTACAACAAGCTATATTATCCTTCAATAAAACAGAAATCATTAGAAATGCAGAAGTGATTTTAGGTCAAACACCAGCAGGGAAGGAGCAAATTGTATTCATAGAAAATCACGACATGGATCGCTTCGCTTCAGTGGAAAAAGACCTTCAACGTCAAAAACTCGCGGCTTCCTTATTGTTTTACATGGGGGGAGTGCCGTCCATTTATTATGGACAAGAAATCGGGATGAAAGGGAAAGTATATTCGTTTGGGAATACCGATGGCAACGACATCGGACGTCGAGAAGCCTTTGATTGGTATGCAAGTGGCGAAGGAAAAGGGATGTCTCATTGGTATAAGGGTTCTGGTGCGTGGTGGACAAACGCCAATCAAAAAGCGAATGACGGTATTTCGTTGGAAGAACAAGAAAATGATCCCAATTCACTGTTTCAATTCTACAAGCAAACAATCCATATGCGTGCGCAACATCATGCACTTTCTAGCGGTAATTATCTAAATGTAGAAAACAGCAATGATCACGTATTGAGTTTTTATAGAACATACAAAAAAGAAAAAGTGCTTGTAATTGCGAACCTTTCCGAAGTGAATCAAACAGTTCACCTTTCAGATGAGATCAAAAAAGCTAAAAAAATACTAGGTGATAAAGCGACGTATGATCCACATATCGTGTTGAATCCCTATGAGTTAGTCATTTGGAAGGTTGTGAAATAAAATGGACTGATTTTGTTATGCTTGACATAAATCAAGTAAAAGAGTCATTCAATTGAACTATTTTAGTCAAAAAATAACAATGTCTTCTAAATTAGAACGTCGTTCATTTCTTTCAAGACTTAGCCTAGGAATTGGCGGAGCCTTACTTTTCCCGCTTCAGCAATGGGGTAAAACTAAAACGAGTGAAATGTCACGAATCATCCAAAAAATAAGACCCCTTGGCTTTCAATGGGAAACACAGGATCCATTTTTATTTTGTGTTCATCACGAAGATTTTTTCCCAAAAGGTAATATGAAATTAGGACCAGATCCTAAACATTTTGAGTGCCGTCACATGGGGCAAGACTTCATAGTTAAAGACGGTTTTCGTATGTATCATGGTTCAACAGTTCCGGGTTTCCCTGGACACCCTCATCGTGGTTTCGAAACGATCACGGTGGTAAGAAAAGGGCTAGTTGATCACGCGGACAGCCTTGGTGCGGCAGGTCGTTATGGAAATGGTGATGTGCAGTGGATGACAGCTGGTAAAGGTGTACAACATGCGGAGATGTTTCCCTTACTTAATCAAGATGCTGAAAATCCGCTTGAATTGTTCCAAATTTGGCTTAATCTTCCTAGGCGTAGCAAAATGGTAGAACCCCATTTTAAAATGCTCTGGTCAGAGTCTGTTCCGAAATTCAGTGAAGCTTCAAATGGGGTGAATGCACATATTGAGGTATTAATTGGTAGTTTAGGCCAATATAAGTCATCAAATCCACCGCCGAATTCATGGGCGGCAGATGCAAACAACCACGTCGCTATATACAATATACACTTAGAGCCAGGTGCTAGTTTTAAAATACCTGCCACAGCCGAGGGGATAAACCGCAGTATTTATTACTATGAAGGGGAGGGGCTACAGATAGCAGAGCAAATTTTGGCACCGTATCACGCTGCAGATGTTGATGCAAGTCAAGGAATTCAATTAGTGAATGGTACAGTTAGCTCTAAAGTTTTGGTGTTACAGGGGCGACCGATATCTGAGCCAGTGGTTCAGCATGGTCCATTTGTAATGAACTCTCGCGAAGAAATTTATCAAGCATTTCAAGATTATCAACAAACGCAGTTTGGTGGCTGGCCATGGGAACGATATGATCAAGTACATGATGCCAAACTAGGCCGCTTCGCTAAACATGCTGATGGTAGGATGGAGGAACCGAAGGGTTAATTCATGAATTAGTTTTTCATGACCAACTGGATTTGAAGCGCTTTTCTTAACGCATAGTATCTTAACGTAAAGCTGTTCATTTCCCAGCGAAATAAAGTACTCCGTCACACCAAATAAGAAGTAAGCTTCATTTTTTATGAGATCCTAATGGAATCGGTTGGTTCACCTGTATTTGAAAACAAATATGCTGCTCAACGCAGTTGAAGATTAAACAAGGAATCTTCTAATCGAATCTTGGTGGTGCTTTGTTCGACTCCTATGGAGTCGCGCGGCATAGGTATTGGATATTTATTTATAACCTAGGACTCCAACGGAGTCCGATAGTTTAGAGTACATTCGTCCCCCAATAAGCGACTCCATAGGAGTCGAATGTTTTTTCGTGGGTATTTTAATAAATTCAAATGTTAACAGGATTTCGAGCATGCTCGTGTTCCGTGAAATGGGCTCAATCCAAGCATAAAGTCCACCTTGTTGCACAAGGCTCGGACTTTTTTGTTTAATCCCTCACCCAAGCCAGCTTGGTTCGGTTCTACAAAGGAATATTGTCGGGATTACGAGCGCGCTCGTGTTCCTAATTGGGGCTCAATCCAAGCATAAAGTCCACCTTGTTGCACAAGGCTCGGACTTTTTTGTTTAATCCCTCACTCAAGCTAGCTTGGTTCGGTCCTACAAAGGAATATTGTCGGGATTACGAGCGCGCTCGTGTTCC
>Ga0078894_10001763_pt1 | contig 16186 bp, 2 predicted proteins | sample LauGreSu1BDMLBSD_2_FD_67506 | JGI IMG/M metagenome (GOLD analysis project Ga0078894, IMG submission 67506) | Freshwater lake microbial communities from Lake Michigan, USA - Su13.BD.MLB.SD (version 4) (version 4) | ecosystem: Environmental > Aquatic > Freshwater > Lake | place: Lake Michigan, USA... | reverse complement strand
GAAATGGAACCTGTGGTAAGATTATTCCAAGTGCTGTACAGAGAGGGATGAAGAGAAAGATGACCACTTCCGCCAAAGGTGGCGGCGGTTCCTGCCTTTCCTGTGGCACCGAACGTGACGGTTCCAGATACGGTGGCGCTGTTTCCATACATGGTATCGGCAACAGACGTAGAACCAACCGCATCATTCATGGGGAAATAGACCAAATTGTTGCGATTGGTGGGGATATAAGGTACCACCGTATAGGACGACGTGGAGAGTCCACCAAGATAGTCTGAGAGGAGATAGGCGGTTTGACCTACCCCTGTAATGGCATACTGTCCGTTCCCAGAGAGGGTGTTGAACGACTCGGGAACGCTGAGGAAATCGTTGTTTGTCCAGGTCTGACCATAATTCGTGGTATAACTGAGACCGCCGACGAAGTTGATAGGCCACTCACTAATGCTAAAGTATTCAGCAGTCGCACTGTAGTTTGATAAACCTATGAGGCGAAAATAAGTATAAGCATTGGTTGTTGTTGGGTAAATGGTAAAGGTTAGACTGGATGAACCAAAGGCCTGTGTTCCTGCAACATTCACAATAATAGTGGAAGGAACAAGTGTATTCGCTGCTGTTGTAGTAACGGTACCGCCAGAACCATACTGAATAGGGGACCACGTGTTTCCGTCATTGGAACCCACAATATAATAGGTTTTAGGAAGCCTAAAAGTTGACGTTCCTGTACCAAATTGGTAGGAATACATGACAAGCGGAACAGAGCTTTGAAGCTGTACCCATTCGCCCTGTACGGAACCGACTCCTTGAATTGTTGTAAAGTAACCAGATGTATTCCCTGCTGTGGAATATGAAGCGATGGTATGAACCCATTCAGGTGTAGTCGATATATTATTAAATACAGTTTGTGGAAGAGTTGTTGAAATGAAAATACTTGACGCACTCACCGACCACGTCACACCGTTCGTCGTCCAGGTATTCGCAGTGAGCCCCGTCAGCTGCGGTGTAATCGTCGCAGCGCTCGTCGTGGCGAGAGCGTACTGACCGGTTGCGCTTATCGACAAACTGTTCCACGAACCACCATTCAGAACTGCGTTTACTTGCGTCCATGTGACACCATAATTGGAGCTCTGGAACAGGCCTCCACCCGCTGCGGCGGCGAGCATAAACTGACCTGTGGCGGACACAGCGGTCTGCGTCCAATTCATCGGGACAATGGGTGAAAAGGGAATATCACCGTTGTAAATGCGAAAGTCATCGATGTAACCATTAAATGCATTTGTAATGGCACCTGAATCAAAGGTACCAAGTCCAAATGTTCCTGACGCTGTTGCGGTTGCCGAGGCAGTGGCGGTATAGATGGAATTATTGAAGTATAATGAGCAGATGCCACCACTTGGAACGATCTTTAAAGAAAAGTAATACCAAGTATTAAGCGAAACAGCTACACCAGTAGAAATTGTAACAGAATTAGGGATTTGAGCCACCAATTGATTCGTTGTATTCACATAGACAAGTACTGCATTTGGACCAGTTGTTCCACCTGTCGAGAAGATAAATTGATTCGCACTCGCAGTATAGGACTGAAGGTTAAACCATCCACTAACCGTATACATACTGGGGCTCGTCCATGTACCTCTCACATACTGTACCGCCGTTCCACCTGACGGATTTATCAGATTAATTGCCCGTGTCCCAACTATACCGACGGACGGATATGTGATAGTACCAGCATTTGTACCACCTACTGTAGGAGCAGAGGAGCCAACTACGTCTGTTACCGAGCCCTCCATTGGCAGATAGATCGAAGGCGCCCCCATACCGACGGCGGTAAAGGTCGGCGTCGAGGAGGTGCCGTTGGCGCATACGTACAGTAGGCCACCGCGAACCGATGCGAGCTGATATTGACCGTTTGCTGATACAGAAACGGAAGTATAGTTGGGAGTTCCTGCAGCGGTTGCCTGGGGATACGCCAAAGCGCCAGCGGGTAGGCCGTTGGCACCTGTTAAAGACGACCAGGTGAACCCTGAGTTCGCACTGGTTCGGATCGTAGAGGAGCCGTTCTGAACAGCAAGCTGGTATTGTCCGTTCTGATTCATCACGGCGTCGGTAATGGATGTCTGACCGGTCAGCGTTGAACCCCATCCGTTCGTATAGGAGCCGCCGCTAAAGTTGCGGTAGGTCTGGCTGGTACTTTGCCCCAATGAAACCGTTGTAGAAACAAGGTTCAGTGAACCAACCGTAATGGTACTACCCGTAAGGGTCGTTGCGTTCACGGCCGGCATAACCGTATTGCGCACGGTCAGGTAGTTGATGGTGGACATCCTCTATGGAGACAGGCTAAAAAAGCTGCGCTTTTTCATCCCATAAGCGCCTATCAGCCCTTTGAGCTTTATGGTGCTGTCACACCCCTCGAGCGAGTTGTGTTAGATCATATGAAATACAATTTGTGTATCATATGATCATTACGTGAAGTTAACACATTAGAGCCAATACTGTTCATAGTGGACCGAGACGATTGACGAGTTGTGCGATGATCTGATCCTGTGTATTGATCCGTTCATGAAGTGATTTGATCGATTCGACCAAGGGTGCAATAAGACAGTTATAATTCACACCATATTTATCATTGGCTTCATCGTACTGAACGGCTTCAGGAAAAACGGTGGCAACTTCTTGCGCCAATAGACCGATTTGTTTTTCGCCAGGTCGGTAATCTTCACGAGTATAGGAATATCCACTCAATTGAAGAAGATTCTCTAGTGAACGATCCAAACGAACGATATTTTGTTTATACCTCTGATCGGAGAGGGCGGCGATATCGCCCGTCGCATAGATCGCACCGACAACATGAAGAGCGTATCCAGGATTTGTAATGCCGATGCCGACGTTACCCAGATCGCTTAGTACCAATCGATGACCAGCGAGACCACCTCCATTATGATAAAATCCTAACATGCCTCCAGCGAGAGCGGGCATGGCTCCATCGGCTTGTCCACCTGATGCAACAATCCTCCAATTGGAATATGATGGATTTCCGTCAAATGAAGTCTGCCCTCTTAAAAATTCAATAGATGGCTGTCGATTGGAGCTTACATCAATGATTTGTACACGTGGCATCATTCCAAATACATTCAGTAATGAACCAGGATTAGCAGTCCCAATGCCCACATTTCCATTCGCACCAATAACGAACGAAGAGCTTTGAACAATCTGGTTATCCGCCCCATATCCGAGAATACGTAAGGATGACATACTAGAACTGTCTGCTGATGCAATAGGGGCGACATAAAACCCTTGTGAATACGCATTTACCGCCGCAGTGCTCGCATTCAATACAATGGAGTTCGCGCTTTGGTTCACAAGACCCGCTTGATTCCCAATCGCAACAGTGTTCAGACCCTGATTAGTAAAACCCGCCTGATTACCAAGCGTAATACTGAATCCCTGAGTGTTTCTGTTGAGTGTGTAGACCTGCGTCGCTGAGGAAACAGTGAGATAGGAACCGTCCGCGGACATCGCACAACTCGTCATGGCTGAATTGCCGATCGTTAAAGCCGTAAAAGTAACACCATAATTTGTGGAATAGAATACGTTATTTGTGGTACCCTGTGTCACAATGACCATGTACTGACTAGTGGCCGACATGGCTGCGGAGACGATGTTCGCATTAATACCTGTAAGGGTGGGGATAGTATACGCGCCAGTGATGCCGTTGGAATATAAGTAGGCGATCTGATTGATGCCTGTAAGCACGTAGGATCCTGCCGTGGCGAGGAGAGGCGCGGGCGCAGTCAGGGCGGTGGACCATGTCGAGCCGTTGTTTGTGGAGATGTAGTTGGCACCTGACTGGAAGTTGAGGAAAAGCTGTCCCCACTGATAATTTCCACCTCCGCTTGGATACACAGATGTTCCAATGAAACGAAAATAGAGATAGGCATTTGTTGTTGTAGCATACGTCGTAAAGGTACCAGAACCAACTTGTCCACCAACACCAACAATTGATTGGACACCGCTTTGATTGACGGTGATATAGGTATTACAAGCTTGACCCCCTGTCGTGTTTGGGTTGGTCGTCATATTTGCATACTGGATAGGATACCATGAGGTCCCGTCAGTAGAACCAATAATATAATACGTTTTCGGGTTATTATTCGTATTTCCACCTGACGCATAGGTATAGGATGATAAGATAAGTGGTATAGAACTCTGAATCTGTACCCATTCACCTGATACAGTACCGATTCCACCAAGAATCGTTGTAGATACAGCGGTACCTGTGATTAATCCGGTGGATGCACTGTAAATGTCACTCGCACTACACCACGAATAGGTACCAGTTAAACCCACAAAGTTATTGAAGGCTCCATAAGGAAAGAAAGATGTGTTCAAGTTACTGCTCGCGCTCGACGTCCAGTTCACACCGTTGGCCGTCCAACTATTCGATGCGAGTCCTGACAACTGTGGCGAGGTCACACCTGTTGCTGACACCATCGTGTTGGTATTGGAGATCGCCAAGGTGTTCACGGGATTGGGCGTGGCCGCTGTGAAGTTGATGTACCATTCGCCGATTTGTGTAAGTCCATCATTTGATGGAAAAATTGCGTTGCAAATAATACGAAAATAGATGTATGACGCAGTGGAAGTCGAATAAGAGGTTGTAGTAACGGTCGCAGATGCACCAGCAGTAAGGGTCTGTGTTCCTGTCGTATTAACAGTAAGATAGTTTATGGCAGTTGAATTACCAACTGTAAATGGGTTCGTTGTCATTGAGGCATATTGAATAGGATGCCAGTTCGAGCCATCCATCGATCCAACAATATAGAATATTCTAGCGAAACGATTTACCGTATCCGATATAGCAAATGTATGGGATTGTAAGATAATCGGGACAGAGGACTGTATTTGAAGCCATTCGCCCGTTCGTGCTCCTACTCCTCCAAGAATGGTTGTTGATACAGAACCTGTGTAATCACCATTAGTCAAATTATATAAACTTCCTGGGGAAGCCCATCCTGTACTTTGTGCTGTAACATTATTAAATGCTAAATATCCAACATAGCCGCCACCATAACTGGAACTTTGTGATGCCACCCATGACACGCCATTCGCAGTCGTCCAGTTGGCTGCGGCGAGACCCGTCTGTTGAGGCGTGACCGTTAACAGACTCGTATTCGAAGGAGCAGCGGCACTGAAATTGATGTACCATTCGCCGATTTCTATCACTCCAGTATTGTATGCGGATACACCTATGAGTCGGAAATAGGTGTAGGCATTCGCAGCAGTAGAATAAGCGGTTGTCGTGATGGTGGATGAACCGAATGTTTGTGCAAGCGGAGCACCTGTACTATAGACAATGATGGTACCAGGAACAAGTGTATTAGCAGGAGTAGTAGTGAGAGTACCACCTGCGCCATATTGAATAGGATACCATGTGGTTCCATCATTCGATCCCACAATATAGTAGTTTTTTGGCATGTAATTAACAGCGCCACCCATTGCAAATTGATAGGATGGCATGACAAGAGGAATGGAACTTTGAATCTGTAACCAATCACCCTGTATAGAGCCAATGCCTCCAAGAATAAACGTTGTACTACTAGCAGTGTTTCCAGTTGTTGTATAGGATCCAGATCCTGTCCAGAATGATGATGCTGTATTATTAAACGCATAGGAAACAGGATAGGTTGCTGAGTATACACTAGACGCGCTCGCCACCCAACTCGCGCCCCCCGCTGTCCACGATGCGGTCAGTGCGGTTCCAGATGACGCGAGGCCTGTCAGTTGCGGCGCAATAATCATCGAACTAGGCGCGACGTAGAGCGGCATGGGAAGGGTGAAGTTGATATACCATTCACCGATTTCAAAATAAGACGCAGAACTACTATAAGTACTTAATCCAATCAGACGAAAATAGATATAGGCGTTTGTCGTGGTGGAATAGGTAGTCGTGGTAATCGTGGAAGATCCAAATGTTTGGGTACTCGCACTAGTCACAACGATGACACCAGGAACAATGGTACCAGCAGCAGTGGTTGTGACGGCTCCAGCTGAGCCAAACTGGATGGGGTACCACGTGGTTCCGTTATTGGAACCTACAATATAATAGGTTTTTGGGAGCTGAGAGACGCTGCCACCTGTTGCGAATTGGTAGGATGCCATGACAAGAGGAACAGAACTCTGAATCTGTGCCCAATCGCCAGTGGCAGTGCCGACGCCCTGTATCACTGTGGTAGCACTTGATGAGTTTCCAGATGTGGTATAGGTTTGTGATGAATTTGCCCAATAATTACCACTAGTTGGATTATTATTAAATACATTAGAAATACTAAATGTCGCTATATTAACGATACTCGACGTACTCGCCACCCAGGTTATACCATTCGTTGTCCATGGAACAGTGGTAAGTGCCGATGTTCCTGAATTTGTCAGCCCAGTGAGTTGTGGTGTAACGGGAGGACCATTGATCGTCATGGCTGCATGGCCAGGGCTGACCAGAGAAGTGATCTGCGAGTTTGTCAACTGGAACCAAGACGCGCCAAAATTGGAGCTCTGAAATACGCCGCCGCCCGCACACGCGGCTAGCATGTATTGACCCGTCGGACTCACGGCGGTTTGCGACCAGTTCATCGGATTAATCGGCGAATAGGGAATGGCGCCGTTATAAATACGAAAATCGTCGATATAGCCGTTGAAAGCGTTGGTTAATAGATGATCATATGTACCAAGACTAAATACACTTGTCGTAAATGCTCCTACACCGCCTGTATTGGTAGCACTTGCAATCAATGCACCGTTAACATATAATGAACATAATCCTCCTGTTTGAAAAATAAAATAAATATGATACCATGTATTGAGCGATGCTTGATATGAAGTGGGACCTAATACCATTCCACTACCTCCTGTAGGTATATATGCCGATATTTTACCATTTTGATCCATATAAATGGTCATAGCAGCTGTATAGGATGAAAACATGATGGAGTTATTACTGGTTCCATTATAACTTTGAAAATTCACCCATCCACTCACTGTGATATTGGCAGCACCTGTCCATGTACCGCGGACATATTGTACAGCGGTTCCACCTGCAGTATTTGTTAATTTCAGCGCCTGCGATCCAACGACACCAGGTACATATCCAGGCGAACCGGTTGGTGTTACTGTCGAACCACTCATTACATCCGTTGTTGCGCCCTCCATCGGTAAATAGATGAGAGGATTCACGACGTTCGGTGCGGCAAAGTGGTAGATCTCGAAGTCGTCGATATAGCCGTTGAACGCCTGTGCGGAACTGACGTCCTGAGATCCGATCTGTATGACCGATGTAGTAAGCGCGCTCCAGCCTCCTGAAGTCGGTGTAGCAGAGGAAGACAATCTATTATTGACATACATGGAACAAACACCACTGGTTTGCATCACGAGGACAACATAATACCACGTATTAACAGTAATAGTAGGGCCGGTTAGAGTTGTCAAATTCGTAATTCCGCACGAGATAACATTGGCAGCAGTGACATAAAAATTAAATCCGCCATTGTATGCGCCGAGAATGGTCTGTTGTGTACCCACTGTTTGTGCATTAAACCAGAAACTCATTGTAAAGACATTAGAACCTGTCCACGTAGCACGAACGTATTGTGTGGCGGTTGAGCCAGCTGTGTTCACCAAGTTCATCGCATTCGTTCCCACTTTACCTGGTACGTTGAACGCAACCGAACCCGTTGTCGTCGCCACTGAGTTTCCCATTCGATCCGCGGCGGAGTTCTCGAATGGCATGTAGATGTAAGGATAACCTCCTACATTGGCAGGGGTGAAGACAGGTGTGTCTGAGTTAGCGTTGTTGGAGATGTAGAGTTGCCCGCCCCTCACGGAGGTAAGCGCGTACTGACCCGTCGCGGATGTTGTCATATTAGAATAACTAGGGAATCCTGATGTGGCGGACTGGTATGCGTAGGTGGTGACAGGTAGACCGATACTATTCAGTGTTTGCCACGTAATACCCGAATCGATGGATCGTGATACTTGGTTGGTCGCGATACTGCTCTGCGAACCTTGTAGTGCATATTGATACTGTCCAGACTGTGACACGATGACATCGTTGACGGTGCTGAGAACGTTGGATGTACCGAGTGTCGAACCCCATAGCGTATTCGTATAGGCACCATTCGTAAAGTTACGGTACGTCTGATTCGTACTCTGCCCTAATGAAATCGTTGTGGACCGAAGGGAAATGGAGGTGGCCGCGATGGTGCTTCCTGTGAGTGAACTTACCGTAATGGTATTGGTCCATACGGGCCCCACGTTGGAACTCACTGCATAGATAGCACCTGCAGGCACAGGCGTACCCAAAGTTGTAACGGCAATAGTACTTCGGAGTCCAAAATAACTGGCGAAGGTGCTGGCCATCGTACTCTACTACTCAGTCCTCTTTTTGCTGATTTTTATATACGAATGATATCGATATGAAAACGGGTCATATCGATATCATTTGGGTTATCATACATATTTTTTCAAGCTTTTACTACGAAGCACTTACCGCATAAGAGCAAAAGAAATACCCTTTCCTGAGCCATTTCCAGCTAACAATACACTTGTATATTGAACACCCCCAAGAGAGCAATACCAATCGACCACCTGTCCCGCAGTTAAATACACCACATCCGTATATGTCATTTGCGCATAATTACCAATGGTAGCAGCATATGGATTGTAATATACTCCGTTAATGCGAAGTAATACAATCGAACGAGCATCCACCGTTGTTGTAGCATCAAATGTACATAGATACACGCCTGAATGCGGGACTGTAAATTGACCAGGAGATGGAGTATTGATGTATGCCCCTGCTATATTTGTGTTGTTAATTGAATTTACCATACCAGTTGAGCCTACTACTCCAATATACTGAAACGATGACCAATTAAAGTGCCATAAGAAATATGGCACAGTTAACGGACCAGTAATACGTGTGGTTCCAACAACATCTAATGTGTATGCAGGATTCGTCGTGCCAATTCCCACATATCCACTTGATAGCACGGTCATTCCCGTCTGTACCACCTGTGAATCCGATCCATACCCAAGAATCGCAAACGAGCCAGAGACGGACGAACCTGACGAAGCGACAGGCGACACGAAGAATCCAGGGACATACGAATTGACCGCAGACCCAGTTCCGTTCAGAATAATGGAGCCCACTGACTGATTTGTCACACCCGCCTGATTACCGATGGCAATCGCATTCTGGCCCTGATTGATCACACCTGCGGAGTTGCCGAGCGTGACGTTGAATCCCTGCGTGTTTCTGTTGAGCGTGTAGACCTGCGTCGCGTTCGCAACGGTCATATAGGTACCATCGGCGGACATCGCACAACTCACCATAGGGGAAGAGCCAAATGTGGCACCTGTAAAGGAGACGCCATAATTCGTAGAATAATATACGTTATTGGTGGTTCCCTGTGTGACAAGAACCATGTACTGACCCGTGGCAGAAATCGAGGCGCTGTTTAAAGCGGAGCTGAGCGCAGGACTGAACGTGGGCGTCGTGTAGGTGCCTGTCCCGTATCCAGCAAAGGTATTACTCACGAGCGTCACGGTCTGACCATATCCTTGAAGGGAGTACTGACCGTTTCCTGATATGGCCAGCACGTTCGCATTAAATACTGTGGCGGCGCTTAACGCTCGCGTCCAGTTCGAGCCATAGTCTGTGGAGTAGAAGGTGGGGGCGGACTGAAAGTTAAGGTAGAGCTCGCCAATTTCTGCAGCAGTTACTCCACTGTAAGACCATGATTGTGTTTTAATAAAACGAAAATAGGTATATGGAGAAGTCGAGGTGGGATATGACGCACTTGTACCTGATCCTGTTATATTTCCTTGGATTGTCTGAGGTCCAGTATAATTAACTGATAAATACGTCGTAGCGCTCGTGAAATCAGCTGTAAATGGGTTAGTAGTTAAATTCATATAGTGAACGGGGTACCAGTTTATGCCGTCGGTTGAGCCAACAATATAATACGTCTTAAAAAACCCATATTGTCCTCCACACGCAAACGTATAACTTTGTAGGACAAGTGGAATAGATGCTTGAATTTGTAGCCATTCACCTGAGACTATTCCAATCGTCCCTAAAACGGTCGTGGATGCACTACCATTATATGTTGTACCTGCGGCATTATAATTACCAGTCGATAACCATGTATTACCTGTAGTAGTTAGATTATTGAAAGCATTTGATGCAGTATAGGTAGTATAGGTAGTACTCGCGCTCGCCGTCCACGAAACACCGTTGGCCGTCCAGGTACTCGTAGCCAAACCTGCCAAGGTCGGTGTAGTCGCGCCGACACCCGTCAGCATCATATGTGCTCCCGTTGGCGACATGGCGAGCGTTTGGAGAAGGGAGGGCGTGTACGCGGTGAAGTTAATAAACCATTGGCCTACATTCGTATTTCCGTTCGCATATCCCCACGTATTTGTAACGACCAGTCGGAAATAGGTATAAGAATTCGTAGATGTAGGATAGCCAACGGTAGTGAAAGAACCTGTCTGTCCTCCTTGAATCGTTTGAGTAATTGTTGTACTAGTCACAAGTAAATAGGTGGTACATAACTGAACATTTGCAGTAAACGGAGTTGTATTGCCTGTTGCGTATTGGATAGGATACCAGCTTGTCCCATCATTGGAGCCAACGATATAGTAATTTTTTGGCTGTTGTGCTGTACCAGAGGATTGCCATGTATAAGAGTTCATAATAACCGGCACAGACGTCTGGAGTTGTAACCAATCACCTGGGATTGTACCAACTCCCCCCAGAATAGTGGTGCTATAGGTATTTGCAGTATAGGCATAAGGACTAGATGAACTATACGCCGCCGCCGCACCTGCCCACGCAGTAGCTGCTAGAGCAGGATTGAATGCACAATACGCAAGTGTGCTAGCATTATATGTTGCGCTCGCACTCGCCACATAAGACACACCATTCTGTATCCACGTATTTGAGACCAAGCCCGTCTGCTGCGGCATGACAGTAATCGCGCTCAGTGACCCAATCGAGGAGGCGGAGGGCGCGACGTAGAGCGGCGTGGCCGGCGTGGCGAAGTTGATATTCCATTCACCGAGTTCAAAGAGTCCACCATATGTCGCTGTGGCAATCACACGGAAAAAGGTATACGAATTGGTTGTTGTAGAATATGTAACTGTGGTAGCCGTCACAGTGTTTTGTGCGGTAACAGTTTGCGCACCATTGAGATTTACAATGATATTCTGTTGCCAAGATGTGAATACGGTAGAATACGCATTTCCTGAAAAACTAGCGGATTGAATGGGATACCAGTTCGTTCCATCATTCGAGCCGACAATGATATATGTTTTTGGTTGATATCCAAGGGTACCGCCGCATGAAAAGATGTATGAATTCATCACAATTGGCACGGAACTCTGAATTTGCAACCATTCGCCGACTTGTGCACTAAGTCCTGACACGGTGGTGGAAGGGCTACCAGCCTGTGTGGCACCACTTCCAGTGTAACTTCCGCTCGAGGCAAATGTAGTACCTACGAGAGTATTGTTAAACGCAAAATATGAATAAGCGCCGCTGTAAATAGAACTAGAACTCACCGCCCAGTTCACACCGTTCTGTGTCCAGGTATACGCAGCCAATCCCGTGAGTTGCGGCGTAATCAGCTGACCGCCCACCGTGTTTACCGCAGCCACAGGCTGGAGCGAAGCGGTTGCCGTCTGGGACCACGACGAACCGCTATTGGCACTCGTGTACACGCCGCCATTCGCCGCTGCCACCACCTGGTACGCACCTGAGTTACTGAGGGCCGCCTGTGTGTAGTTCATAGGACCGAGGGCATTGAAGGGCACAGCGCAGTTGTAGAGTTTGAAGTCGTCGATGTAGCCGTTGAAGGCACTTACTACCAGTGCGTCATATGTCGCAATACCAAATGCGGCAGTGGTATAGCTTCCCACACCACCCGTGTTCGTATAGGTTCCAGCAAGTGTGTTGTTCAGATAGAGGGCACATGTGCCGTTGGTTTGGAAGATCGCAGTAACATAATACCAGGTATTGATACTAATGACAGGACCAGTTATCGCATTTAATGCTGTTCCACCACTTGGAAGATATATTAGGATTTGATTAGATGTATTGATATATACTGCGTATGCTCCAGAATACGCTGCGAATATTACTTGATTTGTAGATGCACCCAGACTCTGCGCATTGAACCAGAAACTCACGGTGAAATTTGGTGAACCAGCCCAGGAACCACGAAGATAATTCACTACCGTTCCACTTGCAGGATTCACCAAGTTCAGCGCCGTCGAGCCGACAACACCAGGGACGAAATTCATGGTACCGCGTGCGGACACGGCTGAATAACCCATGACGTCGAGGACGGAACCATTTTCAAAGGGTAGGTAAATGTTAGGCGAACCAATGGCATAAGAGGGGCTGTAGAGCACGGGGTTAAGCTGGGCGGGCGTGAAGGCGCCGTTGTAAATACGAATATCATCGATGTAACCCTTGAAAGCACCCACCGCCGCCGTATGTGTATATACACCAATATTAAATATGGTCGGGATGGGACTGAGTGCGGTTCCTGAAAATGTAGTAACCTGTGTACCATTTAAATAGACGTAGCATGTTCCAGAGGATTGATAGACTACTTGGAAAAAATACCATGTATTCGTTGTAATGGTTGAAGTGGCGTAGGCGGCGGAGCTATAGATGGTAAATATACCACCTGATGTGATATGCGCTTGAAACGCGGTGGTCGCACCGGTTCCTGCAGAAAAAATCATACCCACACTGCTCGCAGGGATGGCTTGCGCATTGAACCATCCAGACACGGTGAAGTTTGATGTGCCCGCCCATGTACCCGATAGGTATTTTCCAGCCGTCCCACCAGCGGTATTGGTTGATAAATCGAGCGCATTGCTTCCTACCTGACCAGCAACAAAACCAGGCGACCCTGTCGCCGTCACCGTCGAATTTCCCATGAGATCCGTCGTGGTCGACCCATCAAACGTCACGTAGACATAAGGTGCGATGGGGCCAACGAGAGGATTGATAAGCGCCGCACCGCTGGGGTTCGTGACGGCGTAGTTGTAGAGGCGGAAGTCGTCGATGTAGCCGCTAAATGGTTGATTCGTATTCGTATCATAACAGCCTAATCCGAGTGTCGACCCTGTAAATGTACCCAGACCAGTACTGGAACCTGTCCCCACCAGTGCACCATTTAGATAGAGCGAACAGGTTCCAATTTGATAAATAATGGTAAAAGAATACCATGTATTCGTCGCAATTCCACATGTCGTCTGGATGCCATTCTGTCCATTACCGCTACCACTTGGAAATGCGAAGAAAAGTTGGGGTGGTTGATTCGCAACAGGGGCAAGAATGAGATAAATTCCGACAGAGTACATGCTGATAATGGTAGGATAACCGGTTGTCACTGTCGTCTGTGAATTGAACCATCCTGAAATGGTAAAACTCGTCATATTGCTGGGAACGGTATAACGAATATAGTTTGATGCTGTATTACCAGAGCTTCCTGCAGTGTTCAACAGACTCACCGCGTTCGTCCCCACTTTTCCTGGCACATAGGATACTGAGCCATTTACGGTGGTTGTCGCATTTCCCATCACATCTGTAACGGATCCATCAAATGGAATGTAAATAAACGGACTGTTGTTCTGACCGAGTCCTGTGGGTGAAAAGGTCGCACCCGAGTTGACAGACGTGTACACGAGATCGTTGCTGGTAATCGCTAGTTGATTTGTTCCAGAAGCAGCGGCGGTGATCGCCGTAATACTGGGAACAACGTTGATAGTAGAAGCGTACGTCTGATAGGGCAGGGTACCGCCAGTGGGCAACCCCATCATCGTGGAACCGGCCCATGTCAACCCCGAATTCAGCGAGGTGAACGTGGTGCTCATCGCGGTGCTCATCGTGGACCCTGAGTTCTGTAGAATGGTCTGTGTGGCACCATTGGGTGCGAGAAACACTTTTTTTATCGACGTGAGGCCTGTTAGTGTCGAAGCCCAGCCGGTCGTAAAGGAACCGTTGTTACCATTGTTTGTCTGATTCGTACTCTGTCCCAAGGAAATCATCGTTGACTGAAAGGTGATGGATTTCGCCAGGAGGGTACTAACCGTAAGGGTTGGGGCAGCGCTACTGCGAAGCGCAAGATAATTGGACATCCTGTGGAGACGGGAGATAATGTGTCATCCGCACACGCATGTATTCGCAAAGCATTCGCATAAATAGTATAGTACCATTGATTTGAAATGAATGGTACTATAGAAAGCGGCTATATATCTTATATCGCAGGCGAGTGATTGACTGTGTATTGTGTGATCAAATGCCCATCTAGATTGGTGCGATCCCATGTTTTAATATATGGATCAGCGCGTTCTGCAATCACCATCCATACGATCGTATCGTTACAGTCAGCGTGTTCCGCAGTGATCGTCAGCGTAGCACCTGAAATCGATCCGATCACGCGCCCAAACCCTGATTTATTCTGTAGAAAACATTCCGCGTTGTCACACAATGCCTCAAATGTACCTTCGTCCATTGCACATTCGGGATTGTGAGTACACTCTTTATTGATATCAACGACCGCCATTCCATTGACAAGCGAGGTTTTGCCGCGATAGATCAAGTCGCATCGTGGACCTTCGATAAAACTGTGAACGAGACGTTGATCAGTATCTGGATAGAGGGGATGGGCGATATCAAATGTACCAGATGATTTCGCAAGGGAACCATTCACTTGGAGCGTGGAAGAAGGAGTTGCTATACCGATACCGACATTGCCATTTTTATCAATTCGCATTCGCTCATTCGAGGCAACGCCAAAACTATGCGTATGAAAGGCGAGATAACCAGATGTACCGCCGCCATCATTTGGACCACCAAAAGTAATGCCTGAAAATCCACTATTGGCAGAAATGAGTGTTCCATTCGTTGATGCAGTAATACCAATGTATTTTACACCAGCACCCGTTGTATTAAAATTTCCTAATGAAATGCCCGAAATCGCATTACCTCCATGGATCAACAATTGATTGGAGAATGTCGTTGTCGTGCCAATGCCAATCTGTCCACTAACATTGATAAACATAGCGGTAGTAGGTACTGCACCAGATGCATTGGCAACACGAAACCAGTGACCATCGTAACCATTGTATTTGAACCCATCAAATGCCCCTTCCGCATCCAAGTTATTAGCATTGTTAAAAATACTATGATTGAAATCATTAGGAACACTTGCACTCGAGAAGACGAGTCGATTACGGGCAAGTGATACATTACCAGCAGTATAAAGAATAGCGGTTCCATTTGTTGCCCATACCGAACCACTTGATACAGGTAAGACGGTACCATTCGACATAATATTTCCTGCACATACTAGTGTACCCGTATTGGTAATGGTTACCGCAGTCGTTGCGGCCGAGGTACCTGTATAGAAGGTGTGAGATAGTCCTGAATAGCCCATCGTGGCAGTGGTCAACGTTCCAGTACTACTACGTGTGCCGCACGTGAGAGAGCCGCCGCTATCATATATCATTTCAATACCCGTTCCGCCAGTGAGGGCAATATATGGTTTGTTCAATATGCGAAAAGAGCCATATACGTCAAGAATCGCAACGGGAGTCGTTGTTCCGATGCCAACATTACCTGATGTTGACGTATCCATTCGTCGAACAGAAAAGTCACTCCAACTCCACGAACTACCATTTGTACCGCCTAGTAAACGAGTAAATAACTGTGTAGAGGAAGAAATACGTGCCGTAAATGTGTAGGTAGACAACGTATTGGTAAGAGTTGGCGTGGTATAGTAATAGGTTGAGGTAGCTGCATCGACAAACGCCAACTGAACATTACTCGATGGACTTCTCACAGTAATAGAGATTTGAACAACTGCGCCTGCTGGTAGTAACCCGTTATAAATGGCATCTTGTCCACCACTCGAATTTAATGTAAACGTATACACACCACTCACAGGGCCACTTACTGAACCATTCGCAGAACTAGGGGCTGCTAATGTTGCCGCAGTATACCCAAGAGATGTGTATTGTGTTTTCAAAGAACCACTGATATCAGATGTTAATCCATTGGCCACTTGAAAATAAGATGATGGATTCGTCATACCGACTCCCACATTACCATTCGCCA
>Ga0078894_10001762_pt1 | contig 16190 bp, 18 predicted proteins | sample LauGreSu1BDMLBSD_2_FD_67506 | JGI IMG/M metagenome (GOLD analysis project Ga0078894, IMG submission 67506) | Freshwater lake microbial communities from Lake Michigan, USA - Su13.BD.MLB.SD (version 4) (version 4) | ecosystem: Environmental > Aquatic > Freshwater > Lake | place: Lake Michigan... | reverse complement strand
CGTCACAATTTCTGGATGAACAACTGAGTATTAATCAAGGTGAAAAAATCAATATAATTCTTCCAGCCTCATTCAAGCAAGGAAACACAAGTTCTGATTTTAAAATTATACCTTCTGAAAATTGGCTTTTGTGTGATGAGATTATCTTAAATTCAAAAAAAATCATCTCGCGAAGTGGGTATTCAACCTTAATGGACCTTTATTTTTTAAAAACACCTTTTTCAATTACTCCAACACCTGGTCAACGTGAGCAAGAATATTTATTTGCCTATTGGTCAGCAAAGATCAATGCTGGAGTTGAATAGAAATCACATTAAACTTCTTGAAATGACTAACTTTGCAGCCGAATAAATTTTCAGGTTGAATCTTCGTCGCAAATACATTTATTATTTTTTAGCAGCAGGCTCTGTTGTAGCAATAGCGACATGGACTTATTATCCTGAAAAATCTCCTAAAATTTACAAAGCAATCGTCAAGAGGGTGAAGCAGGGGAGAGAGGAATTACGACAAAAGCCTTGTTTTGAAACTGTGAATTATGCTTTGCAAATGAATGATAAAGCGATTCATTACATTGGCGAATCTTTTTTGAATGGACCTGGTGGGTATATGAAATCGGGAAAAGACATTGTTAAGAATGTTTGGAAAGGGAAGCTAGTGAAAGTAGAGGCGAATGAATATTTCGTATTGGATACAATGTATTATAGTTATCCATTTCTTACACCAGATGCCAGAAATTTCATAGATGAGTTAGGGTTCAGGTTTCATCGTAAATTGGAAAATACTCACCTTCAATGTGCCAAATTTACATTAACATCCATATTAAGGACGACAAAGTCAATTAAGCGTTTGAAGAAGCGCAACAGAAATGCTATAACAAGAAGTTCTCATTTGCACGGTACAAGTTTCGATATCTCCTACAAGCAGTTTTTTGGTGATAGGATCTACACACCTATGGAGCTGTCTTATTTACATGACATCTTAGCTGAGACGCTTTATGAAATGCGCGAAAGTGGAAAGTGTTGGGTGACATATGAAGTATGGCAAACTTGTTTTCACGTCGTTGTTAGGTAACAAAAAAAAACTCCCACTTTTCAGTGAGAGTTTTTTTCGAAATTAAATTTCAAATTATTTTACAGCTCCTGAGAAAGTTGCATTTTCAGCAAACTTCAAGAACTCTCTATCTTTTCCAGCTTTAGCTTTCAAAGATGAATCCTTAGCAAATGCATTTTTCAAATTACTCACTGTTGCATCAACATTGTTCTGACGAGCAGAAGCAACAGCTTTTAAATAGAAACCTTGAGCGCTTTCTTTGTCAGACGACTTATCCAATGTTTTAACTGCATTATCAACTGAATTATTCAAGATTTCAGCCAATGCTTTGTTGAAAGAAGCATCAGATCCAAAGCTAGAAATAGCTTCAGGGTATTTTCCTGCCATGATGTGCAGTATTCCTGAGTTGTAACCAACTTCGTTTCCAGCACCTTTAGCTGCTGTAAACAATTGTTTTGCTTTCGCACGGTCTCCGGATGCACCAGCACAAGCTCCCAAATTGTTTTTTGAAATAGCGTTGTCGTTTAAGCTATTTGCTTTTTCAAAATGAGACTTAGCGTCTGCAACTTTGTTTTGCATGTAAAGAACAGCACCAACGTTATTGTGTGTACGAGCGTCTTCAGGGTATTTCTTCTGAGCTGCAGTATAAATTTGAAGTTTAGTGTTCAAGTCGTTTGTTAACGTTGCAGCGAACAACAACTCTTCAACTTTCAATGAATCTGGCATTGTTGTAGAAATTGTTTTCAATTCCTCGTCTGTGTAACCAGTCAAATCGTAAACGATAGAAATTTCAGCACGACGAAGCTTAGGGAAGATATTGTCATCCAAATATTTGAATGTTTTACCCATATTTCTCATTTCAGTCTCACGCGTAACAGGATCAGAATGCATTTCCAATACACGAATCACTAGATTTTTCTCATCTTCATTCATTGCAGAACCTTGCAATTCTTTTTTGAACCCTTCGTAATCTTCTCCGCGTCCGTTCAAGTTGAAAGAAATTGTTTCAACAGATGCATTTTTGGCAGCTTTTGCAAGACCTAAAGCAGCTTGTTTTGCAGCTTCAGCACGGTCTGTAGAAAGTGTGTTGTTTTTGTTTTCTTCTCCTTCAGGCGAAGCATAACCAGTAATGTTAATTGACTTAATAGCGATTTTAGGGTTTGTCTGAGCGGCACCTAACCATTTTGAAAAAGCAACAATGTCTTTGTCTTTCAATTCAGTGGGACGAACAACAGATTTACCTCTTTCATAATTAAATTGAGCAGTGAAAGATTGTTCAGTTACACGTGTAAACTGATCTTTCTCCATGATTACTTTATAATCTTTATTTACAAGGTAAGGGGTAATAATTGTTCCATCAGCAATTTTCTTATCTTGGAAAACACCTGGCTTGTCTTTTTTACCTTTTCTTACTTTACCAGTGACCATTAGTTCAGTAACTTCCATTTCTGGTTTGTAAGCAACAAAGTCATCATATACATAAGTGCCGCCTGATTTGAAGTTGATTACTGATCCATTTCCAGTAACTTTTTCACCTTGAATAGTAACTGTTTTCAAGGCCGTAGTTCCCAACATAGGAGTTACTTCAGCACTCACTTTCTTTCTGATTCCTTTAGCAGGGAAAGTTACATCAACGTGCACTCTCACAGAGTCTCCGTGCATTTCAAGCGGACTAGGCGTAACTCTGTATTCAAGATCTTTCAAAAGGTCACAGCTCGTAACTAAGTAGCTTGCTGCAGCAATAAGAGCAATACCTTTTAGGCTTTGATTTTTCATATTTAAAAATTAAATTTTACCAATTTTCACGGCAATATTAAACAATAATTTTGTCTTTGATACCAAAAAATGAATTAAAATCAATAAATCAACGGAGATTCAAGTCTTTTAATTTCAGAGGTATCACCGCTTGATACGAGAATTACAGAAATAGGTTTCAAATCGTGAGGATCGAGTAAATCTTTTTGAATTTCTATCAATGGTAAAAGAACAAATTTCCTTTCTCTGTAGCGCGGATGAGGTATTTCAAGAAAATCAGTTTTAACGACTAAATCATTGAAGAAGATGATATCTAGATCCAATGGTCGTGAAGCGTATTCTTTGGAATTATTTCTTTCTCTTCCCGCTATCTTTTCAATGTTCAATAATGAAGTCATTAATTCTTCTTCATTCGCAAAAGTGTGACCTTTAATTACTGCATTGAAAAATGTTTGGTCTGCTGAAAATCCTATAGGTTCACTTTCGAAGACACTGCTTGCGGCGAGAATTTCACAATCTATTGCTTTCAAGGAATTAATTGCGAATTGTAAATTAGAAAGCCGATCTCCAAGATTACTTCCAATACTTAAATAGAACGTGTTTTTTATTTCCATTCAAAAGTTTCAACCATCTTCATTAGATCAAGCTTCAGATAATCAAGGCTTGGTTTTAAGGAGTCATAGTTGGGGCGTGAATTGAAGTAAACTACCCCGCTAACAAATCGTGAAGTAGAATCTGTCAGGTAGAATTGATAGGGTGATGCGACATCTCCTTTCAATTCAAAAAAGGTTCCAAAAACTCTTTTCTTTCCATTGATAAGACGAAAGTCCTCAATCGCTGTCGCTTTTAATTTATGTTCATCCACTTTGTCATTTGCGTAATTAACATAGGTGGACAATGGTTCTGTCATATTAATAAAAGAGAAATGAATAACCCCGTTTAATGGTCCTAAATGAATGTCTTTATGGCATGTCATAGTACCTGAAGAATCAACAACGTCTTTTACAGTGAAAATTTTTGCAGACTGAAAGGAATAGCCGCAATTACCATTGTAAGTAGAATATTGATGGTCCGGCAATTCCAAACGGAGATATGTTGGTGGCTTTGGAACAGGAATTTTATCTGAAGAACAGGCAGATAGAGTTAGAAGCAGAATTAGGAATCTTTTCATTTTTCTTCTTGATTTTCAAGTAAGATAACTTTTATCATTTTGATTCTTCTTTTATCAGAAGATTCCACAATCATTTTAACGTTGTCAAATATAACGTATTCATTGTTTTTAAGAATTCTACCGGCTTGTTCTACCAAAAATCCGCTGAGCGTTTCAGAGTCACCTTTGTTTTGCTCGAAATTTTTACCATCCATTTCTGTGACCTTGTAAAAGTCCACCAGAGTTGTTCGCCCTTCAAAAAGAAAAGTGTTTTCACTAATTCGTGTATAAGCTATTTCTTCTTCATCGAATTCATCTGTAATATCTCCGACAATTTCTTCCAATACATCCTCCAGGGTAACAATTCCAGAGGCTCCACCATATTCATCGACGACTACGGCCATGTGCATTTTCTTTTCTTGAAATTCTTTCAGAAGATCATCAATCTTTTTGTTTTCAGGAATGAAAAATGGTTTACGTGTTAATTCTTGCCACTTAAAACTTTCATCTTTACTCAGATGGGGAAGTAAATCTTTGATGTATAGAATTCCTGTAACATTGTCGATGGAACCGTTGAATACTGGAACTCGAGAATAACCTGCATCTAGAATCAATTCCAGTAATTCTTTGTAGTTAGCACTCTCGTCGATCGCTACAACGTCCATTCTAGATCGCATAACCTGGCATGCTTCGGTATTTCCGAATTTTACAATTCCCTCAAGGATTTTATGTTCTTCTTCAGAGGTACTTTCTTCTTTTGTCAACGCTAGGGCGTGCTCAAGTTCATCAGAAGTAATCTTAACACTTCTTTGTTTTGCGTTTTTTTGAATAAGGTTTGTTCCGTGAACCAGGAAATTTTTTAGCCATGATATAGGTGGAATGGATTTGAATGTGCTGATTGGGAATGCCATCATTTTGGCAGTTCTCACCGAATTGCGAGAAGAATAAATCTTGGGAATCACTTCTCCGAGCATAAGCATGGTAAAAGTGATGCCGATCACTTCAATTAAAAACCGCATGGTTTCGTTTCCCTTGTTTGCAGGCCCAAGCATCATTTCAATCAGTACACTTGAAATAATAGCTATTCCCACATTTACAAAGTTGTTCGTAATCAAAAGAACGGCAAGTAATTCTTTCGGGTTTTCCAATAATTTCAATACTTGTTTGGAAGACTTAGCTTCCTCATTTCTAAGAATTTCTTTTTCCTTGGGACCTATTGAGAAAAAGGCGGATTCTGATCCAGATGCAAAAGCTGAAAAGATCAGTAAAACTGCCAAAATAATGAAATAAATTACCATCTGAGAGACTTGCACTCCTGCGAAGTAGTTGTGTATGAGAGGATCAATACTGGAAGGTTCGCTTAAATTCATTGCAAATTAAAAGGGTGTATTGTCCAATGGATCTGGTGACAGGTCCCCCATGATGCTTGGCGGATTCGGAGTTCCTTCATTTGAATAAGGAGTTTTGGTACTGTTTTCTGGATTGGATGACTCGTTTCGAGAAAGCATTGTTAAGTCTTCAGCAACGACTTCGATGGAATACCGTGTGTTCCCTTCTTTGTCTTGCCACGATCTTTTTTTCAGTTTTCCTTCAACGTAAACTTTCATTCCCTTGCGCAAATATTTTTCAGAAATTTCTGCAAGTTTACCCCATGTAACGATGTCATGCCAATCGGTCAATTCTTTTTTTTGACCAGTAACCTTATCTGTAAAAATGTCAGAAGTAGCAACTGAAAAACTAGCAAGCATGCCGCCATTTTCAAGCCGTCTCACCTCCGGGTCGGCACCAAGATTTCCTATCAAAATAACTTTGTTGACACTACCTGCCATTGGATGTTTGTTTACAACAAAGATAAAGTTTATTTAAAAGTCCTTGGTTTTTAGATGGAAAAGATGTCAACAGAATGATTGATTTATCTAAATTTCTTTTTCGAGAAATTTATCAATGAGCCGAGGCAACGGGTATTCATCTAATTCTTTAAAATTTACAATGTTATACTCTTGATTCAGTTTTTTGTTTGACAGTTCGAATCTGTAAAATCGTGCATGTATTTTTTGATGTGACAAGATGTGAATATGTTCCTCAGAAATGGAAATAGCGTCTTTTGTTTTAAGCCCGAAATGCAACTCTGATGGATGCGCAGGTCCCTCAGTTTCTATGACAGGGAATTGATAAAGATGCTGCCATATGTCCTTTTCAATTCTTTTTTGAAGAACAATTTGACTTTCGTTACTCAACACTGCATAATGAAAATACCTGTTTTTGATTTTTGTTTTTTTTGCTTTTACAGGTCGCTCGGTAATGGTATTATTCGACAGTGCTAAACATTTCTCGGACAAGACACAATCTGTGCAGTTTGGTTTGACAGGAGTGCATTGCAGTGCGCCAAATTCCATAATTGATTGGTTGAATTCACCGGGATTTTCTTTACTGATTAATTCACCTGCAAGTTCATAGAAAAGTTTTTTTCCTTGTGAACTATCGATAGGTATTGCAATGTTAAATACTCTTGATAATACCCGGTAAACATTTCCGTCAACAACGGGTGTTATTTCATTGTATGAAAAGGATGCAATCGCTGCGGCTGTGTAATCACCAATTCCTTTCAACTTTTTCAGGGAAGCAAAAGAATTTGGGAATTTTCCATTCAGTTCATTGCTAATTGTCTTTGCGGTGAAATGCAAATTTCTAGCCCTGCTGTAATAGCCCAGACCTTGCCAAAGTGCAAGTACTTGCTGTTCGCTTGCGTTCGCGAGGGCCTGAATTGTCGGGAATTCCTTTACGAATTTTAAATAATAGGATAGTCCTTGATCTACTCGGGTTTGTTGCAGAATAATTTCCGAAAGCCAAATTTTATAGGGGTCAGTTGTGAGTCTCCAAGGGAGGTCTCGTTTATTTTGTCTATACCAATTGGTTATTAGTAGGTGAAAATCAGTCATTCAGGGAAAAAATTATTTTTTTTTCATGGAAAGCAAATGTATAATCTTTTAGAAAATTACATTTGCAAACTGAAAATCAAATTATTGAATTTAAATTATAAAAACATGACGAAAGCAGACATCGTAGCAGACATTGCAGAAGAAACAGGATTAGAAAGAGTTGAAGCGTTGAAAGCTGTTGAAGCTTTTATGACTTCTGTAAAATCTTCTTTGGCGAATGGGAGAAACGTATACTTGAGAGGTTTCGGAAGTTTCGTAGTGAAAGAGAGAGCTGAGAAAACAGGAAGAAATATTTCAAAAAATACAACAATCATTATTCCTGCGCACAACATTCCATCGTTCAAGCCTGCTAAAACTTTCGTTGATGAGGTGAAGAATAAAGTGAAAGTGAATTAATTCTGTCTTAATTGACAGTTAATTTCAGATGAATTTATTACTTTTGCACTCCCTTGAATTTCGGGGAGTGTTTTTTTTCCTCTGAATTCATTGATTTAAATAGATATTAACAACTTAAATATAACATTATGCCAAGCGGTAAAAAAAGAAAGAGACACAAGATGGCGACGCACAAGCGTAAGAAAAGACTTAGAAAAAACCGTCACAAAAAGAAAAAATAAACGCAACGTATTTTTGGTTACGTGAACTTAGTAGGTTAGCCTGCTAAGTTTTTTCTGTTTATTCATTTCATAAAAACGAACTTTAGTGAGTTTAGAACTAGTAGTTGATGCTCGTCAAAACGGCATCTGGCTTGCCTTACTGCGTGATGGAAAACTCATTGAATTGCACGAGGAACAGGGGAATAATGATTTTTCTGTTGGCGATATTTACCTTGGGAAGGTACGAAAAGTAGTCCCAAGTTTGAATGCAGCATTTGTAGATGTAGGTTATGAGAAGGATGCTTTCCTTCATTACCTTGATCTCGGACCTCAATTCAATTCATTGAACAAGTTTACCAAGGACACCCTTCATGGCAAACAAAATGTATCGGATCTCCTTTATTTTAAAGGTGAAAAAGATATCCCAAAAGATGGTAAGATTGATGAAATTATATCGTCATCTCAACCAATTCTTGTTCAGGTAGCAAAGGAACCAATTTCCAGCAAAGGACCGCGCTTGTGCGCTGAGATTACACTGGCAGGTCGTTATTTGGTTTTGGTGCCATTTTCTGATAAAATATCGATTTCTCAAAAGATTAAGGATCAAGAAGAGCGTGATCGTCTAAAAGACTTAATGGATAGTATCAAACCGAAAAATTTCGGTGTAATTATCCGCACAGTTGCGGTTAATAAGAAAGTTGAGCTCATCGATCAAGATTTGAAAAATCTTTTGGAGAAATGGAAGACAATGCATGCTAATTTGAAGATTTCAACACCTCCTAAAAGAGTGTTAGGTGAAATCGACAAAACGTCTTCAATTCTGAGGGACCTTTTAAATGCCGATTTTTCAAATATTCATGTGAACGATGAAACATTGTTCGGTGAAATGAAGGACTTCGTGATGGGGATTGCTCCCGGTCGAGAAAAGATTGTAAAACTTTATGACAGCAAGATCAGTATTTTTGAGCGTTTCGCTATCAATAAACAAATCAAGACCTTATTTGGAAAGAAAGTACCGTTGCCAAGTGGAGGGTATTTAATTATTGAGCATACTGAAGCAATGCATGTTATCGACGTGAACAGCGGCAATAGAAAAGGCGCTGATGGGCAAGAGAATAATGCTTTGTTAACGAATATTGAAGCTGCAGAAGAGATTGCTCGAGTGCTTCAATTACGCGATATGGGTGGGATTGTTTGTATCGATTTTATTGATTTGCACGATCGTGAGAATAACAAAATCTTGTATGAAAAATTGAAAGGTTTCATGCAAAATGATCGGGCTAAACACAATATTTTACCTCCATCAAAATTTGGTGTCATAGAGATTACTAGACAGCGTGTACGTCCTGAAACGGATATCAATACATCTGAAATGTGTCCTACGTGCAATGGTACCGGTGAAGTTCAAGCAAGTATTCTATTTGCAGAAGAAATTGAAAACAACTTGAATTATTTGTTAACTGATCGAAAGGAAACGGGTATTACTTTATTGGTTCATCCATACTTAGAAGCATATTTCAAACGCGGAATTATGTCGAAGCAGGTGAAGTGGTTCTTGAAATACAAGAAATGGATTCCTGTGCAAGGTGTAACTGCTCATCATTTGTTGCAATATTCATTTGTCAACAAGAATAACGAGGAGATCGCATTGTAATATGAAGGTTGCGACAGAAGTTGCAAAACTGAAAATCGAAGCGTTCTGTGCTTATCAGGACAGGTCTTCCTATGATGTTCGTTCCAAGCTCAAGGAGTGGGAAATTGCTGAGGAGCAAGTTGAAATGTTTGTCAACGAACTAATTTCTGATGGTTTTCTCAATGACCAACGTTTTGCATGTTCTTTTGTTTCTGGCAAATTCAGAATAAAAAAATGGGGCAGAAATAAAATCAAAGCGCAATTGCGGTTTAAGAAGATTTCGGTGGAGATGATTGCGCAAGCTCTAAAGGAGATCGATGCGAAGGAATATTGGGAAACATTAATATATCTTGCAGAAAAGAAGTTTAAAGAACTAGCTTCCAAGAAAGATTCTGATTGGAACAAACGTATGAAGATAGCAAGATTCTTAGCTCAAAAAGGGTATGAAAATGATTTGATCAACGATACCTTGGATCAACTTTTTAGCGAATAATTAATTTTTTGGTTACTTCAATGGTTTCTGACAAGTAGTTCTCATACGTTATTTTTAAGAAATAAATACCGCTACTAAAATTAGCTTGAAGCGTTGAGTAACTTTGCTGTGAATAAGCTGATTCATGAATAAGTTCTCCAGTGGCCGAATATAATCTTAGTTCAAAATTGGAAATTTCATCGTTGGGTGAACGAAGAATAATGTTGCCCCCCTTTTCTGTTGGGTTTGGATAACACAGGAAATCGTCAATTGCCTGAGTTGCGAAAAGTGATCGATCGAAGTCGAATAGAAACAACCCATATTGTCGGTCTGAAACAATAAAACGTTCTGAAGGATAGTCGATAAATACACCCCAAGCTCCATTCATATTGAAAAAAGAGCTGACAGGGTATGTATCGTAACTTCCTACCTCTGAAGGGTTATTTCGTATGTCAAAAATGCGAATTCCTTCGTTGTAATAGGCAACATATGCGAATTCATTGGTAATCATGATGTTGTGAGGAACCGAGTTATTCGTGTAGTTTGTGCCAAAATAACTTTCAATTTGAATATTGAATTGGTTGTCAATACTGCATTTTTTAACCCTTTTACCGCTTGTTTCATCGGCAAACACATATGTTTGGCCATCTGGACTTAACCAACCCTGATGATTGTATCCTTGATCTTGATAAAAACTTAAATCGTTCTTATAGATTGGACTCGTCGGATTGGAGAAATCATATACGCGCAAACCATCTTGACCGCAATTTAGAATTGCAATATTATCACGCACATAACAGTCATGAACTTCCGGTATGTCATCGGGGCCTTCCCAGAGTAAAACTGGGTTGAGAGGATCGGCCAAAGAGAAAACGCGCATTGGAATTTTTGCTGATTGGATTCCATTGACGATGGGTGTTACCAAACAGGCATATAATAGGGTATTCGTTGTGTCGATAAAAAGGGTATGCGTTTTTCCAAAATTGACATCTTGCAAATCAGCTACTTTTACAACTGAATCAGGTAAGTATTGTAAATCTATAATTTGTAAACTGCTATTTCCTTCGTCGCAAACGGAATAGGCGTAGTGTTGATACGTTTTAAATTCTCGATGAATGACTTGAGCTGAATTAAATTTACCTTCAATAAATCCCACATTTCTAATTTTGTTTTCGGCAGTCAATTCAAAAAAATGGGTTCCTTCTGTCGAACCAATAATAGCATATTCATGATTGTTAGTTGAAAATCCCCAACAACCACTGTAACGAGCGAGACTAGAGCTTGTAACTAGCGTATCATTTGACCAATTATCCAACAACGAAATGTTCTTACTTTCTTGAGCGAAACCAATAAAGTAAGTGATCAGAAAAGAAATTATGATGGAAATCAATTTCATTGTTGAGCATAAAGATATTAAAGTGTGTTATGAATTACATTATTTTAACGTTGAGATAGGGATTATTCTCTATTTTTGCTGCAATCAAGAAAAAGCCTGGTGTCAGATTCAATTGTCATTATCCCCACTTATAATGAAATCGAAAATGTAGAGAGAATGATTCGTATGGTCATGTCTTTCAAAAAAGAATTTGATCTATTATTTGTTGATGATAATTCACCAGATGGAACAGCTGAAAAAATTGAATCTTTGGCATTGGAATTTCCAAATAGAATTTTCATAGAAAAAAGAGAAGGAAAACTTGGTTTAGGAACTGCTTACATTCATGGTTTTAAGTGGTCAATTGACAAAAAGTACGACTATATTTTCGAAATGGACTGTGATTTTTCTCATGATCCTTGTGATTTGGAAAGATTGTATGTTGCATGTAAGGATGGTGCAGACTTGAGCATTGGTTCGCGTTACTGCAAAGGAGGAAGGGTAGATAACTGGCCATTGAAACGTGTTTTGATGTCCTATTTTGCAAGTGTTTATGTCCGATTGATTTTGTTGATTAATATCAAAGACACCACAGCAGGATTTAAGTGCTACAAGCGAAAAGTGTTGGAAACGATTAATTTGGATGCGGTTACTTTCAAAGGATATGCCTTTCAAATCTGCATGAAATATGCAGCTGTTCGACATGGCTTTAAAATCAAAGAAGTTCCAATCACCTTTATCGACCGTCAATTTGGTGACTCAAAAATGAGTTCAAGTATCTTCAAAGAAGCATTTTTAGGTGTATGGAAAATGCGCAGCATGAAATTATGAGTACAACGTATTTATTAAAATTAGCATCTATCGTGAATGAAGGAAAGATCTTCGTCGCAGATGTATTTATAAAGGATGGTAGAATTGAAAAGATTGATTCAACTATTACTGTTCAAGAGAAAGTAGAAGAGATCGATCTTTCAGGAAAATTTCTTTTGCCGGGTTGCATCGATGATCAGGTCCATTTCAGAGAACCTGGGCTCACTCATAAAGCAAACATTGCAACAGAATCAAGAGCAGCAGTGGCAGGAGGGATTACATCCTTTATGGAAATGCCAAATACAGTTCCAAACACTTTGACGCAAGAATTACTGGAAGAAAAATATTTAATAGCATCCCGTTCATCATTAGCGAATTACTCCTTTTTCATGGGGGCCTCTAATGATAATATAGATGAGGTGCTAAAAACTGATATCAAAAAAGTATGTGGTCTGAAAATCTTTATGGGATCTTCAACCGGAAATATGCTTGTTGATCGCGAAGAAGCATTGGAATCTTTTTTTAAGAAAGTTCCCCCAATTCTTATTGCTACGCATTGCGAGGATGAGGCTACAATTAAAGCAAATATTGAAAAATTCAGAGCAATCTATGGTGACGACGTCCCTGTGAGTGCACATCCTGAAATTCGAAGTGAAGAAGCATGTTATCTTTCATCTTCTTTTGCTGTTAGATTAGCAAAGAAATACAACACCAGATTACATATTTTACATATTTCAACGGAAAAAGAGCTTGCTCTTTTTGATAATTCAATTCCGTTAGAACAAAAGAAAATTACTGCTGAAGCATGTGTTCATCACCTTTGGTTTTCTGATGAAGATTATGCAGCAAAAGGAAATTTCATTAAATGGAATCCTGCGGTAAAAAAACCAAGCGACCGAGAAGCAATTTTTAATGCGGTGTTGGATAACCGAATTGATGTTATTGCCACGGATCATGCGCCCCATACATTAGAAGAAAAGTCTCAGAGCTATTTTAAAGCACCATCTGGAGGTCCTCTTGTTCAGCATGCCCTTATCGCTATGCTAGAAAAATATAAACAAGGGAAGATCACGATTGAAAAAGTTGTTGAGAAGATGGCGCACGCACCAGCAACCTTGTTCCGCATGGAAAACCGAGGGTACATCAGAGAAGGATATGCTGCTGATTTGGTTGTTGTAGAAGAAAAACACCATCGTATCGATCGTGAGAGTCTTTTGTATAAATGCGGTTGGTCGCCATTTGAAGGGGCATCTTTTTCCTACGCAATTGATAAGACTTTTATCAATGGGAACCTTGTGTTTAGTGATGGTAAAATCATAGAAGGAAGTCTTGGTGAGCGGCTTTCGTTTTCAGGTTACCAATGAAGTTAATTTCAATCTTCATATTGCTTCTTGGATGTTTTTCTTGCACTGAATCAATGATTGGATTTCAGCAGCCTAAGGGTCTTGTTCCAAGGGATACAACCGTAATGATTTTAAAAGAAATTAGTCTTGTTGAATCATATGTTCAGAACAAGTATTCCCATGTAGCGGTTTTTAAGGAGTTGATGAAGAATAGTGGGAATGAAATACTGAAGAAATTTCACGTAAGTAGAGTGCGTTTTGAAAACAGTATTGACTTTTACGCATCCCAGCAAGAATTAATGCGATCTATTTATTCAGAAGTTTTGGATTCATTGAATGTTGAAGCATCTAAAATTTCAGAGGAAGTTTTAAAAGAAAGTAATTCGAATCCAGTTCATTCACCAAAGCTTTTCGGTATCCCTGAACACACATCAAACTAATTAAATTTCTTCAGTATCATCTTCGTCAATATGCAATATGTGCAATAATCGGTGCGCAAGTGGCGATAAAAAAACAGCCACAGTTGTTAGAAAAGCCACCCCACTGAAGAGAGCGTAGAAAGACGAGAAAATTTTAGCACCTTCAGTTTCTAGTTTATCAACTGGTCCCATCCCTGCTAAAATCATCGAAGCATTCAACAAGCTATCTGTCCAAGCTAATTCAGCGAAATAATGATATCCCAGGATTCCAATCCATAACGATACAATTATCATTGCAGTGGCAATTAAGAAAAACACAAACATTCTTCGGGCAAAATCACGCGGTGGGAGAATGTTTCGTTGCCTAATAGACTTTTTCATCGTTAATGAGAAGTTTAATCAATTGTGAAGTTTAGGATAATGAACCAAAGCAATACACCTACAAAGGTTAACTTTTGTAAAAGCGGCAAGTAATAGATTCCCACATTGGTAAAATAGATTGTGACGTTTAAGGCAATTAGAATAACACACAGTAGCCCTAATTGATGAATGTGTTGCCTCTTAAATAAAAATAGCGTGAGCAAAATAGCAATTAGCCCCATCAGTACTGATATTCCGATGAGTAGATCATGCCAATTAGTGAAAATAAAACTAGAAAACAGCACTGACCCGATTCCACAAAAAAGAATTAATTGTTGCAATATTGCTTTAGTCTCGATAGCGTAACTGATTCTATACCAAAGAAGCGTAAGAGTTGAATTGAGCGTAATGAGTGCCAATATTCCAATTGGTTGCGCAACGTTTCGTTCACCATTTTTTGCATTTCTGCCGAGTAATTCACACCAATAATTTTCAATTATACTAAATCCTTGATTGCGTGGGTGAAAATCTGAGCCTCCGGGATATGCAAGGGCCGCTAGTACATAAAGCACAATAAAAAGGCATAAGCCTAGATTAGCGAGAAACTTCAAATTCCCGCCATTTATATTTTTATACGACATGTTGCCTATCCTTTTTTTCTGTCGGGATTATTCCTTAAAAAGGACTCCCAGTTTCCGGATTTGGACTTGTTGTGCTCGCCAATACCTTTCGAATAGTGGTGACAAACGGCAACTGCTAATCCATCCGTAGCATCAAGGTATTTTGGCAGATCATCAAAATTTAGAAGCTTTTGAAGCATTGCGGCTACTTGCTCTTTGGAAGCGTTACCATTTCCAGTGATAGCTTGTTTGATGCGTCTTGGAGAATATTCCTCAAAAGGAACATTGTGACTCAAGCTCGCAGCGATAGCAACACCTTGTGCACGGCCCAATTTAAGCATGGATTGCACATTTTTACCGAAGAAAGGCGCCTCAATAGCCATTTCATCAGGTTTAAATTCTTTTATAATTCCATCCAAACGGTCGAAAATACGTTTTAATTTATCGGGATGTGTTGGCAATTTACTCAATTGTATTACACCGAAATTGAGCATTTGCATCTTATTTTTCTGGATATGTATCAATCCATATCCGAGAACTGTTGTTCCCGGATCAATTCCCAGAATTATCTTATCTTCAACCATTCAATTGACGGATCTTGGTTAAAGCTATAAAATTTCAAGGCAAGCGCTTTCTTTTTTTTAAAATCATTGCACTTTCTGTGTTGCTTGTTTTTTTATTTCTTCAACTCAAGAAATTGAATTTCTCCTTTGATACTATCGTTTTAAGTAATTTTTCTTCACTCATTTTAGTACTGTTTTTAATGCCATTAAATTGGTGTTTTGAATGGTTGAAGTGGAAAGAGGTCGTTCGATTTTCTGGAGATAAACCAACAATTCAACAACGTTATCATTCATTTTGGGCGGGTATTGTAAGTGGTATGTTGACCCCAAATATGTTGGGGAATTTTCTTGGAAGAATCTATTATTTTAAACGAACTGTTCGATTTATCATCACCTATTTGACATTGCTGGGAAGTTTTTCTCAATTTTTAATTACTATTTTATTCGGTGGTTTAGCGCTGGTTTTCTTGAATAAAATTCCTTTCGGTTATTCCTTGGATCAGCTCCGATTCGTGCTGTTATGCGGAATTTTTGTTGCATTGGTTGGCTATTTTTTTGCTGAACACATTGTTTTAAAGCGAAGGACGCGGACACGAATCATAGAGAAAATTCAAGAAAATGGAACCATAACAATTTTTAAAATCAGATCACTGGTATTTTCATTGTTTCGTCATTTAGTTTTTACTGCTCAGTTTGTTTTGATGTTGCATGCTTTTGGTGCTTCATTTTCCTGGACTTTGGTCTTGTGGGTTTGGCAAGTTTATCTGTGGGTAACAATGTCTCCTTCTCTCATTTTGGGTAAGGTTTTTATTCGTGATTCTATTGCCGTAGTAGTTTTGATGCATGCAGATTTAGGGTTGGAACCAATGTCGATTCTTATTGCCTCCTTTTTGATTTGGGTAATTAATTTGTTGCTGCCTACCTTGTTGGCTTTAATCATTTTAAAACAAAAGAAAGCGAATGATTGATTGCTGCTTACTATTTCTTGCCGTTTACCTGATTCTTTTAGTCATACCATTTCTAATTGGTTATTTCAGACAAATTATTCGCGAACAAATGTCATCGAATGATGCAACAGTGGAACTTAGTGAATTAACTGTTATTG
>Ga0078894_10001760_pt1 | contig 16196 bp, 19 predicted proteins | sample LauGreSu1BDMLBSD_2_FD_67506 | JGI IMG/M metagenome (GOLD analysis project Ga0078894, IMG submission 67506) | Freshwater lake microbial communities from Lake Michigan, USA - Su13.BD.MLB.SD (version 4) (version 4) | ecosystem: Environmental > Aquatic > Freshwater > Lake | place: Lake Michigan... | reverse complement strand
ACAGAAGCCGTATTTACCCAACCATTAACAGCAGGCACAATATTGGAAACAACCACAACAGGATCTTTTCTCTTTATAGATCAAAAGTTGGTTTGGAAAGGCATGTCGAATGGATGCCTGATACAAGTGTTCGATAGTAATGGAAAATTGATTACTCAAAGAAATAATTGTCAACCAAATGGCGAAATGGAATTGTCCCAGATGAATTCAGGATGTTTTATTTCAAAAATAATTAGCACTGAGGGAATCGAGTTAAATCGATTAAAATTTGTAAGATGATTCTCGATCGTCGCTTTTCACTGTTATTTTCATCTGTAATTCTTCTATTTATTATTCTTGCCTGTTGCCGTTCTGGTTTCAATCAAGAGGAAATTGTTTCATTAAAAAGTTCTCAGTCGGATGAAGAATTTATCTCTGAAAAAATAGCATTAGGTAAACAACTCTTTTTTGACAAAAGACTATCCAGAACTAATACTATTTCATGCGCTTCGTGTCATGTTCCGGCTTTTGCATTTACGGATAGAAAAATTGTCAGTGAAGGAGTTGAAGGAAGAAAGACAACAAGGAATGCCCCAAGTCTTCTGAACGCAAAATTCTTAAAGACATTTATGTTCGATGCGCACATTAACTCGCTGGAGCAACAAGTAATTGTTCCTATCCAAGAACATCAGGAGATGGATATGAAAATGGGGGAGCTGATCCAAAAACTTAAATCTATTCCGGCTTATGCAGAGGCTGCAAAAAAATATTACGGAAGGGAATTCGATCCATTTGTATTGACAAGAAGCATATCCTCTTTTGAAAGAACATTGATTTCGATGAACTCTCGGTTTGATCAGTATACGAAAGGGCAGAAGTCTATGCTTACAAAAGACGAAGTTAAAGGCTTTAAATTGTTTGCCGAAAAACTTTATTGTACACAATGTCACCCTGTTGGGCATTTCACAACCTTTAATGCTGAAAATAATGGACTTTATTTCGATTATGGATTAGATAAAGGCCGGTTTAGAATTTTCAATGACACCAGCGATATTGGCAAATTCAAAGTTCCTTCTTTGCGAAATATTGAACTTACTTATCCCTACATGCATGATGGAAGTTTAGCCACTTTAGAAGATGTTCTATCACATTATGAAAAAGGAGGGAAGGGTCATCTTAATCAAAACAAAATTATTCAACCGTTTAAGCTCAGTGCCAAAGAAAAGAAGCAATTGATTCTCTTCTTGAAAAGCTTGACTGATACGAGTTATATGGCTGATTATCGACCGAAATAAAAAATAAATTTTCTCGTTTTTCTCAATTACGTGTAATATTTGGTTAGATAATTGCGTTCAATGTGTAACGTTTTACAAAGAATGCGTTAATTACCCAGTAAAGTCTGCAAGCTTTACGAATCAAACTAGAAAATAAAACCAAAAACCATGGCAGTGAACCCAATGTACCACCAAACCAACCAACGGATGGAAGAAGAGTTGAGTTGGATACGGCGTGCGCAAAAAGATCCCGAGTGTTTCGGCCCGCTGTACAAAAAGTATCATGAGCAAATTTTTCGTTACGTCTATCAACGAATGGATGATGAAGAAACTGCTTTTGATGTTACCTCACAGGTTTTTATGAAAGCCTTGAATAATTTAAATCGTTATGAATTCAGAGGTGTTCCATTTTCATCTTGGCTTTATCGCATTGCCAAAAGTGAGTTGTACCAATCATTCAGGGATAAAAAAGCGGAGAGAACTGTTAATATTGAAAGTTGTCAACTCTCTGAAATGATTGAAGAATTCGAAGAAGATAGCAATGAATTAAACAAAAAAAGACTTTTTGAGTCTTTGGCAAAATTGAAAGAAAAAGACATGCAATTAATTGAAATGAGATTTTTTGAAAAAAGATCATTTAAAGAGATTGGTGAGATACTTGATATCACGGAAAACAATGCAAAAGTGAAAGCATTTCGTGCTATTGAAAAATTAAAAGAACTATTTAATGTTAAAAATTAGTCATGGAAATTAAAAAGATCAATTTAGACCGAAAACCATTGACAGTAGACCAAATTAAGGCTAAAGAAAATTTTAGTGAAATACTAGCAAATGCAAACTTACACAAACCAGGGATTTGGAAAAGTCCTTGGTTTTATGGTGCTATAGGCTTGTCTTCATTAGCGTCATTCATGCTACTATCAACTGATTTTGAAACTAAAAAAGAATTCAATGTAAAAACTTCTACTTTGAACAATAACATTCTACAAGCTAATAACAACCCACATATTGAGAAGGTTAAACCATTTATTGGAACTGAAAAACAAGTTCCTTCAAAAAAAAACAGTTCGAATAATTCATTGAAAGATGAGATCCCAGTGAATACCAACCAAGCTGCAACGAGTGAATATAAAGAACTAGAACAGCTCGTTCCTCAAGTAAAAAAAGTTAATGGTTTACCTTCTATTGCAGGTATTGCAAACGGTGCGATCAAATCTTCGATTTTAAAAGATGCAGAAATAATTGAAAGTGGTTTTGATTTCAAAATAAACGGGTATAAAGTCAATTATTTCAATGGCTACAAGGAAGTCGAGGAGCGTATAGAGGGTAATGCACTTCCTGCTGAACTCAGAGAAAAGTTGATAAACTATAATTTGGGGGACATGGTTTTTTTTACTGAATTGAGGGGTGTTGACAATCTTGGAATCAATCGCGACTTACCTTCGATGAATCTAAGAATTGTAAAGAATTGATACTTTCAACATTTGAATATTGAAAAATCCCCTCGAAAACCAAAGAATAATTTTACTTATTGAAAAAACATTTTTAAATTCGTAACGTATTTTACTATGCCTTACAAAAGGTTACTATGATGAAATTGTGTGTTTTTATTGTTCTATTTGCATCTACCACTGTTGTATTGGGCCAACACACTAATTTCAATACTCAAAGAAATTGGTCCTTAAACAAGAAAGAAGTCCTCTTCGGTCTGGGGGCTACACAATTTACGGGTGATTTAGGAGGTCGTGATCGTATTGGAAAAGATTTTAGTCTCGTAGATATTGACATTCCATCCACAGGATTTGGCGGTATGATAGGGTATCGTTACCGATTTCATCCTTATTGGGCCACAACAACATCTTTTAATCTTGGTGTTTTAAGAGGTAATGATGCCAATACAAATGAAATCGTTCGCGAGAGCAGAAATCTTCATTTTAGGTCTATAATTGTTGAATTGTCTCAGCGTCTTGAATTTGTTTTTTTCTCAAATGAAAAATTCGGATCGCGTTATAGATTGCCTGGACACAATGGATTTAGCAACCATAACGAACAGATTTATCTTTTTGGTGGAGTAGGAATAAACTACTTCAATCCAAAGGCGAGGTACAATGGTCGTTGGACGGCTTTAGATCCGCTTAATACAGAAGGACAAGGCCTTCCTGGTGGTGCGCGTGAAACACTCCCATGTACGGTAACTATTCCGATGGGATTTGGAATTCGCTACGGTGTTGGACGACAATGGCGTTTTGCTTTAGAAGCTACATATGTTAAAACATTTTCAGATTATATTGATGATGTGCACAGCGTTTATTATGACCCTTCTAAGCTAGACTCTCCAGCGGCACAATACTTATCGAATCCAGCGAAAGACAATACGAGCTGGTTTGCACCAGGACAGATGCGCGGACAGCCTCAGAAGGATGCTTATTATTACCTTAACTTGGTAGTAATGAAAAATGTAACTTACAAGGATTATACCTTGAAAAGAAGAAGTTACTACTGGAAAAAAGCAAGGTACAAATTCTAATGTTGAAAATATTTTGAAATTAAAAAAGAGGTGGCTAAGGTCGCCTCTTTTTCATTTCTATTTTTGTGGTATTATGTATAAAATTATTCGTTCCATACTTTTCCGTTTTGACGCTGAGAAAGTGCATTATTTCACTACAGGTTCTTTGCATTTAATTTTAAAGATTCCGGGAATGAAAAGATTATGGAAAAATTTATTTTGTTCCACGGACCCAAAATTGAAACGGGAGCTTTTTGGTTTGACGTTCGACAATCCTGTTGGACTTGCTGCAGGATTTGATAAAAATGCCGCGATGTATAACGACCTGGCTTTTTGTGGATTTGGTTTTATTGAGATTGGTACCATTACCCCAAAAGCACAGCCAGGAAATGATAAACCGAGATTGTTTCGACTGAAAAAAGATGAGGCCATTATCAATCGAATGGGTTTTAACAATGGTGGAATCGAAACGGCTTTACTCAATTTAAAGAAAAGAAAAACACGCATTATAATTGGAGGTAACATCGGCAAGAATAAGATTACGCCCAATGAGGAAGCTTATTCGGATTATGAAAAATGTTTTTTAGCGTTGTTTAATTATGTAGATTATTTTGTCGTAAATGTTTCTTCTCCTAACACTCCAAATCTAAGAGAGTTACAGGACAAGGAGCCATTAACAAGAATTCTTTCCTCATTGATGAATATTAATAATCAAAAGAAATCGCCAAAACCAATTTTATTAAAAATCGCACCTGATTTAAGTGATGAACAATTGAATGACATTATTGAAATTGTTAGCGAGACGAAAATAGACGGAATTATTGCAACTAATACTACGATAAGTCGTGATGGATTAACTGTTGACGACAAAACTTTAACTGATATAGGAGCAGGTGGGGTTTCAGGTAAGCCACTATCAAAAAGATCTACAGAGGTCATTCGGTATTTACATGAGAAATCAGGAGGTGCTTTCCCGATAATTGGAGTAGGGGGCATCCATACTGCAGAAGATGCAATTGAGAAATTGAATGCTGGAGCTTCTTTGGTTCAATTGTATACTGGATTTATTTACGAAGGACCTACCTTAATTAAAAAGATCAACCAAGCGATTCTGAATCAAAACCAAGCCTAAATAAATGGAACGAGTTAAAATCATCGAATGTCCAAGGGATGCTATGCAAGGGTTGCATGGTTTTATTCCGACAGATGTTAAGGCGGCTTACATTAACCAGCTTTTAGCCTGTGGATTCGACACTATCGATTTTGGAAGTTTTGTTTCGCCTAAAGCGATACCACAGATGCGTGATACTGCAGAGGTATTAGGTAAATTGAACCTTACTACAGAGAGTAAATTACTTGCGATTATAGCAAATGAGCGGGGTGCTGAGGATGCTTGCGAGCACAATGAAATCAATTATCTTGGTTTTCCCTTTTCAGTTTCAGAGGAATTTCAGAGAAGGAATACTAATTCTTCAATAGAAGATGCTTTGGTTCGTGTGGCTAACATTCGTGAGCTTTGTGAAAAAAAAGGAAAAGAGTTAGTAGTATACCTATCAATGGGGTTCGGCAATCCTTATGGGGAGCTGTGGAATGCTGAAATTGTTCAGAAATGGTGCGAAGAACTTTATGTGAAGTACGATGTTAAAATCCAAGCATTAAGTGACACTATTGGTTCCGCAAATCCGGAAATCGTAAGTTATTTGTTTAAAGAATTGATTCCATCGCTACCAAATGTGGAATTTGGAGCACATCTGCATACGCGACCTGAGAATGCCAGTGACTTAACGAAGGCTGCCTATGAAGCAGGGTGTCGTCGATTTGATGGTGCAATAAAAGGATTTGGTGGTTGTCCGATGGCGAAAGACGATTTGACAGGGAATATGCCAACTGAATTAATGCTGGAATGGTTCAACAAATCTTCCATCTTTACTGGTATAAATTCAGAACAATTTAAAGAAGCTTTTGCGCATTCTTCGAAAGTCTTCGCGATGTAACCAAACGTAAAATAGTGATTATCCATACCATGAAAAGTTATTTATATCTGATCCTACTTGTTTTATTGGCTGCTTGCTCTAATGACGAGATTCCCAACAAAAAAAAGAAATTTGCAAACGAGGAAGTAGCACAATTTAAAGGTGTGGAAACATTATTTAACGAGAGTGATTTTCCAGATGCAAAGCACAAGGAATTATTAAAAGAATTAAAAATATGTTCTGAATTCCAAAAGGATACAACCAACTATATGGAACCCGCTTGTTCACCAAAGTTTTTCAGAATATTACCCATGAAGGATGATGCCAAAGAGGAGAATGCCTTCCTTTTGCAAATAAAATCGAAGGTAGGAGGGATCAAACTTCGCAGAACAGTTGCATTTATTCGGGAACAAGGAGAATTAACGAAAGTGAATACATTCGTTGCCAATTTGATCGGAACAAGACCTTCAAAGTCACATTTCTACGATCTTATATTACGATTCAATGACAATATTGATGGAGAGATTATTTTCTACAATTGTTTATTTACTTGGGATAAGGGTAAATACAAGTTCCAATCTGTTGAATTAATTGAAGGTGCTACCTGGCGCCAACGTTTGAAACCGGAATTCAAAGACTCTGTTTCCAATGATATTTACACTATTTTGGTGAAGAACGAAATGATTCTTTAATGAAAATTCTGGTTATCCTACTTTTATCCCAGCTCTTACTTTTTTCTTCATGTTCAACGGGTATTGAATTAAAACCTGTTAAAAAAGATGCGTTGCTTCACGATATGAATAGCAAAGTGTGGATGGTAGATAAAGTCGTTCAGAATGACAGCAATGTTGCTCCGCGTATCAATCTTGATAAAGATATTGTTGTTTTTTATAAATCAGGAAGATGTGTTTTTCAACCTATGAAAACACTAGGTGATTTTGTTGGTAAGCAAGGTGAGTATTCTCTTGATTCAGAAGACATGAAATTGTCGCTCTATTTCCTTGCTGAAAAGTGGGACTTTAATCTTTATTTGTCAAAAGGGGACACACTTATTTTAGAACCAACTAAACAATCTGACTTAAAGTATTCAATGGTTCTAGTTCCTTTTCCAGAACTTTAATACTTTAAAACCTTCTTAAAAATTGTTCCCTGAGAGGTCTTTACATTTAAATTGTAAAAACCGGGATTAAGCTTGGATAAATCCAGTGTAGAGGTGTTTGAACGCATCAATACACTGCCGTTCAAATCAGTTAAGAGAATATTTTCTATTAGTGAGTTGGATTTGATGTTCAGTATATCTTTGACAGGGTTAGGAAAAACAGAAATTGTTGCAGTTGAAATTTCTTCAATACTTGCGGGGTCTTCGATCCATACATGGACATCATCAATGAACAATTTGAATCCATCTTCAGTAATATTTCTAAATGCAACATAGATTGTTTGGTTGTTATATCCTTTTGAAGATAAATTCACAGATCGGGTTGTCCATTCAAAATTCTCTTCAATAATATAACCTATGGTATCAATGAAACTTGTTAAAGCTGCATCAGTAGTTGAAACCATCACTAAATAATCATCCGGATATGATGCGTCTTTGGATTTACCTTGCCATTCTATAATGTTTCCATAGGCTCCAAGAGGCAGGGCAGGGGTAATTAACCATCGATCAGCAGTACCTGCTGGACTGAAAAATGAAGTTGAAGATGCCACAGAATCCAAAGTGTTTTCTGGATCAGGCACAACAATCCAAGCAGAAGTATACTCTAAAACTTGCGTGTCCGGAACTAGTCCATCATTGTCCAGAATTGAATAGTTACTTGGAATACCTGATTGAAAATCCGTCAGTAAAATATCTGTCTGTGTCCAAATTGTAATGGAGAAAAAGAGTGTAAGAATGAATAAGAAATAGCGCATGAGTACAAAAAATCTTTGAGGCAAAATTAATGAATACCTCTTAATGAGCGAGATTTATAATTACTTCTTTGAATTCTTGGTAAAATAGATCAAATGCCACTAGGTTTTCCTTAAAGAATTCAAATATTTCTAATTTTTGATTTTCGTCGTAAAAGTTTAAACCCTGTTTTTCCCATTTAATTTGAGAAATTACAAGCCCTTCGTTATTGTATACTTGCTCGCCCCATTCTCCTTTACAATTCATAGTGACTTCCATAATTTTCTTTAATTCAGTCATTTGTTCCCAAATAATTGCTCTTATTCCTGCGTCCCGACTTTGAATGTCAAAGCAGAGTTTAGCAGATTTAGAATCCACTTGAAGTCGAATGTAGATGTCTTTTACATCAGAAGGATAGTTTAACCAATTCATTTTTCTTCCATTGGACGATTTCACTTTTCCCATGAACTTCCGGAAGTCATCCCAAAACAATTGATTTTTTAATTTCTGTTCTTCTCGTGATAGCATAAAAGAAGTAGCTTATTTAAGTCCGTATTTAAAACGTGGTGTGTTTTGAATAGAGCATAAATTTTACTGAATGAAATCTTACACTATTACTATTTAACATAATATTAATTATAAGACAAAATAGATGATAAGTAAATTAGGATATTTTCTTAACCTTTACTGCGTTGAGTCCTTTGTGACCGCGCTCTACCTCAAAGGTTACCTTATCATTTTCTGCAATCGTTTCTGACAAACCATTGACGTGTACAAATACATTTTCTTGTGATTGTAGATCTTTAATAAATCCATAACCTTTTGCAGAATTAAAATACGTTACTTTTCCTTGACGCATTTGTTCTTCCGGTTCATCTTCACGTTTAGGAATTCCAATCTCAATTGAGCTAGCATTCACAACAATTTTCTTTTTCGTTGGATCTGGCGGCGTATCAGAAATACGCCCATATTCATCAACATAGGCCATCATACTGTCTAAACCACCGCCAGAAGAATTAGCTTTACGTTCTTCTTTTTTAACTAGTTTATCTTGACGTTTTTTTTGTCGTAGTTTTTCCTTTTCTTTTTTACTGAATGTCTCTTGCGATTTCGCCATTCGATTTATCCTTTAATTATTATGTTAAATAGTTTCTATGGTGAAACTTTACCTGTCTAAATCGAACGAATGATCAAAGATGAAATTTGATAAGTGTTTAATGGAAACTATAAAAAATCCAACTCAAACAACTATTGCTTCTGTGGGCAACGTCATAAAGACACTATGAAGTTAGGCTTTTATTTCGAAATGGCTGGTAAAAATCTGTTAACAAATGTCAACCCTATTTTTCTGTAAGCGTATTTTCCCAGTAGTCATTTAACAAGGCTACTAATTTCCGGGAAACATTGTTAAAGTAACGTTTTGTGCGATAACCACTTACCCAATTTATTCCACGAATTGCATTGGTGAAAAATATTTCATCTGCAGCCAAAAGGTTTTGAGGTAAAATATTACACTCATAAACCTTGATATTGTTCTTGATCGCAAGATTTATAACCTGCATACGCATCGTACCAGCTAAACAGCCTTCATCAAGTCCAGGTGTGTACAATACGCCATTACTTACGACAAAAACATTGCAACTTGAACTTTCCAATATTCCACCTTTATCATTGGTAATCAATACATCATCAAGTTTCCTTTCAGTCGCATTGATGGCAGCCATAACATAGATTAAACCACTTTTAGTTTTGAAATTTGACAGGTGATTTTTTTGCTTTTTAATGTCCGTATACAAGTCAATTTCAAGTCCTTTAGCATTTAACTCAAAATTATTTGACTCATAAGGATACACCTCAATAAAATAAGTTGCCTCATTGGATTCTGGTTTGTACGCCCCACCGGTTACGCGGTCTAATGAGACGCGACAACGAGCACCTTCTTTAATTTCAGATTTTTGACACAATTCAATGATTTTATCCTCAAAGAATTGCGTAGTGTAAAAACTTGCAGGGCGCATTTTAATTGCTTTTGCACCTTCAAGAAGTCTTCTAATATGGTTATCCATGTTCAATGGAACTCCATTCATTATTCTTATGCTTTCGAATACTCCATCACCATAAACGTGACCTCTGTTGCCAGCCTGAATAGTTGGAGCATCATTTGATAGTATTGTACCGTTGTTGTTGATGTAAAGCATCTTCTAACCAAAAATTACACTTAGGAACTCTTTTCCTTTGTCAATATTAATAATTAAAACGTAAATCACCCCGAAAATAGCCCCACCAATGTGTGCATCATGCGCTATTCCAGTACCTCCTCTGCGATCTGCCCAATATTCAAAAGCAAGATAGATCGGCCCAAAAATATAGGCGGGAATTGGAATAGGCAAAAACAGAAGCGATAACTTCATTGTTGGATTCCATATGATGGCAGCAAAAATAACTGCCGAAACTGCTCCAGAAGCGCCAAGTGCGCGATAATTAGAATTGTCTTGATTTCTGCTGAAAGGAATTAAAGTCGAAAACAATCCACCGAAGAAATACAGAATCAAAAAATGAACCTCCCCTCCTATTGAACCAAATGAAAAAATCAATTCATTTTCTAGAAAACTTCCAAGAAAATACAAAGACATCATGTTGAAAATCAAATGGACGCTATCAGCATGAATAAACATATGGCTAATAAGCCGATAATATTCTTTTTCATGCTTTACTCTATATGGAGAATAAACCATTTTGTCCAATATAAGCGACTTACTAAAGGCATTTAACGAAACTAATACAGTTACAATGATAATTATCATTAAAAAACTGATAGGTAATTGATTAGTCATTCGCTATTTAAGTTTATCTTTCTACTAAGAATTCACAAAATTAGTCATTTAATAATATTCTCGTTGCTACGAATCGCTTACTTTCTATTGATACCAATTCTTTTTCTTTCATCTTGTTCAGGAGAATATCATCCTGTTTCTATTGATTTCTTTCAAAATGACACTATTCCTTTTCGTGAAAAACTACAAAAAGCTCTTGAACCAGAACACTTGAAGGAAATGGGTTTTAGCGAAGAACAAACTGTTTGGCTTCAAGACTATTATGAAAAGAATGCTTATAAATCATTGTGGGTAAATGATTCTATGATTTCAAAAGAAGGATTGAAATTGAGGCATGTAATAAAAAGGAGCTTGTGGTTTGGGATTCCCGCAAATAGACTTATTCAAAAAGTTGAAAAAAGGAAAGAATTATGGATTGAAGAAGAAATCCTTTTAACCGCGCGACTGTCTTCGATGGTCTACGATCTACGAAATGGTTTCATTGATTACAAACTAAAACAATACAAACCAAGAGACTTAATAGATTTTGAATCACTGGATTCCTTATTGGCCCAAAGAGATACCTTGACTTTAGATAAAATTATTCTAAATCAAGGTATTCAAGATTCAAATTATCGCTTTTTAGCCCACAAAATCTATGCTTATTGCCTGAATCATGGGATAGATAAAACTGATTTTAAAGTCAATAAAGAAAAGGATGACTCCATCGGAGCTGTTACTTTGGCTAGAAAATCATTAATAGTAAAAAAATATCTCAATGAAAGTGATACAACCAAAGATGCATACAAAAGTGCCCTAGCAGAATTTCAAAAAGACAATGGACTCAAACAGGATGGTGTAATTGGTGAATACACAGCCCAAGCACTGAGTGAAAGTAATTTTCATAAAATTATGCGTGCAGCTCTCACATTGGACAAGATTCGCAGTCGAAATCCTTATCCTGAAAAGTATGTTGGGATTAATATTCCTGAATATGTTTTGCGACTTGTCATTAAGGACACACTTCGTGCAATCCATCGTGTAATCGTTGGTAAACCAGACCATAAAACCCCGGAGCTTTCATCTCGAATACACGAAATTGTAGTTTTCCCGTATTGGAATGTCCCCTATTCAATCGCTGGAAAGGAAGTTTTACCATCTGTAAAGGCGAACCCATCTTATTTGTCAAAAAATCATTATAAAATATTCAAAGGGGACAATGAAGTAAACCCCTACTCTGTTCATTGGTCAAGGATAAGAGAGAATACATTTCCTTATAAATTGGTTCAACAGCCTGGACCACATAATAGTCTTGGAATATTAAAGTTTGAGTTTTACAGTAATTACAGTGTTTATTTGCATGACACGCCATCAAAATATTTGTTTAGTAAAGATATTCGTGCCTTTTCTCACGGCTGTATGCGCTGTCAATACCCTGATAGTGTGGCCAAAGCTTTGTTGAATTATGATTCTGTGCGGACAAAAAGAAATTCAATAACTGCACCAATGCTTGACAGTCTTTTAGCCTTGAAGGAAAACTACCGCATAAAAATGATGGATCCTGTGCCCGTTTTCGTAGAGTACCGCACGGTTTATGCCGATAGAACAAATCTCATTTTTTATCCTGACATTTATTTAAGAGATGAGGAGTTTCTGAGAGTCATGAACGAAGGATTCTGAGTAGATTTGCAAATTAAAAATAAAACTATGAGCTTACTGATTTCACCCTCTGTCTTGTCTTGTGATTTTGCAAACATCCAGCGTGACGTAGAAATGATCAACAATTCTGCAGCCGATTGGTTTCATATTGATGTGATGGATGGTGTTTTTGTTCCTAATATATCCTTCGGCTTCCCGGTTTTAAGTGCAATTAAAAAACACGCAACAAAACCAATGGATGTTCACTTAATGATTCAAGATCCAGACAAATACATCGTTGAATTCAAGGAAGCAGGAGCAGATATTTTAACAGTGCATTATGAAGCTTGTACACATCTTCATAGAACAATTCAGGCAATTAAAGCTGAAGGAATGAAAGCGGGCGTGGCTATAAACCCTCATACACCTGTAGATTTATTGCAAGATGTTATTGCTGATTTAGATCTTGTGTTGATAATGTCAGTGAACCCTGGATTTGGTGGACAAAAGTTCATTAAAAATGCGGTGCTAAAAGTTGAACAGACGAAAAATTTAATACACAATAAAGGATCACATGCCCTCATCGAAGTAGATGGAGGTGTCAACCTAGAAACCGGAATGGAATTAGTAAAGGCTGGTGCAGATGTCTTAGTTGCTGGTAGTTTTGTGTTTGGATCTAAAAATCCTGCAGGTACAATCCAAGATTTGAAAGCATTGAAATAATGAAGGATTTTTTTCTTGATAAATTTGAATATGACTATTTCGCAATGCGCAATTGGATTAAATTTATCGAAGAACAAGAGGAACAAATTTCTGATTTTTGTATAACTTCCGTTTCGCATATTGTCAATGTGCATCATATTTGGAATCGACGGCTCAACGAAGTTTTACCTGAATCAAATACTTGGGACATCCTTCCTGTAGACTATTTAAATAAACTAGCATATGCTAACTACATGGAAACCATCAATTACCTTGAGAATCATGAATTAAATGAAAAAATCAACTACCACTCTTCGGAAGGCGTAAAGATTAGCAAATTAGATACGGATATTCTTTATCATATTCTTAATCACTCCAATTACCATCGGGCCCAAATTGTAATGGACTTGAAACAAAAAGGATTAAAACATCCAAATTTCAATTTCATCTCTTTTCGCTAATTTTTGAAACTGTAATTGAACTTGGGTAACATTCAGTTGTAAAATGCGTTAGTATAGAAGTTATGAAAAGAATACTCGTTTTATTATTGTTGACTTCCAATAATTTGGTCTTTTCTCAAGATCATATGGATGCCACTTTGCAAGGAATAGTAAAAAGGGAGGATACCTTGGAAATTCTTTTAAACAAACTACGATCTGCAAAAACAGACTCTGAAAAAAAATCAGCAGATATTGAATTCAACTCATTTTTTAAAGAAACAATCCAACAAGAAGAGGCATTCTTCTACCCTTTTGACCGATTAAAAACAGTTGGTATTGTAGATAGCCCTGATGGTGAACTCCGCATAATAAATTGGAATATTGAACAAGAAGATTTGACTCAGAAGTACCATTGCTATTTGCTTCATAAAAATGAAAAGAAGATTAGTGTCAGCGAATTGATTGATAACTCAGAAAATTTAGCACCAAAACCAGATGGGATCTTGGAAGCGGATAATTGGTATGGCGCCTTGTATTATAAGATTATCCCAAAGGAAAAAGGTGCAAAAAAAAGCTACGTTCTTTTAGGATGGGATGGCAACAATTCGGTTAGCACCATGAAGTTAATTGATGTCCTTTATTTTGCTGGTTCTTCACCAAAACTTGGCAGTCCAGTGTTTAAAATAAATAAAACCACACACAAAAGACTTTTCTTCGAACATTCAAAAAAAGTCTCTATGTCACTGAAGTATGAAGAAAAATACGACAGAATTATCTATGACCATCTTTCTCCTGAAACACCTGCTTTAGCCGGATTTTATTCATTTTATGTACCCGATCTCACTTACGATGCTTTCTATTTTGATAAGAACAAATGGATTTTAAAGGAAGATGTAATTGGTGTTAACCAGCCCACTGAAGAAAGAAAAGAGGTCTACATTAAAAATGAACGTTCCGGAAAAATCGAAAAGGTTGACATCAAGAACAAATGGGAAAATCCTGAAGATTCAAAATCACCTATTTCAGGCAGTCAGCATACGGCCGTTACTCCTGAAACAGATGTGCGGCCAGAAGAGAAAAAGAAAGAAGAATTGGACAAAAAAGTGGATAAAAAAGATAACCGTGATCCGAACAATCTCAATGCGACAACAGGTGGATCAGGTGGTAAGAAAAAAAGACGACATTAAACACGGTAAATTAACCTGTTAATGTGGAAAAGTTTGATACTCTTCATCTGCTTTTTTACCTAATTTTACAAAAGTTAAGTTACACACTATGAATAGCAATCTTTACATTGTACCTCATGATTTTACTCCTGTTGGAGATGCCGCACTGAATTATGCGATTAATCTATCAAAACGAATTAGCGTTGAAATTCGTTTGCTGCATATAGTTTCTTCTAAATCGGAGGCGGCAAAAGCGAGTGCTAAACTTGATGAAATCATCACGAATGCTGGTAAACATGATGGGATTTCCTTTTCTAAATCAGTGCGTGAGGGTTCTATTTTTGACGAAATCGGAAATATAGCACGCAAAGAAGGTGCTCAACTAATCATCATGGGTACTCATGGTTCATCGGGTATGCAAAAATTATTAGGGAGCAAAGCAATGAAAGTTGTTGTTAGTGCAGATACACCATTTATCATTCTTCAAAAGGATACGCCGTTTAAGGATATAAAAAATATCGTTGTTCCAATTGATTTAACTAAGGAAAGTCTTCAGATTATAAACAATGCAGGGGATATGGCCGAAATTTTTGGCGCTACAGTTCATGTTATTGGAGAAAAGCAAAATGACGAGTACCTTGGTCAACAAATGAAAACACGCATTCTGATTGTTAAAAAACAATACCAAGAGAGAAATGTGCCATGCGTTGTCGAAATGATACCACGAGGAGGTTCCTATTCTAAAAAAATCATGGAATATGTAAAAGAAAAGGAAATAGATATGGTAGCAATCGCTTACCACTCTGAAAGTTTACTTCCTCAGTTTGATACTTTTGCACAATCACTTATTACCAATGAAAATAATCTTCCTTGTATGATCTTGAAATCAAAGCAGGCAGGAGCCCTTTATTTCTAGTAGATGCAAATTGGAGAAATCAACTTATTAAAAATACTTCGTTTCACTGCCCCTGGCGCTTATCTAGGTGATGAAGATGGTAATGATGTGCTACTTCCTGGCAAATACATAACAAATGAAATGTCTGAAGAAGACATGATCAGCGTCTTTCTTTATCGTGATTCGGAAGATCGCATCGTTGCAACAACAGAAACGCCTTTCATTCATTTATACGGTTACGCTTACCTCAAAGTAAAAGAGGTTAATCTTTACGGAGCTTTCCTTGATTGGGGTTTAGAAAAAGATTTGATGGTTCCTTTCAAGGAGCAGCAACTGAAAATGGAGGAAGGCAAATATTACTTGGTCACTCTTCAAATGGATGGGGCTACAGACCGATTATTTGCGACAACAAAAATCAATCGTTATCTTGAAGAGTGCTCAGATAAAGATCTCGTTGGTCAAGAAGTTGAATTGTTAGTATGTGATAAAACCGAATTGGGTGTAAAATTAATCGTTGATGAACGTTACCACGGTATGGTATTTCAAAATGACATCAGTAAACCAATTCGAAGAGGTCAAAAAATCAGAGGGTTCGTACTTAACGTGCGTGATGATGGTAAGCTTGATATTCGTTTCGAGAAAATTGGGTTTGAAAAGTTTGATGATGCTGCTCAATCCATCTTAGAAATAGTAAAGTCAAAGGGCTCACTTTACCTTTCTGACAAAAGCAGTCCGGAAGACATTCGTGAACAAGTAGGCATGAGCAAGAAGACGTTCAAGCAAGCGATAGGTAAATTATACAAGGCACGTCAAATAGAAATCCTCGATACTGAGATAAGATTAATTACAGACTCATCATCTCTTTAAAACGAATTGCTTGTCTGCGTGATATTTCTACCTTCTCCCCTTCTTTAAGCTC
>Ga0078894_10001758_pt1 | contig 16198 bp, 12 predicted proteins | sample LauGreSu1BDMLBSD_2_FD_67506 | JGI IMG/M metagenome (GOLD analysis project Ga0078894, IMG submission 67506) | Freshwater lake microbial communities from Lake Michigan, USA - Su13.BD.MLB.SD (version 4) (version 4) | ecosystem: Environmental > Aquatic > Freshwater > Lake | place: Lake Michigan... | reverse complement strand
ATACACTTTGTTCAAATCCGTAATTTCGAACTCGCCTCTAGCACTTGGTTTCAAGTCTTTGGCTATTTGTACCACATCGTTATCATAGAAATACAATCCCGGAACGGCAAAATTAGATTTAGGTTGTGAAGGTTTTTCCTCTAATGATTTCACATTAAAATCTTCATCAAATTCTACAACTCCGTATCGCTCTGGATCCGAAACTCGGTATGCATATATAATGCCTCCTTCTGGGTCATTGTTTTTTTCAAGCAATTTGCCCAATCCCATACCATAGAAAATATTATCGCCCAAAACCAAAGCACATTTATCGTTTCCAATAAATTTTTCGCCAATTACAAAAGCTTGAGCCAATCCATTAGGGACTTCTTGTACAGCATATTCTAATTTACATCCAAATTGACTACCATCGCCAAGCAATCGTTCAAATTGTGGTAAATCGTGTGGCGTAGAGATAATCAAAATTTCTCTAATACCTGTAAGCAATAACGTAGACAAAGGATAATAAATCATCGGCTTGTCATAGATAGGCATTATTTGTTTGCTGATAGCATATGTTATAGGATATAAACGAGTGCCGGATCCCCCAGCTAATATAATTCCTTTCATTTTATATTTTTATTTTCTAGGCAAAGTTAATTAAAAAGATTTCTTTCTTTTATTTAAATGTAAAAAGGCGGCTGAAAAATCAACCGCCTTAACATTTTTTATATTTCAATGATTATTTTTTTGATACTTTCAATGAAATTCTTCTGTTTCTGCTTTTACACTCTTCCGAATCGTTTGCAGGACATGATGGATTTGCATCTCCATATCCTTCTGCTTTTAATCTTTCTTTTGCAATACCTTTTTCAATCAAAGCATTCATTACAAAATTAGCTCTATCTGAAGATAATTTCAAATCAGCATTTTTATCGCCTGAATTATCCGTAAATCCTTCAATTTTGAATTCTGAAGTTGGATATGCGACCATCATATTAGCTAGGTTTTCTATCTGGTTGTTAGATGAAGAATCTAATTCTATACTTCTTGACACAAAGCTTATTCTATCTAAATCAAATGATATAGAATCATCAACCATCATTGTAGAATTGCTTAAAAAATTAAACAATTTATTTTCAACGCCTCTTTCAGGAATATCAAAACTAACACCACTTGGCAAAGTAATATTGAGTGAAGCGCCTAAACTTTCTCCAAAATTATTCTTAAATTCAACTACTTGTGCATTTGTTTCTGGCAAAGCAGGCATATTATGTTCTTTCAATCCAATAAGTGGTGCAATGGTCAAACCTACCAACGAAGTCAATTTAATCAAAATATTCATAGAAGGCCCAGAAGTATCTTTGAATGGGTCTCCTACTGTATCACCTGTTACTGCTGCTTTATGCGCATCAGAACCTTTGTAAACAGTTTCTCCATTGATTTCTACACCTTTTTCAAAAGATTTTTTAGCATTATCCCATGCTCCACCAGCGTTGTTTTGAAAAATAGCCCAAAGTACACCAGAAACCGTTACACCTGCCATATAAGCACCTAATGCTTCTGGTCCCATAATTACACCCACTAAAATAGGCGTAACAATTGTAATCAAACCTGGCATCATCATTTCTCTTAAAGCGGCTTTTGTAGAGATAGCAACACATTTGCCATATTCAGGCTTTGCCGTTCCTTCCATGATACCTGGAATTTCTCTAAATTGTCTTCTTACTTCTTGAACCATATCCATTGCTGCTTTTCCCACACTGCTCATAGCCAATGCAGAGAAAACAACTGGAATCATAGCTCCTATAAACAATGCCGCTAATACATCGGCTTTGAAAATATTAATACCATCGATACCTGTAAACGTTACATAAGCAGCAAACAAAGCTAAAGCAGTCAATGCAGCAGAAGCAATAGCAAATCCTTTTCCGATAGCAGCAGTAGTATTTCCTACTGAATCCAAAATATCTGTTCTTCCTCTTACTTCTTCTGGCAATCCACTCATTTCTGCAATTCCGCCAGCATTATCTGCAATAGGTCCAAAAGCATCAATAGCTAATTGCATAGCTGTAGTAGCCATCATAGCACCCGCAGCAATAGCCACACCATAGAATCCTGCAAAATGGTACGAACCAACTATAGCCGCAGCAAACAATACAATTGGCATCCAAGTGCTCATCATTCCTAATGACAACCCAGCAATAATATTGGTAGCCGCACCTGTAGCAGACTGTCTAACTACACCAAGTACTGGTTTAGTTCCTGTTCCTGTATAATACTCTGTAATTGAAGAAATAACAGCGCCTACAATCATCCCTATAATTGTAGAAATAAATACACCGTTGCTTGTTACCATTCTATTTTCTTCACCAAAGAATGCCATATTCATTTCTAATGGCAACATCCATTTGATAAGTCCATAAACTGTAATCAAGGTCAAAATCAATGAAACCCAGTTTCCAATGTTCAATGCTTTTTGAACATCACCATTATCATCTTTTACACTTACCAACCATCCACCTACAATAGACCATACGATACCAACTGCTGCAATTGCAATAGGTAATAATATAGGACCTATATTCATAAATCCTTGAAAAATCCCTGCGTTCGCTGGATTTTGTAATAAATAATTTCCTAAAACCATCGCTGCCAAAACAGTCGCTACATACGAACCAAATAAATCGGCACCCATTCCTGCTACGTCTCCTACGTTGTCTCCTACGTTGTCCGCAATGGTTGCAGGGTTACGAGGATCATCTTCTGGAATACCAGCCTCAACTTTACCTACTAAATCCGCTCCTACGTCAGCCGCTTTTGTATAGATACCACCACCTACTCTCGCAAACAATGCAATAGACTCAGCACCTAATGAAAATCCTGCCAATACTTCCAATACTACTGTCATTTTATCTGCTCCACCGTTAGCGAAGTCTGCTCCCATGAAGTATTTAAAAAATAATATAAATAAGAAACTTAATCCAAATACAGCCAAACCTGCAACTCCCAATCCCATTACCATTCCACCAGAGAATGATACTTTTAGGGCTTTTGCCAAACTCGTTCTAGCAGCTTGTGTAGTTCTTACATTCGCTTGGGTAGCAATACGCATACCAATATTTCCTGCTACTGCAGAGAAAATAGCTCCAATAACAAAAGCTACAACGATTAACCAATGTGATGTTTCCACTACTTGAGATAAGATTCCCAATAAAATACCTGCAATTACTACAAATACTGCCAAAATACGATATTCTGCATTCAAAAATGCCATGGCACCTTCTGCAATATTATCTGCAATCTCCTTCATCTTGCTGTCACCAGCATCTTGTTTCTTTACCCATACCGATAGAAAGTACATATAAATCAACGCTGCTATTCCAAAAAATGGAAAAATGTAAATCAAATTGTTACTCATTGTTTAAATTTGTTTTTGTTAAAAATTTTTTGAGGGCGCAAAGGTAAATATTTTTTTGACTACATTGCAAAAAAAGTTTAATTAACCTTCGATTACTTCTTTTATTTCAGGGAATTGAGACTTTAGGACCGATTCAATTCCTGTTTTGATAGTACTATTTCGTTGCAAACATGTTTTACAATTACCTATCATCTTAATTTTTACAACACCCAATTCATCAAGACTCAAAACCTCTACATCACCGCCGTCTTCTTTTAAATAAGGACGGATGCTTTCCAATGCTTTATTTAATTTTTCAATCATTTCGCTCATTTTAGGCAAGAATTTGAATTATGTAGATATAATTAAAGTACAAATTTATAATTTCTTTTCTATTTTCTCTTGATTTTTTCGCCAAAATTTGATTATATTGTAATCTATCTCTACATTTTTTTCCTTGATGTATGCAAAATCTTCTTCAGGTGGCAACGAAGCCATTACTGCTTTTATTTGCTCAAATTCTTCATCGCTAAATATGGACATTATTGATATTTTATCATCCTCAAAAAGCTTGAAAAGATGATTGTATATAGTTCCCGAGGCGAGATTTCTAGCTTCGGCTATTTGTTGTACATTCATTCCATCTTTAAGCAAATCTAATGTAATTTCTTGTGTGGTTTGTTTTGTTTTGGACTTAGAAATGGATTCCTCTCGTTCAAGTTTTTTCAAATTTTCAGTTAACGAAGAAAAATCGGAATACTGACAAACACCATACTGCTTGAGCTTTTCAAATTTTGAAAGAAACATTTTGAGTACCGCTATCTTCATTTCCAATTCTTTTTTCAATGGTGCAATTCTAAAATAAAGTTTAATCTTGGATTCAATGCTAATAACTGGCTTCAAAACCACCTCAACTAATTGATTCCCAAAATATAAAACGGCCTTTTCCAAACGTTCATTTAGCATGGCTTCTCTCTCTATTTTTTCTTCTATCGAGAAAATATGCTTCAACTGAGCCAAAAACTTTTGATTGACGCCTTCAACTTCTTTCCATTTTGATTTTACCTCTTGCAATTCGGATATGATTTCATCGCTTCCTTTAACTTTTTCTCTGGCTTCTTCAAATTGTTCTATAATTTCTTGAATCGTATCTTTTATCGATTTTAGATTCAAAATTCTATGTAATACATTTTTTAAATAAGCATCTTTTTTATCCGCAATAGTTTCTTCAAATCGTTGGTTTTCTATACTATTTTTTGAAAATGCAATTAAATGACTCGGATAATTCAATTGCCTTGAAGGATATTCATTGAGCAAATAAATTCCTTCTAAAGAAGTACATCGCGACAAAGCTACATAAGTTTGTCCGCTTACAAAACTATCGCGTATATCCAATTTCACTTTTTCAAATGTCAATCCTTGACTTTTATGAATCGTAATGGCCCAGGCTAACTTGATAGGATAATGCTGAAAAGTTCCTATTTCCTTCTCTTCTACTCTATTTTTTTCAACATTTAAATTGTATTCATATTGTGTCCAAATATCTTTATTTACTTGAATTTCTTCCCATTCATTCGCTTCATTTTTTGATTTCACATAAATTGAATCTTTCAAAAGCCTAGAGATTACACCTAATTTTCCATTAAAATACTTTCGAGGAAAGCTCATATCATTTTTTACAAACATAATTTGACTACCTTCTTTAAGTTCCATTATAGGCTCAATAGGATAGGAATTTTCTTTAAAATCGCCCCAAATTTCAGCGTGATATACGTAAACCGTTCCATCCAATTTTCGCAACTCTCGTTCATTAATTTCATCGGCTATAGCTCGGTGCGTAGTAAGTGTGATTATCAAATCTTCAATATCTTCGGGCGGAAATATTTTTCGTTTATTGAGCGTATCTCTTTCTAGCGCAGTCAATTGATTATTCCGAATTACATTTAGAATATTAATAAAAGCTGGGTCGCTTTGACGATAAATTTTCTTGAGTTCAATGGTATGTATTCCTTTCATTTCTATAACCTTGGAATCATAGAAAAAAGGCGAGCGATAAAAACGTCTTAGAATATCCCACGTACTTCCATTAGCTACAGGTGGCAGCTGGTATAAATCCCCTACAAAAAGGACTTGCAACCCTCCAAATGCTTCGTGTCTATTATCTCTGTAATGTCTTAATATAAAATCAATGGCATCAATTACATCAGCTCGCACCATTGAAATTTCATCGATTATCATGAGATCGAGTTCTTTGATAAGTGCTCTTTTTTCGGTATTGTAGCGCAATTTTGACAATAACTGTCTCAATCCAATTTCCTCATCACTGTCTGACCAATTTTCTGTAGGATTAAAAGGCGTGAAAGGTAAATTAAAAAAAGAATGAATGGTAGTTCCTTTTACATTGATAGCGGCTACACCCGTTGGCGCCAAAACAATTTTATTTTTGGGACATTCCGAAATTACTTCCTTTAAGAAGGTACTTTTGCCCGTTCCCGCATTGCCTGTCAAAAAAAGTGACTCGTTTGTTTCAAAAATGAGTTTCTTTGCTAATTGAATTTCAGTATTGTTTTCAAATTTAATCATAAATAATTAGCATAGAACATGAAAGTATTCCCCAATCTCAGGACTGCAATATTAAAGAATATTACGGAAATAATTCAAAATAAAAACGTATTAGACACCTATATTCAAAAACAATTCAAAGCCAATCCAAAATGGGGCTCAAAAGATAGAAAAACCATAGCACAATGCACATATGATATAGTTCGTCATTATGAATTTCTTATGCATTTCTCCGAATCTAAAGAAATGATTTTAGATACCTATCTCAATTTTTTAAATGAAGAAAATCAATTTGAGTTTGAAGTAATTAAATCTAGATACGAGTCAGAGCTATCTTTTGAAACGCTCTATTCTGTTCCAAGCCTTTTTGCTAAATTAGCGACGAAAGAGCTGGGCGAAAACTATCAAGCCGTTTGGAAATCAATGCACAAAGTAGCGCCTATATTCTTGAGAGTCAATCAATCACAAACTACTTTAGACATTTTTACCGATACGCTTTCAGAACATGGCTTCGAGTTTGAAGTATTAGATAATATAAAATACGCAGGAGAAACATTAGAAATGGCGCCCGTAATCAAACTTTTAAAACCTATAGCAAAAAATCATATTTTGTTTGAAGAATTTGGCTCTCATTTTGAAATTCAAGATATAGGTTCACAATTTATTTCTCAGTTTTCAGATATTTCCAAAGCAAAAAAAATCATTGAATCTTGTGCAGGAAATGGTGGAAAATCCACACATATTTTGGACATTACGGCAGAAAATATTCAATTAGTATCATTTGACATTGAAGAAGCTAAACTAAAACATTTGGATAAGCGAGTAGCTCGTATGTTTGGCAAAAAAGTAAAAACAGAAATGGCTAATGATGCCAATATGGATAAATACAAAAACTTTGCGGATGTTTTATTTATGGATGTTCCTTGTAGTGGCAGTGGAACGATTCGTCGTCAAGCAGACCTAAAATACCGAATTTATGAAGCGCCTTTAATTGAAAAATGGCATCTTCAAAAACAAATTATCGAGAATTTTGTTCCCACATTAAAATCAGGTGGAAAGCTCATCTATTCTACCTGTAGCATTTTTCCTTCGGAGAATGAAGACCAAGTTCAATGGATAGAAAGTAGGGGATTTACATGTACCAAAAAGCAAACGCTATTGCCTAATGAATATGTAGGAGATGGATTTTTTGTAGCAGAATTAATCAAAAACTAATCTGTTGATTATCTATTCCAAAAAATACGTTTTCAGGTAAATGCGGTTGCATAGTCCGATGACGTCCCATGTGATGGCTTATATGAATAAAATATGTTTTTTTAGCCCCAATTCGTGCAGAAACATTCAATGATTCTTTCAATGAGAAATGCGAAGGATGCTGTTTTATTCGCAAAGAATCTAATATTAGAACATCTAGATCCTTCAATTTTTCAAATTCTGATTCTGGTATAAAATTGACATCGGTGAGATAAGCCATATTCCCAAAACGATACCCGAGACAAGGCATATTTCCATGCATGACATGGATAGGAACAATTTTAATACCTTCAAAATCAAACCCTTCATCATCTATTATAATAGAAGTTACTTTGGGAACTGCATCATATTCCAAATTATCAAAAGCATAATAAAACTGCTTTTTCAAACTAGTCAAAGTAAGCGTATTTGAAAATAAGGCAATGGATTTATCTTGTACAAAATTCAGCCCTCTAATATCATCAAAGCCTCCTATATGATCGCGATGCGGATGTGTAAGTAAAATCGCATCAATTTTGTTGATTTGATTTCGGAGTGCCTGCTCACGAAAATCAGGCCCAATATCAATCAAAAAATATTTTCCTTCAAATACTACAAAAGCACTTGTTCGCAATCGCTTATCTTCTATATCAGGGCTTAAACACACTTCGCATTTACACCCAACCATTGGAATTCCTACCGAAGTACCTGTTCCCAAAAGCGTTATACTATTTTCCTGCATTACACTGTAGGCTTTGAATTATCAAAATTCATTTCATTGGCGTGTGCAAAAAGCAAATCAACTTTATACAATGTTTTTCGACCTTGTTCAGATTGTATTTGAACTCTATCAAATTCTATAGTAGCTATAATGTCAATCAACTTAGAAAAACGCACTTCGGGTGTAAAATATTTATTTATAACAACTACTTTTTTATCTTGTAGAATACAAAAACCAGAGTTAAATTGTCCTTTTTCATATCGAAGTTGATAGCCCGCTTCTTTTATGAGTTCTTCTATTTTCTTTAGATTATAAATTGAAAATTGCACAAATCAAAATTTATATAAAAGTGTAAATCTAAGAAGGATTATTGAAAGTAACTTATTTTTTTTCAATAAAATATCTACAAATAATTTGGTCGTTCTGTAATACGAATCAGTTCAAATTTATTACCTGTTTTAATAATCAAAGGCACCTTTTCTACCATTACTAAATTGGTATCAAGATTAAACCATTTTTCTGGAGTAGTGGTAATATTTTTTAACCATAAATTAATCTTAATAGCCAATCGATCTTTGAACGAAAGTTGATTTTCAGTAGACAGTACCTCTTCCAATATCACAAATCGAAAATCTCCCGCAATATTATTTTCTTTCAACGAATGATAGCGGCTATTTATATTTACTTCTCCTTTTTTTACCATATCTTCGATTACAACTCTTAGAAATTGACTAATTTTTTCCTCTACTTTGAATCCTAAATAAAATGTAATTCTATATACATCATCTTTGGCTATAGTATCTACTTTGTACTCGCAAGTATATGGACTCTTAGTTACATGAACGTGAACAAACCAATAATTATCAGCTCTTTTAGGTTGTTTTTGAAGAATAGAATATATAATTTTATATTCTATTTCAGTCTCTTTCGGCGAGGTTGATAAAAAAACTAAATTGGTAGCAAATTTAGGTAATGATTGGTCTTTGCTCAAAGCCATCAATTGATCAATATAATCTTTGATAGGTACATATTCTCTCAAGGCTTCTTTAATTTTTACCGTTCGCCATCTACTAAACATGACAAGAACAAACAAACTTGATACAATCAATGTAAAATATCCTCCATGTGTAAATTTGATAAGATTTGCCACAAAGAAGGCACCTTCAATAACTACATAAGTCAAAAATAACACCCAAATAAATAAAGGAGCACGACGTTTGGTAATTAAATATTCCCTCAATAGCAATGTAGTCATCAACATAGTAACTGTAATTGCTAGTCCATAAGCAGCTTCCATGGCCGCCGCTTTTTTGAAGAATAGAACTACCGCAATACAACCAATCAATAAGAAATTATTGATAATAGGAATATATATTTGTCCCAATGTAACTGCAGGATATTTTATCTCAATTTTAGGGAAAATATTAAGACGAACTGCCTCACTAATTAGTGAAAAACTTCCACTAATCAATGCCTGAGAAGCAATAATAGCCGCTAACGTAGCAATACCAATTCCCACCAATAAAAATTCCTTTGGCATCATAGCAAAAAATGGATTTTGACCATTCAAATATTGTCCTTCATGCTGAAGAAGCCATACTCCTTGTCCAAAATAATTGAGAATTAAAGCGGTTTTTACAAAAATCCAACTAATACGTATATTTTCTCTGCCCACATGCCCTAAATCTGAATACAACGCTTCAGCTCCCGTAGTACAGAGAAAAATAGCACCCAAAAGCCAAAAACCTGTAGGATTGAACAACATTTTAATAGCATAATGCGGAGATAGTGCTACCAATATCGCTGGATTTTTAAGAATATAATAAATACCCCAGCCAGCTAACATCCCAAACCAAATCATCATGATAGGTCCGAAACTTTTTCCCACAGTTGACGTCCCTAATTGTTGCATTAAAAATATTAATACTATTATAGCTATAACAATAGGAATCGTTTGAATTTCGGGATAAACAACAATAAGTCCTTCTATTGCAGATGAAATAGAAATGGGCGGCGTAATAATACCATCCGCAAGAAGCATGGAACCACCAAGAATGGCTATCCAAATAAAATATTTCTTCTTTCTTTTTCTTTTTATAAGTGCAAATAATGAAAAAATTCCTCCTTCACCATTGTTATCTGCTTGAAGGGTAATCATTACATACTTGATAGTCGTAAGCAGTGTTATTGTCCAAAAAACAGCTGACAATCCACCATATATCAACTCTTTGGTAATCATTTGCTTACCTATAATAGCACTCATTACATATAATGGAGAAGTACCAATATCTCCATATATAATTCCCAAAGATACTATTAAACCTGCAATGCTAAGTTTGTGATGATTTGAAGTGCTATTTTTCATTTTATTTTTAAATAATTCTGCAAAATTAATATTTTTAGGATAATATTGCATTTAAAATTAAATCATAGATTATGTATTCCTTTATATTCAGAAAAAAATCAATTGATAGTCTAGTAAATGAAGCTCAGGCCGAAGGACAGGGCACTTTGAGAAGAAGTCTTACTTCTACTTCATTGATCATGCTTGGTATTGGGGCTATTATTGGAGCAGGATTATTTTCATTAACCGGTATAGCTGCCGCTGAACATGCAGGTCCTGCAGTTACATTATCCTTTATTCTAGCAGCTGTAGCTTGTGCTTTTGCGGGCTTATGTTATGCTGAATTTGCATCTATGATTCCTGTAGCTGGAAGCGCATACACATATAGCTATGCTACAATGGGTGAATTTATGGCTTGGATTATTGGATGGGACCTTGTATTAGAATATGCATTAGGAGCTGCTACTGTTGGTGTGAGCTGGTCTAGATATTTTCTAGAACTTTTAAATAAATTTGGAATTCATTTGCCTCATAGTTTGATTTGTTCACCATGGGAAACACTAAAATTAGGTGATGGAACAATCATCGAGGGTGGTATTATTAATTTACCTGCTATTTTTATTGTTTCATTGTTATCATTATTACTTATAAGAGGAACTAAAGAATCTGCTACTATGAACAACATATTAGTTGTAGTGAAAGTAATGGTTGTATTATTATTCATCGCTTTAGGCTGGAACTATATTGACTCTGCAAATTACGTACCTTACATACCAGAAAACACTGGGGTAAAAGGACAATTTGGATGGTCTGGAGTTGTAGCAGGTGCTGCTACAGTTTTCTTTGCATTTATAGGATTTGATGCAGTATCCACAGCCGCACAAGAAGCTAAAAATCCGCAAAAAGGAATGCCAATTGGAATTTTAGGTTCTTTGATTATTTGTACTATTTTATATGTTCTTTTCTCTCATGTAATGACAGGATTAGTTAATTACAAAGATTTTGCAAATGATGCAAAACCTGCCGCTACGGCATTTGCAAAAACAGGATATGGATTTCTTCAAAATGGTTTAATTATAGCTATTTTAGCGGGATATACATCGGTTATATTGGTAATGTTAATGGGACAAAGTAGGGTGTTTTATTCTATGAGCAAAGATGGACTACTTCCAAAAATGTTTTCTGATGTGCATAGTACAATGCGTACACCATGGAAAACGAATATATTCTTTATGATTTTCGTGAGCCTTTTTGCAGGATTTGTTCCTGTTTCAGATTTGGGACACATGGTGAGTATTGGTACTTTATTAGCATTTTCTTTGGTTTGTTTAGGCGTATTAATAATGCGTAAAAAAATGCCAGAGGTTCCAAGAGCGTTTAAAACTCCCCTTATGCCTTTTGTCCCAATAGCTGGGATTTTAGTTTGCGTATATTTAATGTCGGCTCTTCCAATTGAAAGTTGGGTTCGATTAGTTATTTGGATGGTATTAGGTGTTGCTATTTACTTCTTCTATGGCAAAAAACATAGTAAATTGAATAAATAAAAACCTAATAGTTTCTATATAAAAAAGGAGATCTTATTATTAAGATCTCCTTTTTTATATATGTTATATTTTTAAAGAATTAAAAATAGCCCTCTTTTTTTCGATCTTCCATAGCGGTATCGCTACGTTTATCATCGGCGCGGGTACCACGTTCTGTGCTCATGCTAGCCGCTATTTCTTGAATAACTTGCTCTATAGTAGATGCTTCTGATGGATATGCCCCTGTAATGGTAATATCGCCCATAGTTCTAAAACGAACGGTGCGCTCTTCTACTTTTTCATTATCTCTAGGTATAGAACAAGGGCTTTCGGAAAGGATAACCCCATTGCGTTCAAAAACACGGCGTTTGTGCGCAAAATACAAGGATGGTAATTGGATTTTTTCTTTAGCAAAATATTGCCAAACATCCAATTCTGTCCAATTGGAAATAGGAAATACTCTAAAATGCTCTCCCATATTCTTTTTGGTATTAAACAAATTCCACAATTCGGGACGTTGATTTTTTGGGTCCCACTGTCCAAACTCATCTCGATGGCTGAAAAAACGCTCTTTGGCTCTCGCTTTTTCCTCATCTCTTCTAGCACCACCCATAAGTGCATCAAACTGATGTGTCTCTATCGTATGAAGCAATGCGGGAATTTGCGCAATATTTCGAGAAGCATTGGCACCTTTTTCTTCTACTGCCATCCCTTTGTCTATCATTTCTTGAACACTTCCCACTATCAATTTTACGCCTAATTCTACCACTAGATTATCTCGATACGTTATAGTTTCGGGGAAATTGTGCCCAGTATCTATATGGACCAACGGAAATGGAATTTTAGCTGGATAAAATGCTTTTTTTGCCAATTGAGTCACTAAAATACTGTCTTTCCCTCCCGAAAACAAAATAGCGGGTTTTTCAAAATTGGCGGCAACTTCTCGTATCACATAGATAGCCTCGCTCTCTAATTCGTCCAAATGAGAAATAAGTAAATTAGACATATTCTTTATAGATTTATTTTTTCAAGTATTAAATCATTCAGTTTTTTGATACAATCTTCCAAAGGTTCTTTATCGGTGGTCAAGATTAAATCGGGATTCGAAGGTGCTTCAAATACCATATTGACACCTGTAAAATGCTCCATCTTTCCTTCTTTTGCTTTTTGATATAATCCTTTGGTATCGCGTATTTCTAGGGAAGCAGGATCGGCGTGAATATAAATAGTAGCAAATGCATCTCCTACTATTTCCTTAGCCATTTGTTGTAATTCGTGCGTAGGACATACAAAACAAGCCAATACAATATGCCCAGCATTCTTAAGTAATTTGGCCGTTTCCGACGCTCTACGAATATTTTCTTTTCTATCTTCTAGCGAAAAACCCAAACCAGCTCCTACCCCACTTCTAAAATTATCGCCATCCAATACCATTACAGACTTGCCTGCTTCAAAAAGCAAATGTTCTACGGCCGAAGCCAATGTAGTTTTGCCTGCGCCACTCATTCCCACCAACCAAAAAACATGTGCTTTATGCCCATTTTTTTGTTCGCGCTGCGATAGCGATACCAGCTGGTCAAAAGTCGTATAAATATTCGACTGCATTAATATTTTTGGAAACTAAGAGAATGCGTTGAACCCAGTAATATCATTTCCTGTAATAAGCAAATGTACATCGTGAGTTCCTTCATAAGTTATAACACTTTCTAGATTTGCCGCATGACGCATCATTGGGAATTCGCCCATAATACCCATTCCACCAAGCATTTGTCTCAATTCTCTAGCAATAGTAATAGCAATATGTACATTATTGCGTTTAGCCATTGAAATTTGAGCGGGTGTAGCCTTATCTGCATTTTTCAAAGTACCCAATCTCCAAACCAACAATTGCGCTTTGGTAATTTCGGTAATGGCCTCTGCCAATTTCTTTTGCTGCAATTGGAACCCTCCAATAGGGCGGTCAAACTGCGTGCGTTGCATTGAATATTTCAAAGCCACTTCGTAGCAATTGATAGCAGCGCCTATTACACCCCAGCTAATGCCATATCTAGCCGAATTTAAGCAAGACAAAGGTCCTCTCAATCCTTTTACGTTAGGGAAAATATTTTCTTTAGGGACTTTTACATTATCAAACACCAACTCGCCAGTAGCCGATGCTCTCAAGCTCCATTTATTATGCGTTTCGGGTGTTGTAAATCCTTCCATTCCTCTCTCTACCACCAATCCGCGAATAATTCCTTCCTCATCTTTTGCCCATACTACGGCTATATCCGCCAATGGACTATTCGTAATCCACATTTTGGCACCATTCAAGATTACATGGTCTCCAGCGTCTTTGATATTTGTCTCCATGCCACCAGGATTACTACCATGATTGGGCTCTGTAAGTCCAAAACATCCAATCATATCACCCGAAGCCAATTTTGGCAAATATTTTCTACGTTGTTCTTCACTACCAAAACTGTAGATAGGGTACATAACCAAACTACTCTGAACCGAAGCCGCCGATCGTACGGCACTATCGCCACGCTCCAATTCCTGCATGATAATACCATATGCAATCTGGTCCAAACCTGCACCTCCATACTCTTCTGGAATATAAGGGCCCAAAGCACCTATAGCGCCCAATTGTTTCATCAAATTAGGGATAGGAATATGCTTGTGTGCATGCTCATCGATGATAGGCATAATCTCTTTATCTATATACTCGCGAACGGTCTGACGAATCATTTTGTGCTCGTCCGTCAATAATTCATCAATATTAAAATAATCTGTAGTTGGATTCATTTTTTATTTTTTTGTAGTGCAAAAATACAATATTTTTCTCAAAAAATACAAGTTGAATATTTGTGTGATTAAACAGTACATTCTAGATACTTTTTCAATTACTTCCTTCTAAAAAATTATCACATATTAATTAATATATTGTCTAGTAATTTTTTTTAAAAATATATCTAAATGCTTCATAGTGGCATATTTTAATAGAAGTTTTCCAATGTGTTATAGTTCGGCTATTATAATAACCGATTAAAACGAAATAAACTGATTCAAATCTTTATAAAATCAACCACAAAGATTCAACTTTAAATTAATCAAGTTGATTCATAGAATAAATATTGCCTAATTTCAAGCATATTTATACATTTGCATAATGTAAAAACCATATAAATCAAGTAAAGAATAATTATATAAAATTATTTTTTTTGTTTTAATTTCGTACTTTATTAAGTTGTGTGCTATTTTTAAAAAAAACGTACCGAGATTAAACCTTTCAATGAAAATAATATCTAACCAAGTATAACTATCAAAATAAATAAAAATGATTAGAACATTTTTATTATTTGTCGTGATTTTTACCCTTGGTTGTAACAAGGATGACGACAATCCAAATCCTTCAAATCCTAATGTTATTCCTTACAAAGAAGGTTTGACAACAAATTATATAACAATTAACAACATTACCAGAAAATATTTAGTTTATAGACCAACAGGAATGACAGCTGTAAATGCTGTTGTAACAGTTTTGCACGGTGGCGGTGGACTTGGTATTGGAGTTTCAGAAATAGGCGCTCATCCATTATCCGTTTTTCGGACAATTGCAGATAATGAAAAGTTTTTAGTAGTCTATCCAGAAGGTTCACTCGACATTCAAGGAAATCCTGGATGGAATGATTGTAGAAGTGATGATATATCAGGAAGTCAAGGTGACGACATTACCTTTTTGAAACAGTTAAATTCAAAATTAATTTCAGAGTTAAATATTAATTCAAACAAAATGTTTTTAACAGGGACAAGTAATGGTGCTTTAATGACCTATTCTTATGCTTTTCAATTTCCTGAAACTATTAAAGCGATAGCAGTTTCAAGTGGAAATTTACCTGAGTTTCCTGAAAGCGGACTTTGTAAAAATGGCTCTAATCTACCATTGCCAATCTTGATAACTCACGGAACAAGCGACCCTGCAATGCCAGCAAATGGCGGTTGTGTAGCAGATATTGGTGGCAATTGTAATCGTGGAAAAGTAATATCTCAAACTGCAACTTTAAATTATTGGTTACAAAGAAACGGGTTACAAAATATTAATCCAACCATATCTACTTTTAATGTGAACACAACAGATGCAGGCAACGTAGAAAAAAGAATTTATAGTGGTGCAAAACCATTGATTTATTTTATTTTAAATAACGCTGGACACGCTGTGCCAAGTAAGACAGTTTATACCAATTCTTCACCTGCAAGTGGAGTTCAAAATAGAGATATAGAATATGCGGAAGAAGTTTGGAACTTTTTTAAAGGAATTCAATAAAAACAGCACACAACAGCAGTTTGGCAAAATGGCGGGTTCAGTGCAAAATTGAACATTTGGTTTTCAAATGAACATTAGTGCTAAATTGAAATTAAGTGCTTCTAAATCCGCCACTTCGCCAAGCTGCAAA
>Ga0078894_10001757_pt1 | contig 16199 bp, 19 predicted proteins | sample LauGreSu1BDMLBSD_2_FD_67506 | JGI IMG/M metagenome (GOLD analysis project Ga0078894, IMG submission 67506) | Freshwater lake microbial communities from Lake Michigan, USA - Su13.BD.MLB.SD (version 4) (version 4) | ecosystem: Environmental > Aquatic > Freshwater > Lake | place: Lake Michigan... | reverse complement strand
TGCAACGGTAAGAATGTTTTGATCTGCGGTCATTGTGGGTACATGGCGAGCCGATTCACGTGGATATGCCGCACGTGCTTCGTTGCCGAATGTGCTGGTCCCCGCATGTCGTGCGAAGAGTGCAAACCTACCAAGAAGGTTCATTTCGCGCCCGAGAATGAGAAACGACGACGACGGTCTAAAAGTGTGGCGCGATCGTTCCCCTAACCACGACATGTAAGTAACTCTACAACGGGCTGAGTTACCTCCTTTTTTTACAACGGCTCTTATGTAACGGCTCTTATGAAAATTGAAATGGTGCTTTCTGTCTAGAATATACATCAATGTGATTTAACACATGGCCGCAGAAGAGAATATCAAGAAGATTCGCAAGCCCCCCTCATGCTCTGTGTGTAAGGGGACGGACCACAACAAGAGCACTTGCCCGGTAAAGGTAAACCACCACGAATTGGTACAAAAACATAAAGAATGTGAGTTGGAACAAAAACGATCCCTCTTGACTCAGGCGGAGCAAGAACTCGCTGAGGTGATTGCTTCCGCGGAGGAGGATTACTTTAGTTCTGTTGAAGAAAAGGAGGAGACGCTTGAACGGATTCGGCAAAACCCGGAAGCCATCCTTTCTTCAGCAGAAAAACCGTTCATGAAAAAGATTGCGAAAGCCATGATGGCCGTTACCGCATTGACTCTGGAAATGGAAGAGAAAGATTCGGACGAACAACTCAATACGGCATTCGCAATGGTAACTGAACTAACCGCCAAGGTCACTCAGTTAACTGCGGAAGTCACCGAGCTAAAAAACAAGATCACTCCATTAGAACAGTCGGCGGAGAAGACGGAGCACGACACGGTTGCTGTGGAGACCCAATTGAAGGAGATGGCCGACCTCATTCGTTCTCAAAAGGAAGACTACGAAAGTCTGCTGATGCAGCAACGTGCGTACTTTGAATCTCGGTTGGCGGACCAGGCGAAGAAATACGAAGAACGGTTTGTTGAAAAACAAAAAGGATGGGGGTTTGCGAAGAAATAATCACCCACATTTTCAAGGATACTCTACAACGGGCTGAGTTACTCTTTTTTACAACGGCTCTTATGTAACGGCTCTTATGTAACGGCTCTAATGAAAATTGAAATGGGTGATGTTGACATTCTCATCACAAAAAAAACACACACACATGGCAAGCATTCCCGTCGCCGTTCCTGTCAGCGACATGGATTTTCCCAAGACCTCTTCGGAAGAGTACGAGTTGGAACAAAAAAAGGACGCCCTGTACCGAGCAGAGCAAGATTTGGTATCGGTCATTGCTTCGGCGGAAGATTTCTTTGATACCCCGACAGAAAAAGAAGAGACGCTACAACGTATCAAGAACAACCCGGAAGCCATCCTTTCTTCTTCGGAAAAGCCGTTCATGAAAAAGATTGCGAGGGTCATGGTCGCCGTCGCCACGTTGACCCAAGAGGTAGAGGCGGCGACTGAGTTGGTGGCGGACCAACACTTGACCCCCGCTCAAGTCAAGGCACACATTCACAAGGTATGTAAAGAGCAACAGGTGTTCCTTGAAAAAAAGATGGAAGAGCGGATTTTCCAGATGGAAGAGCGATTTTCTGCCGAACGTGAAGAATGGAAGAGAATGCTCTCCCAACTACAACAAGACATGAACGAAGAGCGTCGGCATCGTAAAGCATTTCAGGCCAAGGTCAAGGATTTTTCGGAAGAGGTATACATGGTGATTGGATTAGCTACATCCATCCACACAGGTATGTTTCTTTGTCAGCCAGGCAGCCCATATGAGAGGCAACGGTTAGAGTATGGGCCTCCCAACTGGATACAGCATATCAAAGATGTGGTTGGACTCAGTGAGGTGTCACTCCCTGAAGATTCTACTGGCACCAAGAACTTTATAGTATATAAAAGAGCAAGCGTTCCTACGTTAGTCACGGGAGAATCTGGGCCTGCATATGAAAAAAAAATAGAAAAACGGAGTGACTCCATTAAACAATTTACCTTCACTACATTTTAACTTACAAACATGTAAGTAACTCTACAACGGGCTGAGTTACCCTTTTTTACAGTCCGATAAAATTGAAACGGGGTCGCCTCACTTGAGAACACATACAATGTCTCTTCTTTCCCAAGTTGACATGGCCGAGAAAGAGCTGATGGATGCGATTGCTTCTGCCGAGGATTTCTTTGATTCTTCAGAAGAAAAGGAGGAGACACTTCAACGGATTCGGCAAAACCCGGAGGCCATCCTTTCTTCTTCGGAAAAACCGTTCATGAAAAAGATTGCAAGGGCCATAATGGCCCAGGTAAAAGAATACACCCCACTCACCCAAGCACTGATAAACCAACGAGCGTTTCTGCAAGAGCAGATGAATGAAAAAATAATGGAAGAACGAGCTCGGACGGAAGAATTATTGATCCAACAACAAGAATTCTTTCAAGGACAACTTTCAGCCGAAATTACACGTATAGAACGAATGTTGGACGACCAAAAACGAATGATGAAGGCCGCAGTCGCATTGTTGACGGATGAAATCGCCATGAAGGGCGAACACACGGTGAATTTGAGTAATTTGCTAGAGAACATATTACTCAGCATACCCGCATTTCCTGTACCGAAAGCCCAATTGTCTCGCCAAATGAAAAAATGCATTCCTCTATAACAAATGATGGGTTTCAAATAGTTTGGTATTTTCAATCACATAGTCATCACAGTTTACATTGTCAATTTCTGGATACAATACATATTTATAAGGTATGTTTGCTTCTTCTTTTGTTCTATACGTATGATGCCAACTTTCAACCACCGGAATACTTTTACACATCAACACTTCATAAAATCTAAAACTCCAAGAAGAATCACCTGCCGGACATAAAACAAATTTACTTTGGGACATTTTTTCAAAATATTCAAGATTTTCTTTTACTACACGATATTGAGCTTTTTTAGATTGACAATTCGGTTGTAATCTAGGACAAAAACCTAACTTTAAATGCGTGTAATCAAAAGGTCCTAATGATTCCCATGCAGGGTCATTATCCGTATTGATAAAGATAGAATTTGAGGTAAACTTTGTTTTTGCAAAATCAATCACCCATTTTCTTCTACTGTAACAATGGTTAATGGATCCAATGAAACAAAAATCGTACTTTTTTTCATGACTTAATTCATTCATGTCATTATAATATTTTCTAGAAAAAAATGCGATTGGTGGAGCCCAACTAAGGGGAATTTGTATATTTTTTTCTAAAACGGCTTCTTCCATATGAAAATGTAATGCCGAATATCCTTGACACCAACCTAAATCTAACTGCTTCTCCATAGATGTCATTCATAAAATATTTCAACCTGAGGTAACGCATTCCCTTCTTTTTATCGTCGTTGAATGGGGGCGGCGACGGCTTGTTCTCGTTCATTCTTGTACTCTTCTATGGTTTTTCCGTTTTTTCCTACTTTATCAGGAATGTAATCCTCTTCGGGTGTTGCGATGGACGTGTTTTCATCCAAAGCACTAAAATGTCGCAATTGGCGTATACCGCCATTTCCTTTAGCGGACATGTCTTCTGCAGATTGGTCTAAAAAGCTATACATGTCGGAGAGTTGGTTCATGTTGTTGATGGAAAAACATTCCGGTTCACCTTGTCCGCACGTCGCCACGTTGGCGATTTCTGCTTCTTTGGGTAATAAATATTTATAAATGTCATCTCCAAAAAGTACTTTGTTCGTGTCTGAAAAATAAAGAGCAGGGACACGTGATACTGCTGCAGGTAGAATCAATTGTTCGTTGTTAAACACAATGTAGGTTTGTCCGTTGGCGCCCCGATTACGTTGATCTATGCAAATAAAGTGAATGCTATGCTGTAATTTAGTTCGTGAGATTTTCTGAAGTAGCTTTTTGGATGGTTCACAATAATTACTGTAGTAACATATTTCAGGCATATAATATCATAAAGAATATATTTAACTTAAAATTGATTAAATAAATATTGTTGAATAATAAGTATAGATGAAGTTTGAAATACTGTCCGATGGTCCTCTGATGAAGTTTCGTCTCTCTGAAGTGGATAAGAGTTACGCGAATGCACTTCGCCGAACCATGTTAGGTAATATTCCTATTTTGGTATTCAAGCCGGCTGATTGTACGATTGAAGTTAACACGTCTAGATTTACCAATGAAATCATTTCTTCCAGATTATCGGCCGTTCCGATTCACGATAAAAACATTACTCATAGCTACAACATTTCCTTGTCCCATAAGAACACCGGGACTCGTTCCATGTACGTCACGACGGAAGAGTTTAAAGTGACGAAAGATGGAAAAGAAGTGCCTTCGTCGCACATTTTCCGTCCGGATCCCATTTCTAAACAGTACATTGATTTCATTCGGCTTCGTGAAAATTTATCTAATGGTGGGGAAGAGATTGTCCTCTCTGCGAAATCATCCGTGGGAACGGCGAACGAATGCGGAAACTACAATTGTGTAGGCACGTGCGCGTACGCCTTTACGCATGACCCTGAAGCGGCAGAACAAGCGTTCATGGGAAGTGGGAAGGACCGCCACGATTTTGATTGTCTTGAATCCAAGCGGTACACGAAACCCAACTCCTTTGATTTTATTCTTGAATCTATCGGGATTCACACGAACCGGGAGATTCTTCTCTTTGCCTCCATCATCATCCGAGAACAATTAAAGTATTTAGAAACGTCCACCATGAACGTGGAACCGAGCCTCACCACCATGGAAAATTGTTTTGACGTGAGAATAACTGGAAGTTATAATCACGGAGGATTGTTGATTGAAATGAATGGCGACTACACGATTGGAAAACTAATTGAATACCAACTGTATACCAAGTTTGCGGACCTAACGTACGTGTCCTTTTTGAAGGAGCACCCGCACAGTCCGTTTGGAACGCTTCGGCTTGCGTTCAAGGATGCCACACCTGAAAAAATTCGCGAGGAGATTATTCTTGCATGTCAAGCATGTTCAAGAAATTTGGAGTTGTTCTCAAAACTCGTAGAATCGTCGTAATTTGGTTCGGGTGAAGAGAATTGACGTAATTCGTTACCGTGGTGACGTTCATTCTCCATGGTCGGAGACGTGTGAGGTAGATTTGGTGAAGCTCGTACAAATATTTTTTAGTCGCGTACGTCACCAACCGATTTTCATGCTTGATGTAGCACGACACGTATTGCTCGTACAGTAGATGCACCATACGATGAATCTCTTGTTCGGTAGCATTGGCGCGTGAAATGTACGTTGGAAAATTGGATAAATATTCAATGGATAGAGGCGTGTTCCGAATAAACAAGTAATGGTAAGAGAAAGGCACGTTCCCTTTCAAATCTTCCAATCGGTAATATTCAGCTCGCTTGAACTTCATGCGCTCCCCGTTACATTTCAGGACAAGACCTTTTCCAGGAACATTCTGTGCGAGCCGTTCGGCCTCTTCGTACGAAGAGACGGAATATCGCAACGGTACAGGAAACCCATGGTTCGCCGCGGGCAGCTCGTACGCTTTCCCTTCTTGAAGGGTGTAGACCGCGACCAGACACAAGGAGGGTTGCGACACGGGAGTAATGATGTAATTCTCAGGATGTTGCATCACAAAACTATAAGTATAGGAAGGATTCAAGGTCACCGCATATTGAGCCAAACATTCTTGAAACATGGTCGCGAAGGATTTGTCCGAATCAAACGTGTTTTCAGCACCGACAATGGTGCGCGTGGCAGGAATCCATCTATCTTCATCAAAAAAGTAATTTATCATGGTTCCTTCTACAAACTCTTCCACTAGACAATCGGATATAGGATAGTTTGTCATAAAGGGAATCGGGTACACCGATTTGGGAGGAGAAAAACAAACGGGACTTCCATGAGCGTACACAACGGACCGAAAGAAATTATATTCCGGTTGGTTTTTTTTATGGACGGGGTACTTCACCAAGGTATAGTTTCCAGTACTTTTCTGGATACAATCGGGAGGACAAATAGAAATATCCATTTATTTAACCTATAATATAATCTTTATATTAATATAATAATGACTCAGGTAAAAACAAATGACATCATCAAGCTGACTTCTGAAGATAGTGAATTAAATGGTCTTTTTTTAGTTACCTCCATTACACCCTCTGAAATCGTCCTCCGAACTCCTCCGAACCAAGAGTATACCCTGAATATTCAGGAAGGTATCATTGAAAACGTCCTTACGGTAGAAGTGGTGCATTCGGCGAAATCAAGTGGATATTCCGATAAAATGAACTTTACTCAAGATAAAACCGTTTGCATTACCTTTTCCGACGGTCAAGAAACCTGTGGCGCGATTCAACACGTGGAGAACGATATGATTGAAGTAGAATTGGAAGATAAGACGCACGTGTACGTTGATTTTGAGTATGAAGGGTTACCTGAAGGAATCCAATCCATTGTATTGGATAATCCTCTTTTATTTGAAGACATTGAAGAACATTACTTGTTTCCTGAAAAAAATAGACGGTACCCTTTGGCAAACCAATTGACCGATTTGATGGATAGTCTTCTCGTTCATAAACAACATACTCCCCAGTACATAAAACAAGCCAACTTGACTGTCAAACGGTTCAAGGAATTAAAAACCTTGTTTACGACCGAAGATCAAGAACCGCGCATTTTACCTTCTGCGTACAAACCCCTCATTGCCCCTCACGAGGTCAAATGGATCGTCCCCTCCATCCAGGTCTCTCGCCCCATGTATACTCCAGAAAGTTCTCTTAAATTTTGGGAAGATATGGCCGCGCTTCAAACAGGTCGCGGGAGGTACGATTCCGTCCAAAAAAGCATCCTGGAGCAATTGAGCCCGTTCCATAATGAAATGGGCGGACAAGCCGTGGAGCACTCCATGATGACCGTCATCCCCAAAGGGAAATACCGCATCGCCCCCTGTGATGATGACCCCGTCGCCGACGTCAACGCGAAATGGTTGATTCAAATGGTGGACGCGCCGTACCTTACTACCGAACATGAGCGCGTGAAAACCCACGGGTACTACGAATTACCTGCCTGGAAAGAATGGTCGCGCGTGTTTTTACCCCAAACCAAAATCATAGATCGTCAATCCATTCACCAAAAACACTTTTTTCCTTCGTTTCATGAAAAATATTTTTGTTCGGCACTTTCAAATTGTGTTCCCTCCATGAAAGAAATCCTGAGTACGAGCAGCGAGGCGTTATCCATGTACGATGCGATTGCGTTTTTAGAACCGTACCTCGTGTACGAGAACGATGTCTTGGCGACGCACGAGCATGAGTTAGTCGCTCCCTTGACAAAAAACGTGGAGCTTTACAAACGACGAAAAATCCCTCCTCCGTATGTGGCGTCCAACGTGAAAAAGATTACGGACGCGCAGTACCATTTACCTCCGTTGAGTCCATCGGAATGGTTTTGTACTCTTCAAAACCAGGATTTTTGTACGTTACACACGTTAGTTCAACAACAATCCTTGCAAATTGACTATTTACAAAAACCTGATAAATTTAAATTGGCAGAGCAACAAGGCGTGTCCCCTCCCGTTTCCAAAATATACACGTCCCTCGCCCAAGTAAAAAAGGACAAGGGGACTATTTTTTGGGATGCTGCGTTGGATAAAACCGATTACCAAGAATTGGAACCTTACTCTACCGAAACAACCCTGTTACAATATTTAGTAGACATGAAACAAATGTCCGTTCCATTAGCGAAACAGTACACACCTCATTTGTTGCAACGAAAAAAACTTGTCGTGAATGGTGATTATGCGAAAATGAATGAAACGTATTTTCGGCGCGTAGACCATGAATGGGTACTGGATGAAACGTGCAGCGGTCCTTACCCGTGTGTTTCCAACGAACCCGATTGTGAGGAAGATTGTGTGGATATTGTGTTTCGGTTGAATGAAAATTTAAAAAGCCAGATTCTTGGGGACATGGTCCAATTGCCGTACGTGAACGAACCGTCTCGGGTGAAACTTCTTCAAAGTCAATTGCAAAAGGCAACGTATTTATTAGAACGAAAACAACGCTTGATGAAAATGAAAGAATACAAATACAACCAACGTAAATTGGCCCTCAAATCATCCGTTGCCATGACTACGGTATCCGCGTACCAACCCTTATTGTTTTTTATTTTACAAAAACCGCATTATGAAAAGTACAAGGAACTTCAATCCTTCATCAACATGTACGCGCGTTCTGCCAATCAAGGTGAAAAACAAACCTGGTTGTATTGCAAAGCGACCAACACCCCTTTGGTTCCACGAGCGTACACGCGCATTTTGGAAGTGTACGCGACCCCCGAACGGTACGACGCGTTGATAAACGCCATGTTGATCTCCAACGAAATCAAACGTGAAGAAGACATGTACGTTCTTTCAGAAAGTGGGTACCCCGTAGGACCCACGGAATATTCTCAAGTGTTTGACGATTTGGTCCGTAGTTCTGAGTTGAACGAAACCATTTTGTTTGACATTCCTCGGTTGGTGCACGAGGATACTCCCGTCATCGTTCAATTACTCAGTGAATTGGGGAACTTGATTAAATATCCCATGGCGAAATACTTTAATTTTATCGTTCATGACATGGATAAAAAGCCGTCCATGTATATTCCGTTATCCATTGCGTACATGTTTAAAATCGCCAGCATCGTGTATTCGCTCAACATTCAAGATAACATCAACTTGGTTCTTTCCAAACAAGCGAAATTGGTAAACATCATGAAACAAAATGGTTTCAAAGACGAGTACGTGCTTACTGAAAAAAGTATTCACAACAGCATCATTACCATCTCCAGTAATTTTGTGATTCAACAATTGATTTACCATAAAGATAAAAAATTGGGAGACCGAACACGCCATACCATATGGAACACGTTTTTACCACCGTTACATGTGCGCGCCATGAAAGTGGATGGTCCCCATCCTCTAAAAATCTTGTACCTATTGCACGAGGAGATTCAAATGAAACCGCCCTTGCGTCCAGGAAACCATCTTGTCAACACGTGTCAAGTGTCTTTCATGGAAAAACAAATGGTGGAACAGTTGTCTCATTTTAAATCGTCCTCGTTGGTAGTGTATGCGCGTGATAAAGTGTTCGCCCCGAAAAGTTTTGAACCCGAATATGGAGAAGCCAGTTTTAAAATCAAAAAGTTTAAATTAAATGAAAAGGAGTTGATTCAAAAAGAACCGGAAGATTTTATAGAACGTATGGGAGATACACGAAAACGGTTGATCCGATGTATTCAACTCCCGGATACTTTTTTTTCAGGAAATAAAATTACCTTTGTCAAAGAGTTCATTCACCTGATTGCCAAAATATTCCCAGAGCGTTTAAAAAATGCTTCGCACTATGAGTTTGAAATCCCTTCGTACACGGCAGCGTTGATCTCCCGAACACATCAAGGGTTACTTCATAACTTGAGTGCGCGCCATTACTTGAATAAAATCCAAGAAGCGTTTCCTGACATGAGTGGCTTAGGAATTCATTCTATTCTTTCTTCTGTAGAAATTGAGGACATGTTGCGACAAATAGAGTTGCCTACCAACGAAGAAACGTCCATGTACGAGTTCATGTACTACATTCTTCGCATTTTTGAATTGTACTTGACCCATTCGGACGTTGCGAAAACCTGCGTCCTAGTAAAAATGTACGTTGACATGTTTCTCAAGGAACGTGAAAAAGTGTTCCTGTCGTACGAAGAAGTCAAGCGCTACACGCTTAAAATCAAGGCGAAAGAGTCCAACGATCGTCGGGTCGCCCTGTTGGGCTTGTCCCCCACGGACAAGGCCGTGTACCAGTTCCGAGAACAAAACAATTTAGAGAATTCGGCGCGCCTGGCCCGTTTACGCACGTACAACCCTGACGTGTTTGAGTCGTTGTTTAGCACGTTTCATGGAGAACAAACGGAAGATATAGGTAATGATGGGACACACCATGATGAAGAATTTGATTAAAAAAATAAAATATAATCCAATCACATACTATGAATTATCTCAATACTGCAGTTTTATCATTTGTCGTATTGTTTGTAGTGATTCAAATGATAAAACCATCGTTACTTTACAATACGGATGGTTCATTACGTTCTTTTGGTATAGGATATCGTAGAAAAACAGTGATTCCGATATGGTTGTTTGTCGTTTTATTATCCATTTTTACGTATGCCGCGGCGATTTATTTTTTGGATTGAACTGGTTTTTTTATTTTCTTGGCACATGATTGATTCATGATTAAGGTGTACGAAGTACTGATGGTAATCAACGCGATCAACATGTACCATATCCATGTGGCGATCAACTCTTTCATTTGTATGATTTCTTTTAATTTTTGCATTTTCTCAGTATCCTCCACGTGCAACCAGTCTAGGTAGATGTTTTTAGACATGGAAACGGGTTCGGCGTCGTAAATGGCAGTGGCAACCACCGCCTCTACCGCAGTGGCCTCCGGAATTTCCGAATGCACCACATTCGTGATCCCTCCACCTTTCAACGTGGACGTTTTTACCGTGTCAAAATCAGTGCTGGTGAATTGGTTCAATAATATCCATGGAGAGGCCAAGATGCGCGCTTTACAATCTTCCGTTTGATCTTTCAACAATTGAATCAACGTGTTGACGTTTTCTTTCTTAAATGAAACAAAAAAGTAACCAATCGTGTTGGAAAAAGGGGCTTTCCAACTCGGCATGTAGTAGAGCGCCACCAACATGGGCGCGAACATCAACATCCATGGAAGAATCGTGTAAAGGATCGCCATTCCAGGAGTGTTGCATTCGCGCATGGTTGTCATGTTGATGGAGCACATGAAAAAAACCACAATGCATAAAAATCCAAGATCCGCAAACGGTTGAAATTTAAATTTATTTTTTAAAAATAAATAAAAAATAGATAACCAAAAAAATACACCAATAGAAAACGTAATCATAGTTTAAACTGTATATATTTTTTATACATAATAAACAAATGGAACACTTGACCGAGCCAGGTATTCGCGACCATTTACTCACCTCTCTAGAGCAGTGCAAACAGATCAAAATGACGTATTACACGTACGTCATGAATCTTGGATTATTGATTTTATTTGTAGGAGGGGTAGCTACCCTCTTGTACTTTAAAAAGAAGAACAAGATGACACCTTCTGAAAAAAATAAAAAGAATGAAGAGGATCGGTTATACATTGTGAACCGAATCCGAAGTTTACAGTTAGAAAAAGTATCCAACTATAAAAATTGATTCACTTGATTTTATCCACGTATTCACATCCCCATGGAATCACTCACGTACGCTACCACGGTTCCTTTTCTTCCGCCCGTTCAATCCGGTAAAGTCATCAAGGTGTACGACGGGGACACCATTACCATTGGAGCGGTGCTGTACGATGTGGCGTACCGATTTTCTGTACGGTTGGACGGTATTGACACGCCGGAATTAAAAGGGCCTTACCAAGACAAGGCCATTTTAGCAAGAGATGCGTTATCTACCTTAGTCATGAATCAAATCGTTCACTTGAAAAATCTAGGGAATGAAAAGTATGGTCGTCTTCTTGCCGACGTCTACCTCGGCGACCTTCACGTCAACCAATGGATGAAAGACCAGGGGCATGCGGTAGAGTACCACGGCGGAAAAAAGGCTACTCCACTACCATGAGTTTAGAGTACGGCGTGTACAACGAATAATCATTCGCCACCTTTTCATATTCCAATTGATGAATGGCGTTCAGCGTGACGTTCAAATCTTCTTCTACCGTTTTAGGGTCACCTCCCGTTTTGATGACGTTTACCATTTCTTGACGATTCGCGTACAATTGGGCCAATTCCTTATCATGAACCATTTGGGTTTTGTGGTAAAGAATTTCCGTTTTTTCAAATATATTTTTATGCTGCAAGTATTCTTCACGAATACGTTCAATGTTTTTATCAGAAGAATATTTAAACAATAAATCAAATTTACGTTCAATGATCGTAGAAAGGGAGTCTTGATATTTTTCCTTAACCGATTCGTACACGGTCGCATACGGTAAGTACCGTTGTAAAGGAAAGGACATGTTGGCACTACATTTGGGGTTGTTGACGCAAACGGCCGACAATCGTCGTTCTTTGTTAGAAAATTGTAAAGGTCCCTTGTTACAAACCGGACACGACTTTTTTTTCCGGACGTCATACTTTTTTTTCAAGGAATAATAGGTAGAAAAAAAATCATCAATGGTAATCATGCCTAATTTTTGTACTTCCATGGGATAGAGGTATATTTTAAATATCAAAATATTGTGTATGAATTTTATACTGTTGATCGCGATACATAAAGGTAATTCCTCGGGCCAGGTCGTGCACCACCTCTTCCAAATGGGGAGTAGAATCCACTTTGTGAAACGTGAAATAGACGCATTGTTCGTCCGCGTTCATGACCGAAATGAAATCACTCTTTAAATAGTGGATCACGGCTTCGCGAACATGTTTCAAGTTGGCGGCGTACACGGTAATTGGTGGAAGAATCATGGTACATGAAAAAAGAAGGATGTCCTTCTCTTCAATTTTATTTATGATTAAAGTTTAAAATCATTCAATTAAATACATCATATGGGTAATTATGTTACCAATTCTGTATCCTATGAAGACGTTCAATACGCACAACTCCACCACGTCATCATCAGCACGTTACCCAGTACCGAACAACAAGTGTTGATTCACAAAACGACGCCCTGTCATGAAGAAATTAAATGTGTAGAGGCGGCCATTTTGAAAAAAACACCGATTGTCATTTATGGGAGACACCATTCTGATCCTACCGTTCAAAAAAAGTACGAACAAATTAAAAAATTAGGTGGAAATGCGTACATGTACCATGGTGGTTTATTTGAATGGTTACTGCTTCAAGATATTTACGGAAAGGAAGAATTTCAAACGACATGGTATACAAAACCCATGGATTTGATAAAATACAAACCAAGTAATATATTAAATATAATGTAATATCATAATCAATGGCGGGTGGTTTACTTAATTTAGCCTCTGGTGGTAGTCAAAACCTCATCATGTACGGAAACCCGCAAAAAACATATTGGACGTCCACGTACAAACACATTACGAATTTTGGAATTCAAAATTTTAGATTGGATTTTGAAGGACAACGTAAACTCAGCCAAACGACCGATACCACGTTTACGTTCAAAATCAAACGGTACGCTGAACTACTCACGTCTACTTATTTAGTGATGGATATTCCGGACATTTATAGTCCTATTTATGAAGACATGGTGCTTGAAAATGTAGACTCGGTAGAAACCACGTACGTGTGTACCAGTTGTGGAACCGACAGCACTTGCACGGACGCTTCCGGGTGTTGTTGCTGCACGTTCACGTTACAAAGTGAGATTGTTACCGTGCCTACGTACGTGATTAAAGATAGACCGTACGAATTCAAATGGATTAAAAATTTGGGCGCCATGATGATTCGGAACATGAAATTTATGATTGGCGGTCAACTGATTCAACAAATGACCGGGCACGACATGGTTGCTTTGGCGAACCGTGATTTGAACGGTACCCTGAAATGTAAATGGAATGAATTGGTAGGGAACATTCCTGAACTCTACGATCCAGCATCCTTACACAATCATAATTACCCCAATTCCATTCAATACACACGAGATGAAAACGTGACGGGAACGTCGGAACCATCCATTCGTGGACGACAATTGCGCGTGCCGTTACCCATTTGGTGGGGGTTGAACTCGCAACAAGCGTTCCCTTTAGTGTGTCTCCAGTACAATGAATTAACCATTGAGGTCACGTTGCGTCCCTTGAGTGAATTGTATCAAATCTGTAACGTCACTGCAAATACGAGCGAGGGAGAAATGGTAACCGACGTGATCGCTCCCAACATGAACGTTGACGAACACCAATTCAAACACTTTGTCAACCCACCTCCCTTGTTACCGACGTTTGACACGGTGAACGGGGTAGTGGTGACCCGCCCTGCTCCGTCTACCAACACGTCCTGGTTTGAAAATCTTCATTTATCCTGCAACTACTGCTTTTTGTCCGATGAAGAAGCGAGCATTTTCGCAGCCCATTCTCAACAATATTTAATTCGGGAGATTCGGGACACTTGGTTTCATGAAGTTAATTTTTCAGACAAGGTGTGGCACCAAAACTGTTCTGGGTTAGTCACGTCATGGATGTACCTGTTCCAACGTTCTGACGTGAAAGATAGAAATGAATGGAGTAATTTTACCAATTGGAAATACGATAAGTTACCCACAGATGTCGTCCAATTCACAGGTGTCAACAACAGTTACGATTCCGACCAATTTCGTGATGCCCGAGGACCGTTGAACCAACTGTTGTACGTGACAGGAGAAGCTCACCCAGAAAATCAAAAACATATCCTCAACTCGTTGGGGATTTTGATTGATGGTGAGATTCGTGAAGAAATCAAACCCTACACGGTTTATTCCGGAGAGCAACAATATTTATCCATTCCTGGAATGGGAAACTTATCTCTTCCAGGATTGTACTGCTACAATTTTTGTTTAAAGACGGACCCTTTTATTCTTCAACCATCAGGTGCCATGAATTTAAGTAAACACGGAAAAATAGAGTTTGAGTTCACCACGCACACCCCCTTGATTAATCCCGACGCGTCCTACCAAGTGTTGTGTGACCCCGTCACGGGGATACCTCTAGAAACAATTAAATCGGTGGTTCAGTTATACACGTACTACTACCATTTATTAGTGATTGAAGAGCGGTACAACATTCTTACGTTTGTAGGAGGCAATGCTGGAATGATGAATGCTCGTTAAAACCAACGTGCTTCACGATTTTGTAAACTTCCGATATTATCCGTGATAGTATCGACAATAATAATATGAAGCATGACACATGGCAAAGTCAAATTCAAATTCATCATTTTCAATGGGTACGGGAGCGACCACGGAAGGAGCAGGAGCAGGAGTAGAAACAGGGACAGAGACAGGAGTAGCGACGTTCATACTATACCCGAAGATAAAATTGAAATACTTCCTCAATAAAAAAATATCAAGAAAATGGCAGCGAACCATGCCGAGTTATTGGAAGCCCTCAAAGAATCCGCGCACCGTGTTTCGGTAGAGGCGACACAACAATGGATGTTGGCGAGGAACAACCATCCCTTGTACGCGGAACTTACCGAAACGCGCACGACTCCTCGCGACCAAGAATTGCTTACCCAAATACACCGCGACATTCAACCGTTACGTGAGTACGTGATTGAAACGTTAGCGGCCCGAACCCTTGCATGGGATGATTACTATGACTTCATTTAGTTATGTCTTAAAAAATTGTAGGTGGGTTACATGATGTTATATTTTTCTTTTTCTTGAGGTGTCAAGGTGTACGTGGTGGGAAACGCCACATAAATTCGTCCCTGGGATATCGTACAATCTCCTGTCGGATACAACTTTAATGGCGTGTTCGGATGTACTGAATGTAGGTTGGATATCCATTGGGCGCCGCCCTTGCGGTACAACTCTTCCTTAGAAGCCATTCGGTATATGGGTGGTCCGGATGAAGCGAGTTCAATTTTATTCACCATTCATTTACGACGTTTCGTCTTTGATTTACCTTTATATTTTTTACGTTTACTTTTACCACCTTCAATACGAGGCTTGAACGTAGTTTTGGGCCTACTCGTTAGTTCCGTTCGTTTCGTTAGTGCTAACGCCTTGTAGATTTGCCAGTAGACTGGTTTTCCGTCACGCGTCTCGTCGTACACGATGCGTGGCGGGCGCACGTCCACTTCACCTTGTGCCTTGCGCCTCTCAAAGTCCACGAGACGCGCTTGAAGATCTCGCGCTGTAAAATTACTGTAGTGAACGAAAAACTTGCGACGCCCATCCGGCATATTTACAGTGTCAATACTATCAATAGTACCTAGATTCAAATCAGACATAATTATACGGACATCGCACTCGCTCGTTTTGCCAAGAGCAATAAACATGAAAGAGAAAGGATTCGTATCCTCACCTACGACACTATCTACCGAGTCGGACGCACTTCTTAGTTCTTCTGGAGGCGATGGAGGCGATGACGTGCTGGGATGAAGCCACGATGGCAATTGTGGTGGCGGAGGCGATGGAGGCGATGGAGCTGGTCTTTGTGGTGGCGGTGGATCTGCGACACGTATGATTCGTCGTGGATCATGAAGCCAC
>Ga0078894_10001756_pt1 | contig 16210 bp, 16 predicted proteins | sample LauGreSu1BDMLBSD_2_FD_67506 | JGI IMG/M metagenome (GOLD analysis project Ga0078894, IMG submission 67506) | Freshwater lake microbial communities from Lake Michigan, USA - Su13.BD.MLB.SD (version 4) (version 4) | ecosystem: Environmental > Aquatic > Freshwater > Lake | place: Lake Michigan... | reverse complement strand
GGGGCTATTTCGGGTAGCGGCCTAACAGTGTTAGGGGCCCAGTCTCCTTGACAAAGTAAAGCGCCGGGGGGTACAATTCAGTATGGCCGCGACCCCTGAATCCAAAGTAAAGGCGAAGATCAAGGCGATCCTAGCCGCACATGGCGCGTACTACGCTATGCCCATAGGTTCGACGTTCGGCAACAGCGGGGTTCCAGACTTCCTGTGCTGCGTGAACGGTCGGTTCCTAGCAATCGAGGCCAAAGCCGGTAAGGGGCGCCCCACACTTTTGCAGGACAAACAGCTGGAACAAATACGAAATTGTGGGGGGCAAGCGTTGGTGGTTCACGAAAACAACTTAGACGAGCTTCAGCAAATACTACGAAACATACATGAATGAACCTTTTAGAGAAGCGGTACGCATTGTTCTTGAGCGTTTGCACAGTGATCCTGATGCGTTCATCAGTGGACCGTTTATGTGGTTACGCAGCGCGACATTGCGTGACCCCCACTTCTGGAACGCCTTTACATCAGTGGAGGCGACAGCCCTTCGGGAGGGGTTGAATTTATTAGGCTACAAAGAATTCAACAAGCGCGTTTTGGCCACGGTGTTCCAAGAGGATCGTAGTGAAGATTCTAACGATTGATTTTGAGACGTACTACGACACACAGTTCAGTCTTACAAAGCTAACTACAGAAGAGTACATACGCGGCGAGGAGTTTGAAGTTATCGGTGTAGCCGTGCAGGTGAACGACGGTAAGCCCGAATGGTTCTCTGGTTCCCTTGAAGATACGAAGTTATTTCTAGAGCGGTTTGACTTTGAACGGAACATCGCGGTCGCGCATAACGCTGTCTTCGATGCTGCTATCTTGCGCTGGCATTTCGGTATTAGTCCTAATAAGTGGATTGATACTCTTAGTATGGCTCGGGCGCTGCACGGTACAGAAGTTAGCGGTAGCCTCGCGAAGTTAGCCACGCACTACAACCTTGGCGCCAAGGGTGAAGAAGTCCTGCACACCAAGGGTAAACATAGAACCGACTTCAACCCCGAGGAACTAGACCGCTTCGCTCAGTACTGCTGTAACGACGTAGAGCTTACGTTTGCACTGCTTCAGAAGCTGATCCCTACATTCCCTATGTTTGAGCTGGACCTGATAGACCTGACGGTGCGTATGTCGTCAGAGCCTAGCTTGCTGCTTAGCGTGGAGGTTTTAACGGAGCACTTGAAAGAGGTACAGAATAAGAAAGAAGTGTTGCTCATGGGCCTCGCTATGCAAGGGTACATAAAAGAGGATCTTATGAGTAACCCGAAGCTAGCGGAGGTGATGTGCAAGTTGGGTGTAAAGCCCCCCATGAAGGTGAGCCCCACTACGAAAAAGCTGACGTACGCATTTGCCAAAAACGACGAAGAGTTTAAGGCTCTGCTTGAGCACGAGTCCCCGCTTGTACAGGCTATCGTAAGCGCACGGCTGGGGATTAAGTCAACGCTGGAAGAAACAAGAACCGAGCGGTTCATCAGCATAGCCGAGCGGGGGCCGATGCCTGTACCACTGCGCTACTACGCTGCGCACACTGGCCGCTGGGGTGGGGACGATAAGATCAACCTTCAGAACCTACCTCGGAAGTCTCCGCTGAAGAAAGCTATCTTGGCCCCTAAAGGGTACGTGATCTGCGACTCTGATTCTTCCCAGATTGAAGCGCGTACTCTAGCGTGGTTAGCTGGACAGAACGACTTGGTTCAGGCTTTTGAAGAAGGCCGTGATGTCTACAGAATCATGGCATCAGCTATCTACAATATCCCTGTCGAGGAGATCACAGTCGACCAGCGGTTCGTGGGCAAGACCACTATTCTTGGTAGTGGTTACGGTATGGGCGCTAACAAGTTTAAGGTGCAGCTAGCCGGATTTGGGGTAGATATTAGCGTGGAGGAAGCCCAGCGGGTTATTGATACGTACAGAGATACGTACCCTAAGATCCCCAAGCTGTGGACCAAGTGCAACCAAGTGCTTGACTGGATAGTGAACGATAAAGTCGGCTACTTCGGTAGAGATGATCTACTCAAAGTAGAAGGTAAGGCGGGCATCTTACTGCCGAACGGGTTGTACCTACGCTACCCCAATCTTAGGCTTGTGACCAACCCCGACACGAAGCAGTCTGAATATGTTTACGACTCGCGCAAGGGGGAGAACAAGATATACGGTGGGAAGGTGGTCGAGAATGTGTGCCAAGCCTTAGCAAGAAACATCATAGGTGAGCAGATGCTGCGGATTGCGCGCAAATACCGGGTGGTTATGACAGTGCATGACGCGATAGCTTGCCTGATACCAGAAAGTGAAGCGGCCACTGGCCAAGAGTTTGTAGAATTGTGTATGCGGTTACGCCCCTCATGGGCGTTAGACCTCCCTTTGAATTGTGAAGCCAAATACGGATTGAGCTATGGCGATTGTTAGGAGTATGAACCGGCCCCGTTCTGATGCACCCAAACAAGACCCTGATCATTCGCTTTCTTAAAAAGAACGGTCCACAGACTATTCGGCAAGTGAGCGAAGAGATTGGGGTGAGTTACACCCATACGGGCAGGTTATTGAGAGACCTGTGGAAACAGGGCTATGTGACCGAGAGTTTCACGGGAAACAAATCCTTTTGGAGATTGAGGGATGGTTACTCCAAGAAAGATGGAGCCGAAGAAGTTCGTTGAACGTACGAACTCAAACGATAAACGAAAGATAGTTAAGACCTCGATAGGTACGGTGATCCCTAAGTTTAAAGCCCGCCCAGACATGGCATCAGCGTGGCTATTTAATAAGGTGAAGACATGAACCGAGAAGAGGTTATTGAGCTAGCGCGAGAAGCTGGTTGGACCGATGCCATGCGTTTTTTCGATGAAGTGAGGCTTGAACGCTTCGCCAACCTTGTCGCCGCGCATGTGCAGCAGGCCGAGCCACCACAAGTTATCCACGCCAAAAACTGTTGGTCATGGGGCCCAGCGCATTACGAGTGCGCGTGTGCAGAGATTGCCAAACTGAGTGGGTGGGCGAAGTAACGTGCCTAACCAAGTAAAAGTTAACGCGATGAGCTTCGCGTTGCTGGTCAAGGAGATGCTGGCTGGTGTGTACACATGCGCGGAGCTAGCAGAACGGACAGGACTACATTACGTTACTGTCCTTCGCTATACCCGAGCAATGCACAAGGCAGGATCAGCGCACATCGTTGGCTGGCGCAGGAACAAACAGCATCACTACATCCTTAAAGTGTACGGGATAGGCGACATGCCCGACGCTCGCAAACCCTACGAAGCTAAGACCACCGCTCAAAGGACGCAGCGGTACAGAATGAAACTTAAACAAAGGAAGGAAGATGAGCAACGACAGCATCAACCCTCAGCACTATCGTAACGGTGCCATCGAGTGCATCGACGCTATCGCCGCCGCGACGATCAACAAGCCCGGTATCCAAGCCGTGTGCGTTGCGAATACGATTAAGTACCTGTGGAGGTACGAGTCTAAGAATAGGTTAGAAGACGTTAAAAAAGCGCAGTGGTACTTGAACAAGCTAATAGAAGAACTTGAGAAGGTTAAGTGATGAGTACGGTATGGTCTTTCAGCAGCCTTAAAACTTTCCAGCAGTGCCCACGTAAGTACTATCACTTGAAGGTAGTGCAAGACGTAGTAGACAAGCCGCATGAAGCCGCGCTGTACGGCAGTGCAGTACATAAGGCTGCTGAAGATCATATGCGAGATAACGTACCCGTACCAAAGAAGTACGAGTACATGAACCCGGTTTTGTCCGTGCTGCAAAGTATTCCGGGTAGGAAGCACTGTGAACTGGAGCTTGGGCTGACCAGAGAGCTTGGCCCTTGCGCGTTTCATGCCCCGAATGTGTGGTGGCACGGGATCATCGACCTCCTTGTAGTCGATGAAGATAAGCAGCTAGCCCACATGATCGACTACAAGACCAGCAAGAACGCTAGGTATGCAGACCTCAAGCAGCTAGACTATATGGCGGTCGGGGTTTTTGCTCACTTCCCTGAAGTAACCCAGATCAAGTCTGCGCTGCTGTTTGTGGTTAGCAACGACATAGTTAAGAAGACGCACTACTCGGACAAGAAGGCTGAGTACGTCCAGTCTGCGGTTGTAGATCTGGACCGTATGCAAAAAGCCAAAGATTCAGGCGTCTGGAACCCAGTACGCGGGCCTCTGTGCAAGTTCTGCCCCGTGCGTACATGCGAACACAATCGGAGTTGATCATGCCCTACGTTAATAAACCTCGCCCCTACAAGAAAGAGTACCAACAACAACTAACTCGCGGAGAACAAGCTCGCCGACTAGAACGTCAACGAGCCCGAGCGAAGATCGACAAGAACGGTGAGGACTCTAACGGGAACGGTAAGGCCGATGCGCGTGAGGGTAAAGATGTTGCCCATGTGCGCGCCCTAGATAAAGGCGGCAGTAACAAGCACGGTTTGCGGATAGAGCCGGCTGCTAAAAATCGTTCCTTCCGGCGAGACAACAATCACAACCTAGTCTCGGAAACGAGCAAGAAAGAAAGGCCGAAGAAAGGATGAATAAACCGAAGGAGCTAATGAGCGGCTACAACTGGCCTTGCCCTCTAGGCATCGCGCCATTCCTACATCAAAAAGATACAGCCGCGTTTCTAACCGAAAGACCACGAGCGTTCTGCTTCAACGAGCAAGGTACGGGCAAGACCGCCTCGGTCATCTGGGCGTCTGACTATTTGCTATCCGCTAAAGCTATCAAGCGGGTACTAATAATTTGCCCATTGTCGATCATGCACTCCGCATGGCTGCAAGACCTGTTTAAGTTCGCGGTACACAGACGCGCTGAAGTAGCTTATGGCAGTCCCAACAAGCGTAAAAGCATACTTAAGTCGAACGCCGAGTTCGTCATCATTAACTATGATGGGGTACAGATTTGCAAAGCGGAGATACTGCAAGGCGGCTTTGACCTTATCGTAGTCGATGAGGCGTCAGCGTATAAGAACTCGCAAACCCTCCGCTGGAAAACACTGCGCGACTTGATGCGGCAGATTAAAGGGTTGTGGATGCTTACCGGCACCCCAGCGGCGCAGTCCCCCGCCGACGCTTACGGTCTGGCTAAGCTAGTGAACCCGACAGGTGTGCCCCCGTTCTTCTCACACTTTAGGGATATGGTCATGACCCCCGTGTATCCGTATCGGTGGTCTCCTCGTCCCGAAGCTAAAGACGTAGTACACAAAGTATTGCAGCCCGCCATCCGGTTTATCAAAAAGGATTGCATAGACCTACCTGAGGTCACCTTCTTGGATAGAGATGCGCCTATGACATCCCAGCAATCAAAGTACTACGATCAGCTAAAGAAAGAGCTGTTGATCGAAGCGGCTGGGGAAGAAGTGTCGGCTGTAAACGCAGCCGTAAAGCTGAGCAAGCTGTTGCAGATCGCCTGTGGTTCGGTTTACACAGACGCCGGGGAGGTGATCGAATTCGATGCATCAACTCGCCTGTCAGCTACGTTGGAGGTTGTCGAAGAGTCCAGTAACAAAGTACTTATCTTTGTACCGTTCACTCACGCAATCCAGCAGATATCAGCTTACCTTACTAAGAACGGTGTAAGCAACGACATCATCAACGGAAGCGTATCTGTATCCAAGCGTACTGAGATCGTCAAACGGTTCCAAGAGTCAGATAGTCCGAAGGTCTTAGTCATACAGCCTCAAGCCGCCTCACACGGACTCACGCTAACCGCTGCCGACACCATCATTTGGTACGCGCCTGTCACTAGCGTAGAGACATACCTTCAAGCCAACGCCCGTATTAACCGTCCCGGCCAGAAGAACACAATGACCGTGGTGCATATCAAGGGCAGCCCCGTCGAGGGCAGGCTGTACAGTTTGCTGCGCGGCAACATCTCCCTGCATGAAAAAATTGTAGAGTTGTACCGACAAGAACTTGCCGAAGAGCAAGCGACTACTTGACAAAGTTAAGTGATCGCGTATACTACGCAGATCAGACACGAAGGAGCTAACGTGCAGGACACCCAAGAGGCCCCCGTCATTTCGGGGGTTCCGTTAGAAAAACTGACGGAGACCTACATCAAGATGCGAGACAAGCGGGCCAGCCTTGCCCGTGAGTTTGAAGCGCAGGATGGAGCGATCCATCAAGAGATGAAGGCTATAGAAGCAGAGATACTGGAAATCTGCAAGAAGGTAGGCGCAGACAGTATTCGTACCAACGCAGGCACCATCGTTCGCTCGGTCAAGTCACGGTACTGGACGAACGATTGGGATTCGATGTATCGGTTTATTAAGCAGCACGATGCGTTTGCCTTGCTAGAGAAGCGACTTCATCAGACTCACATGAAGCAGTTTCTTGAAGAGAATCCCGATGTGCAACCCGCCGGTCTTAATATCGAGCGGGAGTTTACCGTGGTCGTTAGACGTTCAAAGGAAAGTTAGAGATGAGCAACTTGATCCTCGGCAGTGACCTCCCCGATTTTCTCCGTACCTCAGGTGTCAGCGAGCTTACTAAGCAGCTTGGCGGTGGTGGCGGTAGCACAGGGGGTAAGCGGATTGTGCCTAAGAACGGCATCTTCCGTTTGGTTGTTGGTGGCGACGAGATGGGCAAAGTTAAGGGGGATCTGAACGCGATCATCGTGAACGCTTCCCCTGAAGTCGGTCGTATTTTTTACGCGACCGCTTGGAGCCCGGATGCTGACCCCACTGCGCCCGACTGCTTCAGTAACGATGGCCGCAAGCCCGACGAAAAGGCGAGCAACCCGCAAGCTAAGAACTGCAACGATTGCCCGAACAATGTAAAAGGTTCTGGCATGGGGCAGTCGAAAGCCTGTCGGTACACCCGTCGTATCGCGGTGCTGCTTGAGCAGGACTTTGGTACTAACTTGGAGGGCGAGGTTTACCAAATGAACCTTGCATCTAAATCCTTGTTTGGCGAGAACGTGGGCGACAGCCACACGTTTGAGAATTACCACAAGTACCTGCGTAGCCACGGCAAGAGCGTTGACTACGTTGTTTCCCGTATCTCGTTTAACGAGGACAACGACAACCAGTCGGTGCTGTTTGACGCTGCAAGGTACATCAACGGCCGCGAACACGAAGTCGTGCAGACGGCGGGTGGTTCTGAGCCAACCAAAGCTATGGTGTTGATGAACTTCTCTTCGGCCAGCGCCAAGGCTCTTCCGGCCCCCGTAACCCAGCAAAAGGATGCCGAGCCGGTCAAACGGCCAAGCACCAAACGCGCTGAGCCAGACCCTACGGATAAGAAGTCGTTAGCCGATGTGGTTTCTGCTTGGAGCAGTGAAGGGCAGTAAATGACTTACGGATATAGCCAACAAACGGTATTGGCGGTGCAAAGCGCCGACACTGAAAAGTTAGGCGTGATGTTAGGTAAGGCGTGTGTCGCGAATAGCGTCCCTGTCTCTGTAGTTGCTGAGCGGTTCAAGGTGTCTAGGCAGACCATCTACAATTGGTTTCTCGGCAGACACGCCCCCAGCGAAGGGCAGATAGGCGCGATCCGTACCTTCATTACCTGCCTAACACGTAAATAATCCGGGTAACGGGGGTTCGCCCCCGTTACAACCCCCCCTGCGGTGCCTGATGGAAAGCAACTTTGATTTGCTGGACGTAGTGCTCCCTGAAGAAGGGCGTTACTGCGTTGTTGGTATCGGACTGAACGCTAGGCAAGAGCTGTTTGATGATCGCGATGAGTTCGACAAGCAAGCACAGGCATACGTCAGCCAGAACAGAAACGTGTATTTTGGGTGCGCTAAGTACGGCACTCTCAACAACCGTAAGCATGAAAACGCCGAGTACTTCCGCGCTTTGTGGATGGACATCGACTGCGGCGAAGAGAAAGCTACGCCTGACAAGTACGGGAAAGTAGCGGGCTACATTGACCAAGCTACTGGCCTTGAGGCTGTACGTGACTTCTGCAAAGCCAAGGGACTGCCGCGACCGGTCATAGTCAACTCTGGCTATGGGCTGCACTTCTATTGGATTCTGTCAGAGACTCTGCGCCGAGACGCTTGGAATTCGCTCGCGAAAAGACTGCGGGCGCTTGCTTTAGAAAATGGGCTGCACGTAGACCCTTCTGTGTTTGAGGCGTCACGTGTGCTGCGTATTCCGGGCACGTACAACTTCAAGCAGTCTAAGGAGCCGAAAGAAGTAGTTGTCCTTAACTCCGTATACGAAGCTAAGTCTTACGAGTTTTGGAAAGAGCTTCTTCAAGCACCTGAGGTAGTTGAGCGGGAGTTTGCCCCTCGCAGGCTCAGCCCTCTGATGTCCTTGCTACAGAGCAGCGCCAAGAAGCAATTCAAGGCGATCATGCTCAAGACGGCTAAGGGCGACGGGTGCGCGCAGCTCCAGCATTGCTACGAGAATCAAGACTCAATCAGCTACAACTTGTGGCGCTCGGCGCTATCTGTCGCTACGTTTTGCGAAGATAGGGAGTGGGCTATCCACTTCATGTCCGAAAGGCATCCTCAATATAGACCCGGGGATACCGAGGCTAAAGCTGCGGACATAGGCGGCCCTCATTTATGCACTACGTTCGCGAACGAAAATCCTGAGCTATGCGGGGGGTGTCAGTACAAGGACAAGATCCGCTCTCCGATTATGCTGGGGTTGGAGATAGAGGCGGCTACTGAAGAAGAAACTGAGGAAGTCGCGGAAGTAGAGCAGCCCAAATCGGCAGGGTTCATACCCCCACCTTACTTTCGCGCTAAGTCTGGCGCTATTTATATGAACATAGGTGACAGTGATCCCGCGCTGATTTATGAGAACACGTTGTACGTCACTAAGCGGATGACCGATCCAGTACTGGGTGAAACAGCTCTAATTAACCTCCACTTACCTAGAGACGGGTTGAAAGAGTTTCCAATACCGCTCGCCTCGCTCGTGGTTAAAGAAAAGCTGCGGGAAGAGTTGGCCAAGCACGGGGTTGCGGCGGGGGATTCTCAAGTTAAGAACCTGTTTAACTATCTGATCACCTCGGTCAAAAACTTACAAGTAACTAATAAGGCTGAGATTATGCGAACACAGTTTGGATGGACAGACAAAGATTCCAAGATCATCATAGGGGATCGAGAAATAACTAAAGACGGCGTGTTCTACAGCCCGCCGACTTCGACGACTAGCAGCATAGCTGAGAGCATGAAGCCCCAAGGGTCGTTGGAAAAGTGGAAAGAGGTGTTTAATCTGTACGCTAGAAAGGGGCTTGAGCCGAATGCGTTTGCTGCACTGACCGGGTTCGGGTCTTTCCTGCTCAAATTCACAGGCGTCAGTGGCGCAATCATCAACGTCATTTACCCCAAGTCTGGCTCAGGAAAATCAACTACGCTTTACGTGTGCAACAGCGTAGTAGGGCACCCTAAGAAGCTAGGGTCCATGTGGAAAGACACGTTCAACGTGAAGATGCACCGGCTGGGGGTTATGAATAACCTAGCCAACACTATCGACGAGATCACGAACACCAGCCCCCAAGAGTTTTCTGATCTTGCGTATAGCATCAGCCAAGGGCGGGGCAAGAATCGCATGAAGGCCTCGGCTAACGAAGAGCGCGTCAATCTGACTAGCTGGCAGGGCATTACGCTAACTTCAGCAAACGCTTCTTTCTACGAGAAGATGGGGCTAGCTAAGGACTCACCTGACGGGGAGTCGATGCGGTTGTTTGAGTACAGGATCGCCCCAAGCGAAATCATCTCGACGGCTGAAGGCAAAGAGATGTTTGATCACACGCTTCTGGAAAATTACGGCTACGCCGGAGACATTTTCGCGCAGTGGTTAGTCAACAACTTGGAAGAAGCTATAGCTACTCTTAGGCAAGTCCAAGCTAAGATCGACGCCGAAGTACAGTTCACTTCTAGGGAGCGGTTCTGGTCTGCAATCGCTGCCTGCAACATCACCGGAGGGCTAATCTCCAAGCGCCTTAATCTGCACGACTACGATATGAAGGCCGTCTACGACTGGCTTAAAGACACGATGATTAGTATGCGGGACGATGTTGGCTCGCCGACTATGGATATGACTGAGATCCTCGGCCAATTCATCGACTCGCACTTGCAAAATGTGCTGGTGGTAGACGGTAAGGTTGACTCACGCACAAACTTAGACGCGGCCCCCATCCTAGAACCAAGAGGGGAGTTGTCTATCAGGTACGAGCCTGATACTAAGCGTATGTATATCGCAGTATCAGCACTGAGAAAGTACTGCGCCGAGCGGCAGATAGGCTACAAAGATCTTGTCTCGCACCTAGAATCCAAACGGATCTGTGTCGGCATTGCGAATAAGCGCATGGCCAAGGGCATGAAGATCATTGCCCCTCCGGTACGTACGCTAGAGCTAAACACCAGCCGGGATCAATTCTTCAACTTGGACAACATTACGGGTAATGAGGATAGAGAACATCAGCTATAGCGTGGACTGGCGCAGGTTCTATAGGGGGTATTCTGTATTTATCCCCTGCATCGACCACGGCAAAGCGAAGAAGCAAGTACGCGCTACGGTTAAGCGGTTACAGATTGATATTGCTATTAAGGTAGTTATTGAGGGCGGGGTAAAAGGATTGCGCGTCTGGAGGGTCTAGCGTAGTATTCGGCTGTGACTCTCTCAGAAGTTAGCTCCTTCCCCCCTTAGACCCCCGGCAATCGGGGGTTTATTTTTTGGTGCGGTCCTCAACGCGGGATTCCATTCTGTCCACCGCCTCTCCGAAAATACGCACGGTCTTCTCGTCAAGATTAACGCCCACACGAGATGCGGCTTTAGACTCAAGATACGCCTCAAGTATTTCAATCAACTGCTCCGGCTCTATTTTATATTCCGGATTGTTAGCATTGAACTTGGGTATCTGCTGACTGACAACCTTGTCTCTGAGACTCAAGTCGTCTTTGTCGAAAGACAGCTTGATCCTGCGGATTAGAAGATCGCGCTCTTTAAGAATGCGCTGCTCAACTCCCGTTTTCTTGAACGACAATTCCCTAGCCGCTGCCACATCCGCTGGGCTTACACCCATAGCTTGCCAAGCAAGATCAGCCTGACTGACGTACTCGGGCGGAACAACTTCGCCTTTGGGGGATGTGTATCCTTCCTTACTCACACGATCTGTGATCATGGCATTACGCACGTGGGCAAGCGGGACAACTCGCTCAAAAGCACGCTTGTAATCCCCAATCATCATATCCTCATACGCTTTACCCATAGACAGCGCGTAGCTTGTAATCGGGCCACCGAAGTAACTGATCATGAACGCTGTTATAGCTTCTTGAGTATTCCCAGCGGGTTTACCGTCGCGTGCCCACAGATCGTTAAGCCCAATACGGGACCCGAAGTCCTTATTCAGGATAGAGCTGATCAAGCCTTCGCCTAACACTTGGTCTAAAGGCACATCAGCAATTTTAATGTGCCCTAACTTGGAGGGCATGAACACGGTCTTAAACCAGAGCACCGGGTCTTTGTCTTTAAGCTCATCCGGCAGATCATCATCGTCCATGTCGCCGAGCAGACCAGCCAGCATCCGAATAATAAGATCCGCAAATGGGGCGTTGTAAACGCCCGCCAGCATGGAGGCGGTCATCATGATCCCGGCAAACTTAGCGACAGCCTGCTTTTTACCTTCCCGGTTCAGGACCGGAAGCGATTTGATGAGGCTGCCAAATAGCTGCTGAATCACAACAACCGGATACATCTTCATGGCAAACGCCACGCGACCCAGAGGAGTACGCATCCACTGCGGACGACTAGCCAGATCGTAGTCTCCCAAAGACTCTTTTGTATCGCTAGCTGCTTGCAGAATAGCTTCTTCGTGGGTCAGCCCATTTCTACGGCCCACCCGATAGCTAGTAAGGAAAGTAGCCTCACGTGTAAGGCGCTCGGTGTTGCGCAGCAGCCCGTTTATCACTACGTCGGCGGCTTTACCCCCAGCCCTAATAAAAGGATTCCTAGACGATGAGGTTTCTTCACGCCCAGCATCCCAGATAAACCCGGTATAGGTCTGAGTGGATACGTTCATATCCACCATAGCCTGAACAGCCGCCCGCTCCTCTGGCGACAATCTCTTACTATTTAACAGCGAAGGTGCAACGTACTGAATTTCCCCATTGGGCAACTTCTTGGTAATACCGTACTGCCTAAGATCGACAATTACTCGGGTCAGTTCTTTGAGGACTGAAGCAGGGTTAGCCCCGTGATTGGCAGCAATGATTGGCAAAGACGAAATGAACATGCCAAACGGCTGAAGCAAAGATGTAGATACCCCAGTAAGGTACGTCAGGTACGTCAGCTTATTGGCAGCCCCTGCAACTGCATCCCAAGCGCCGCGTTTGGTGGGGCTCATGATCGCATTTACGCGCTCATCGACCGACTCCTTGAAAGGAGTTAGATCCTCTCGACTGCCTGTAAGAAGCCTAGTCCGCTCTTGCTGATTACGAAGGTCTGTGCCGTAGCGCAAGCGGGAGAGTACCGGAGCAACCCTAGTTATATGCGAGGCTATGTTGCGCCGAATATCTGGGCGGTAGCCAGCCCGACCTTTACGTGCGTGGAACTGCTTACGGAATGCTTGCTCAGGCAGTAGCGCCAGCCATAAATCAAACAGATCGTTCTTGAGCTGCTCGTTTATTTTGGCAGTGTCGGTACCGACTCCAGTGATGTTGTCCCGAGGTACACGGTAGTCGATTGCGTCAAACAAGTCAGAGAGCAAAGTTCCTCGGACGTCGATACGCGCTCTAAGTCCGTTGAGATCATTACCCTCCCCAAACTCACCGCCCTCTAGCAGATCGTTTACCGCAGCGTTGTTGTACTGCTCTCTTGCGATTCGCCTAGCGTCCGCAGCGCGCTCTTCCCTAGACTCGTAAATATAAACCTGAGTGTTGGCTCCGGTGCCGACAGCTAGCCAAAAATCTCCAGCGTCCCGCACCAAGGGAACGTACGGCTCGATCTTACGCTCTTGACTGAACTTCTCGTAAATCTTGGTCAGCAGATTCTCTTTAACTTCATCTGCAATGCCCGGGATTTCCCGGATGTTCTTATCAAGCAAGTACTCGTAGTAATCCCTCAGATCCTCGTGGAACCCAATAACCTGTCGGTACGCCTCTTTGCCCCGGTCCGTCAGCGCGTTAAACATCTGCGTCAGTATCGGGGACTTGTCCAAAGACTGCGGGTTAGCTGGATCAACCTCAGCTATGGTCGCTGTGTACACAAGCTCATTGATCTTATCCTCAAGCCCACGCTCAGCTTTGAAGTGCCTATCAAGCATCTGCACCTGCTTGATCCCAGCCTCCTGCAAAGCGTTTATGTGCCCGAGCAGCTTCTGCACAACTACATAAGTGTCCTTAATAGAAGGCAGCGTGCCTTCGGTCCAACGCCCGAGGAAGTCAAACGTAACCGCATTAGCAAGTATGGTCCGCGCTTTGTAGTCGGCTTTGCTGTACAGCTCTTTTAGGGGAAGTAAAATATCTCCTTCCTCACGAGCACGTTGCAGCATCCCGACGCGCTTATACATTTCAGAGTCGGTGGACTGCTCAAGTCCACGGAGCGCGTTGTTTACGTCGTTCTGAATTTCCCTAGGACTACGTGCGCCTAAGCCCCGAGCTATTTGCTCATCTCTTACCGGGCCACCGGGGGGAGGAGTCGGCCCACGGGAAAACTTGGTTTCTTGCTTGCGGTTAGCTAGGGCTTCCCGCATCTGCTCAGTGACCGGTGCCGAGAGCAACTGATCAGTGGCAATAACTAACTGGAACAGAGCATCATCAACTTCAGCGGGGCCCTGTACATTAAGATTAAGCAGCTTGCCGATAGATTTAACAAACCCGCTAAGACCGGTATACGCTTTGCCCGGAGGCTTTACGTAATCTTGTAGGAATGCTTGGAACGCATCGTCAGTGAGCGCGTAAGCCAAGAACTCCTCAGGGTCAGTAAAGAATTCGCGCCGCGAAGAGGACACCAGTTCCGCCATACGCAGAAGGCCCTCGGTAGGAAACCTAGCGCCGTTCTTTGTAACTCGGTTGTATGTTCGTTCCGCCCGAGCCATCAAGTCGGCGATTTCTCTAGCGGCAACACTAGCTTGGTCATTTCCACCACGCAACCCACCTGCTGTGATAACAGCAGCAAGTTTTAGGTGCGCAGCTGCGTGCAGCGCCTCGTGCAATACCGTTACGTTGTTAACTCCGTTGGGGGCTCCTTTAGAGGCGGCGCGTACTGCGACAATCCCCTCTTCAAAAAAGCCGACCACCCCAATTAGTTCGGGCTCGGAATCCATCACTTCGGGCGATAGGACTACAAACCTAACGTCCTTCACTAACGGCAGTAGTCGTTTAACAAAAAACTTCTGCATGGGCGTGCCGGTTTTGAGAACGGCTTGAAGCGCCTGCCCAAGGGTAGTGGCTTTAACAATATCGGGGTTGACTTTGCGAATGACCCCCGCAGCCTCGCTGCTCTTTTTACGCACGCTAGATTGAGCTTCAATACCCTTACGGATATCAGCCACTTCCTGCGCAGGCAGTGAGTCTAGGTCTGCCTTTATCCGTTTACCTACAGCCCGCCCCTTAACCTGAGGCATCATGCTTAACCCAAGCAGATCCCGTATGGCTTCTTTTCTGTAAGTGCGCTGATGATCTCGTGCTTGCTGTAGTTCTTCTTCGTTGGCAAAGGAGCCTTCGTCTAGAGGCTCTTCAGCAGCTTTAAACTTTTTCAGCGCCTTGGCTCGCTGCCGCTCAATATCAGTCAGCAGTTGGCTGGTGTCTTTGCGTTCTTGGTCGTACTTTTCCTGTTCTTCCGCCGTACGAACAACCTTCTTACGGCCACGCTTAGTAACGGGAGCTTCCCCACCGGCACGTGTATCAACCCCTGTCGCAGCAAAGCCTGTCGTGGACGGCGTTTGATCTGGGCTACCTTGGTTGTCTCTTGACGCTTTCTCAGCGGCGTCGTACTCCGCAGTATCGGCTAGCCAAGCGTCTTCGTTAATCTCCCCTTTGGCAATCGCATTTTCAAAAGCATTTCTTTCATGGTTTTCACGGGCTTGCTCTTCGGGAACTCCGGCAGCAATTTCCGCATCTATTGAGTCTCCGCTAATGAATAGTGTGGTCGTGCGACCGGTGCTGTCTTGCAACGTGACGCTGTAGTCGGCGGTCTTGGCTTCAGCTTTAAGACGGGCGTCTTCAGCGGCTTTGGCTTCTTTTAGCTTTTCAATTCTGCGATTAAACGCAGCCTCAGTCGCATCGCGTTCTTGTTGAGACTTCCTACCTTGCTCAGTTAAGGTATCTTGAGCATTTTCTCTGTGGCCCTCAATCGCATCATCTAGGCTTGAGTACAAATAGGCAGTATCAAATGCTGCCTCTGCATTTCGGTAGCCGACTGATTCGGCTTCTGCAATTCGCTCTGCTTGAGCTTTATCTTCAGCTTCAAAACGGGCGTCTTCAGCGGCTATTTGTTCATTTAAACGGGCGTTTTCAGCTTCAAATTTTTTACGTTCTTCGTCTGCCCGCCGCTGAAACTCCCGCGTTATCTCGTCAACGTTGTCATTGGCATACTTACGCGCTTCCTCGGTTTGAGTCCTAGGATCTCTAGCCTTTACCGCATCAACAAATTCGCTTACTGAGGCAAAGGGCGGTTCTACTGCACTGGGCTGTGCTGTTTCTCCAGTAGCAGTTGGTCCAGCATCTTCTGTAGGAGGAACCACTCCAGTTGATTCAGCCCCAGCAACTCCCTCGGTGGGGGGGACTCCTCCGGGGACGCCAGCCATTTCAGTGCCAACTCCACCTGTGGTATCGACAGATTGGTCAACACGGGTTTCTCCTGCCGACGGGGTGGGCGCTGCTCCAGCTTCAGCTTGCGCTGCCGCATCATCTGCTTCTTCTTGAATAAGTCTTTCCCGAGCTAGTGTTTCAGCTTGATCGGGAGGGAAACCGGCTTCGATATACTGGTTATAGATATCCAGCAGGCGCTCTTCGGTAGCTGTTCCTGTAGGCACCGGTTGCAAGACTGGTGGGTAGAGCGCCGCCGCTTCTTCACTTTTACGCGCATTTCTAGCCGTTACGATCTGCGCGGCTTCTTCTCTTGTAACAGGCAGAGTGGCCATAATGCCGCTAATCTGCTCTTCTACATTAGGACCAGCGGGGGTTGTCGGCCTAAGAAGCGTCGTATCGGGGGCGAGCGTGGGTTCAACCCTACCACCCCTCTCGGGGGCCGGGGCCCTTGGTTGCCCAACAGTCGGTTCAACCCGCTCAGCTA
>Ga0078894_10001755_pt1 | contig 16213 bp, 14 predicted proteins | sample LauGreSu1BDMLBSD_2_FD_67506 | JGI IMG/M metagenome (GOLD analysis project Ga0078894, IMG submission 67506) | Freshwater lake microbial communities from Lake Michigan, USA - Su13.BD.MLB.SD (version 4) (version 4) | ecosystem: Environmental > Aquatic > Freshwater > Lake | place: Lake Michigan... | reverse complement strand
TCATTATTGAATCTACTGGTGGCGATTGGTATATTTGTCATTATTCTTTTTGAATTCGGGTTATTCAAAAAGAATTAATCAATTTTATTTTTTATACCTTTTCTCATTTAAAACCCTCATAATAAAGTGTTTTCGATTTCTTCCTCCAACAATTTATATCTTTTGTTATTCAAAATCTCAATCAATTTGGTATAGGGAGTAGGTGAATAAACACCAGAATTACCAATATAATTCTTGTCAGAATACAAGTTCAACATTTTGGGGTTATTTCCAGAAATCATGGATATATTCGGATAAATAGACAATGCAGGAAATCCGTCGGTAGATTTCATGTTCCAAAATATAATATGAGGCAATGCATAAGGTCTATTTATAGTTTTCATTCCAGTTTCTTCATATTTTTTCTTGATGGATTCATACAACGTCGAAAATTCATCCATATTTTCTTCCTTTATGATTTGCATATCAGAAAAAATAATCAAATTCAAGTCTTTCACGTCTTTAGCACTCATTTTTGTTTCATGAATCACTTCTAATAAGGTATTTAATCCATCATATAAATTCGAGAATTCACCAATATTTATATTATTTTCTTTGCATACGGAAAAATCCGACGAGTCGTCTTTACAAGTTATTGCTTTTACCATATCTACAAAATTAGAATGCGTTTCTAAATTATGCCACTTGGATTTTTTTCCAAACGTCATCATTTGTTTTCCAAGTAAAGTCTTTTCAGCAACTCTAATTCCCAAACCAAGAGCCGTATAAAATATCTCTGAACAATACATAGATAAAGATGTATCTACCATTGCTATCATCGGCGCAAGACGAACATTTTCGTTTGAATTATTTGACCACATACTATTCAATAAATCAACTTCATATTGATTCCAGTTTTGAATTAATTCAATCGCGGTTTTCACATATTCATTCAAATAAACATGCTTCCCCTTGATTTCACCAGATACACTTGTTTGAATATAATTTATGATTTGTTGTGAACAAACATACCGGTCAGAATTCATTACACGCATATAGTTTGTTTCCGGCTTTATATTAAAAAAAGCCTTTCTTTGCTTGTATAGCGTTTTGGATGTTATTCTGTTCGGCTCTATGGACGACCATTTTTGATCACATTGATTTATTTGTACAGTTTCCAAATCCTTATTTAATGTCGCAATTATTTTACGATAATCCATTAGACATTTATTTCTTGCCCGTATCATTTGGTCCATATTATTTGCCGTAGTCAAATAATTCGAAAAATAATCATATGCCATTTTTTTAAATAACCATGAAAATTTATTGGATTTTTCACGAGGTATCCATTTTGAAACAAGAGTTAATTCGTACTTGTTTGTTTGTAAATAATCATTTAATAACTGATCATTTGCCAGTTTTATAGAATATTCAACTAAAGGATGTTCACTTCCGTTCTTCAGATTCTTCTTACAATAGTTACAAAAATATTTGATATCTTTCCAAGAACCATATGGATGTTCGTCATCATTCAATAAAACAAAAGATTTTAATGCCTTTTTTGCTAATTCAGGATAAAAATCATACCATACAAGTATTTGCATAAATGCCAACATATATTCTCCTTTACCGTCTATAATATCCCGGGTATATCCAATTAATTTATACAGGATAATAATTTGTTCTTTAAACTCGGAGGGTAATAATTTTCCATATTCTAAACTATCCTGTAATTGAGTAATAATATCACGAAGAATATGTTCTAAATACTGGATTTGTTCTGAATCATTTGTTCTAACCAACTGATAGTTAAACTGAACAATTAATTCTTTGGTGTACTTGGAATCAATCCAACTATATTCACAGTGTCCATTTTCACCGATTTGTTTATTACACAAATCATTAATTTGGGTTGTTTGCTGAAACATTATATTAGGTTATGAATGTATGTAATTATTTATCTATTAAACTTTAAGTTGTTTCTTTTTTGTTTTAGTGTGATTCGTAATGTAAACTTTTTTAGTTTGATTATTAGTCGACGTTATTTTTTCATAAAAAACAATAAAAATAGTATTTAAATTTTGAAACATGGAAATTGTTTTTTTTAGAGGAATGGTGTCTATATTTTTCACCGGAACAAGGAAATCTTTGTTGTTTTTTAAGTAATGTTTTATATTTGGTGCTTCGATGTCAACATTATATTTCAACAAGGACAAAATCGTATATCTTTTTTTGTCTTTAAAACTATTTTTTTTAATGACGTGTATTATTTCTTCTCTCGAAATAATATTTTGTTGTTTTAATAGCAAAGATTCTTCCTTGATATTTTCAATATTGTTTTCTCTATCGACATAGATGGAACAAATTTTAATATCGTATACATCTTCATTGTAAAATTTTATGTAATCCTTGTCATTTAATTCGAATTCTGTTATCCAATTTGTATCTAATATATTATCTTGATGTTCATTTTGTTCCTCATCTTGTTGTTCATTTTGTTCATTATCTTGTTGTTCATATTCCATATTATAATTTATCAAAAAATATAATATAATTTAACTTATTTGAGTAGGATTTTGCATTAATTATACCTATCATCATAATCGCAATAACTACTATATTCATCATAATCATCATTATCATAATCATCATTACTATCATAATCGTCATCTTCGCTACAATCTTCATAAATTTTGTAATCAATGCGAGGCATTTCATACATGTGATTATAACAATCTTCTCCGTATAATTCAATATATTTGGTTTTATATTCTTGCCATGATGATTCAAGATCATTCACAACATTATGCATTTGTATATGAATAGAAGGTAATTCTTTTTCTATAATAGGTGGATTAAATTGTATTTTTCCTTTATTGAATCTTATATACGTCCACCCCGCTTTCATCTTCTCCGGTTTTATTTCTTCTTCTATAGTTGAAGCATTTATATAATTCATAACCGAAGTCTTTTTTTCCGGGCATAATGATTCTGACGTTAATGAAGGGAATTCTTCATCATTTATTTTGATTGATACCTCCTTTTTATATTTGTTTTCCGTCGAATATGAAGAATATGCATTTGAACTTTTAAATAAATTATTTTTCATATGATTACCCTCTATGTAGTCAAAAACAGAATTATATTTATTATTCTAAAAAGTGTTTAAGCATTTTTAATATATAATGTATTCAAAACAATATAAAAACAAACTACTATTATTATTTGTCTCCTATACAGCAATACTGATTCATTAGTTTTCATTCTAATAAATTACTACTTTTTGTATGTATAAAATTAAAAATAAAATAAATTAAAGGAGACAGCATTACGGGTGTCGCACATTGGGGTTGATTCTAAAAATAAAAAATATTTGGGGTTGGGTATCTTATGGTGTCGTCTGAAAAATAAAATATTTTAGTAATATTTTATTTTTTATTATATTTTTTTATAAAATAAATGAAGTTCAATTACTTTTTCAGGGGTTTTTATGATAATATCAAGGATAAATTACCATTTATAAATTTGCTTGTATCTGGTACAGGGTTAATTCTACAATGTAAAACTTTCTCTTTCTACAACAAACAATCCATAAAGTATGAAAATACAAATCATATAAATCATACAAAAAACGATTCTTTATCTACACCTTTGTATAAATAATATTAATGTTTACAGCATTTATCACACATGCATCCCTTTACATGTTTTTGAAATTTCTTTGATTTATTGTTATTTTTCTTTGATTTTCTGGCTTTTCTTGATTTTTTTCCCTTACGAACAGGTGCAAATTCAACTTGTTCTCCTTGAGGTTGTTCCATATCTTCTTCAGTGGTGTTTTTTCGTTGTTTATATGATTTGAAGGCTTTTTTACCCACTGGACCCGCTTTTTGACCTTTGTATTGTTTTTTGGCGTCAATCATAGCCTGTTTATATTTGTAATCCGGATTTTTTGCACGATTTTCTTTAAATACTCGTTGAACTAAAGATATCCAATTCTCTCCCATTATAATATAACGAGAGAAAAAAGCATTTTCATTTTTAGTCATTATTCTAAAACAAATACATTATAAAAAAATTGAATAAATTAATATACTTATTTTTTTATATATCAATATATTAATTTATTCAAATGGATACAGAAGGACAAGAATCCCCGGAATTTATTCTTACGCGTTATTTATACATACACAAATACGTCGCAATATCTTTAATTTCCTCTTTATTAGAAAAAAATATAGATAAAGCATTGTTTTGGGCATTTGAAATATTTTATTCAGGAGATCACTGCGAATTATTGCATTTGTGTTGGATTATTTATTACGGGTTCTATGCTGCTTTAAATCCAAGTTTCGATATTTATCTACTGGAAATTCAAGACAAATTTTTAAATAGCGATGATTTAGATGATAAGGCAAAAATTCTTTCTCTCATTATTGCGAATTTTAATAATTTGCATTACTCTTTAGATATCTATATCTTGTCCAAAATATATGGTGAAAACCAATATTATGTTTCTGATTTAGATTTTAATAAATCTCTCGATGAGAGAAACTTCGAAGATATTACCAAGTATATCATGAATATTAACACAACTGAAGAATTAATGCAAACCTTCCAAAAAAGCATTACTTATTTTAATAAAAAAAACAAAAATAAGGAATTGGATCACTTCAAAGAAATTATTCAAAAAAGCTATGTTAAACCACAAATTATATTATTATCTGTGGTCTTCTCTCATTATAATAAAAAATTAAAAGTAAAAATGGGTAAAAATCTCATTATCGACTCTTTTGATTATGATATTGACCAGTTTAAAAATATTTACGTAAATGAATCACTACCCGCCTATAAAATCTTACCTATGGCGTACAAATATGATTCATTTTACAATGAAAATATGATTCAGTTATTTGATGAGGAGAGAAATAACTCCAGTAAAAAAGATGAATTATATTATATATACAACTATAATTGGCTATATTATGCATCCTTCTCTCCTTTATGGCTACAAAGAATACAAAAGTATAATGGAATTATTGATCACGAACATAAAAAAGTGGAATTCCCAGATGAATCAATGTATCAAGAGTTTTATTTAAATTTTGGTTATGAACCAGACGAACAAAAGAGAGACGTCCAAAATAAAAGTATTGGAATGCACTATATTCATGACGACAATATGAATTGGAGAAATATCTATCAAAAATACGGTTCAAACGGATTATTGAAATCCTATTTATCAGAAAATTACAAGAATTAAATATTAATTAATAGATATTAAATATTAAATATTCATTAATAGAATAAAATAATGAGTAATTTTTTAACTGAGAAAAATGATGATGAAAATCTACCACCACCCGTAGAAGAAAAAAAAAAGAAAATTGTCGTAATCCAAACATCGCCAACCAGAACAGCCAGCACTTTATTAGCAAATATGTTGTATGGCCTGGTTTATGATGTACAACAAATCATTTTTTTGAAATTTATTGAAAGTGTACCTAACTATATATTTAACAACGAAATTACTATTTTAAAGTATCATCATACGAATATAGACGCTTTTATTAATTTATATTCGAAAGATTACGAGTTGTATTTTATATGCAGTGAGAGAGAGGAAATTAATAAAACGATGGACAAAAAATTTCACAATTATAGAAATGTCTTGATTTTTAAATATGAAGAATTGCTTGAAACCGAAACCTATACTGTGGAAGATATTGTGAATCATTGTTATGATAAAATAAAAAAATTATTACCTCAACATATTCGGTTAGATAAAGAAAAATCTACAAAGAGAGTCAAAATAATGAATGAACTCTGTGAAGGTATTAAGGACCGTGATTTTTCTTATTATGACCATTATTACCACATACATGGTTCTCACCGAGGTCGGGAACATTATGGTATTTAACTTGACTAAATGTATATCAATTTTGCGTTTGCATTTGTAAAGACTGTACCGATATTTTCGTCCGATTTTACAATATCTTTTACTTTTGAATAAATAATCGGTAGATTTTTCTGTGAGGCATATTTCGAATATTCCTTACACACACATGCTCCTTGTTTTGCGATATATGCGATTTCGTTTCTATTGTATTTTTCAAAATCCGGAATACTTGCAATTACATGACAAGATGGTTTTTCATGTACATGAAACCATAAATCATTCTCATTGGCGGCATCGATAATGTCAAAATTTTCAAGAGCATTTGTTCCTATGATAAACGTAATCGTTTCCTTGATTTTTTGAATATATACTTCCTTTATTTTCATTTTTGGTGTTGTTGGGCTTGTTTTTGCTTTTGTTTTCTTTCATAATAAAGTAATTCAATTTTTATTTATTTTAGAACTTGAATTATAACAAACCGATAAAAAAAATTGATTTCGAAATACATAAATATTCCGATTCATATAATAAAGAAGAAAAATGGTGAAAAACACAAAAGGCGGTAGTGGTCATAAGGGACAAGCGCGTAAATTTGCAACCCCTACATCGAATAAACAACAAACGAAAACTCGTCTTGCACTTGAAGACGGGGAATTATATGCTCAAGTAATTAAATTGCTGGGCAATGGAATGTGTCACGTTTTATGTCAGGACAATAAAACCAGATTGTGTTTTATTCGTGGAAAATTTCGGGGAAGAGGAAAACGTGATAATACGATTTCCAATGGAAAATGGATTTTAATTGGATTACGTGACTACGAATCGGAAAAACCCGGTAATAAATTAGATAATTGTGATTTATTGGATGTTTATTCTGATCAAGATAAGAATCGTTTAATGACACAGGTTCAAACTGTTAATTGGAAACAGTTTGTTTTGAATGACCGTAGTAATACAAATGATTCGAATGATGATAATATTGATGACGGTTTTGATTTTACGGATGAAAAGGAGGATGAATACAAGAAAATTATGGAAATGGATATTAGTGGAACTGCAAAGAAAATCAACTTAAAAATAGATAATAAAGATGAAGAAAATCATGATGATGATGAAATCGATATTGATGATATTTAGAAAATATGGTAGATTTAAATTATTTTATTTGTAATATATAATGAAGAACAGTAGATCAATTCTGAAAACTTTTTTCTATTTTTTAGCGTTTCTTTTTCTTTTGGGTCTTTTGCAATATTTTTTTAATATTTTTGATTATTTTTACAAAAAGGAGGGCTTTGCTCAGATCCAAGGTGATGCGTTAATTGGCATTATTGTTGCGGGTAGTGTTGTTTTATTTGCAATAATTTCTTTTTTTGTTTATAAAAGACATAAAAAAAGGAAAACCAGTGATCGAGATTTTCATGCTCGACGAGAACCTCCTGTAAGTCCAAAACCTTACAAACCAGCGACAACAAAAATTACTGATCTTTTAGGGGATACAAAAGAACAACTTGGTAGAAGAGGACGAAAATTACAAGAAACTGAACAAAATACTGTACGAGAAAAAGATGCTGCATCTGATTTCCTCAAGTCGACAGAAGCTTTGTTAAAAGGATATAAAAAATAATAAAATTAAAAAATGTAGATTTCCAAAAAAGTAACCTACTATTTAAATATTTGATTTACTGATTGTGAAATAGCGATTTTTATAGGTTTTTTTGATTTTATTTTCGACCATTTCTTCATCAAATCCTTCGTCTGACAATAAATTACCTGTTTTTTCTTTTATAATTTCCGAATTTAAACGGCAAAATTCTTCAAAATAATCAGAGGGTTTTTTATGATCACCCCTTTTTAATACATCTTTGATTTGTTCGTCCATTAAAATTAAAATGTCTTTGTTCAAAGACACATAAAACCCTCGTTCAGCTGGTTCTTTTTTTCCGATTCCCTTTTTCCGGAAATAATAGCGAGCACTTTTAAACATTTTATCCATTATGTCTCCTTGATAATGCAATTCAGTTAAACGTGAAATTTCATTATCTACTAATTCTTTGTTGTCATCCACCCATTTTTCCCATGCCTCTTTAAAATCTTTTCGATGATCGTATTCGTGAATTTTGGAGAACTTGAATAATTCATCTGTAAATTCTTGACTAAACTTGAATCTAAATATAACTGGTTTTTTCGGAATTGATTCGGTTTCTGTCAAATTAGATGATTTATTCGTACTTCTATCAAATGAATCATTTCCGCAGGAGTCTTCAACATCGACGCAGGATTCTGCATATTTTCCGTATACTCCGCCCATAGGAGAAGAAATACAAGCATTAATGCTGGAATCGTTATTATGATGATCAGGAAGGATATTGTTTTTTTCATCTAACATTATTCTTTGTAATTTATGGTTTTTTAGTGTAATCTATAAGTATTGCTATTTGAATACTTTTGTTTTCAATTTTTATTTTTATTAAAAATTGAAATAAATATATAAAATGATTTTGTTCATAAATAAAATGATAAACGAATTGCAGGAAATACTTTCCGAATTTGGCATAGAAAAAATAAATACTTTTAACATGTCTCTTGATGAACAAAACCGAATCATAGAATATTTAAAACATCTTGATCCTAAGGAAAAAAAAGCATTTTTAATTGCAAAAAATCATCTTGGCACATCATTTAATATAGTAAAAAGCACTGGGTATAATGAGTGGAAAAAAAATAGTAATAATGCAATCAGTATGTAAAATCTATTGAAACACATTTACTTTTTTGTTTTTCTTTTTTTAGTCTTGTTTTTTCTCTTTTTTGATTTGCTATTTTTATGAAAATTCATAATGCTTTTGGATATTCTTTTTTTTATAGTATATCCACCCCTCATTTTAGTACCCCTCTTTTTTCTATAATAACTACCTCCAGCTTGTTTTTGTTTATCTGATCCACTTGGAATTGCATTTGTTTGTGACGAGTTTTTTGATAAATTAGAAAAAAAGGATGATGCATTTTGTTTCATTTGATCTTTATATTTATTTGCGGTTTGTTTAAATTCGTCACTATTCACATAATTATATCCTTGATTAAATTTATCAGTCGCCATGGTTTTGAGCTGGTCTTTCGCTGTATTTGCGTAACCTTTATATTTTTGATAAACTTCGTTGTCTTTATGTTTATTTAAAATATTTTGTACATTTTCAATTGTTTCTCTTACAGAATTTAAACCGTTCGTGAATAATTCTGTATTCGTGTTCATAATGGTTAATATTGCACTACATATACTTGATAACAATCTAACACCTCCTATAAATACACCGACTACTGGTGTCGATTCTCCAACAGCGACTATCATATTTATGGTTGAAATACCTAATTTTGTACCTCCTCTATAAACTGTTTCTATTATTTTATAAAGTGCCCTTTGCATAGCTGGACTTGCGGCTTCTACGATTGCTTCACCATCTTCCGCTACTATTTTTGAAATGGTTCCTGCTAATTCTTTAATTTGTTCTCGTACCTCAGGGCTGTTTATTATTTCGTTTAATTCTCTTATTTTGTTTACAACAAGATCTTTCAAGTTCATATTAATCGCTGGATTTGTCAAAAACGAACTACCTGCTTCTATCGTTTTTGTTGCTTTGTTATAAACAAGTTCTACTCCATTTGTTAACATATTTCTGATTCCATCTATAAATGAAAATAATCTGCTACCACTCTCATTGCCACTCGGTTTTTGATTTTGATTCGAATCCGAACCATCTGAATTATTCGGATCACTACCAAGTTTTTCACCAGTATAATTATTTGTTGTTATTGTTGAGAAAAGGTTCATCGTCTAATATAAGTATATTTTTTATTTTTTTTTAAACATTTTTTTAAAATCAGAAAAACTCATCAAGTAATTCTTATCTACCAATTTCTTATCAACCTTTTTCAAAAAGCTAAAATTTACCATTTTCCCTTCATAAGAATACCGATTTGCGTTTTCTTTAAGTATCTTTTCACCACCTTCATTTTCGGTTGGTATTATTTTTTTTGATACAGATTTACTATCCGTTGGTATTCCAGCGGATTTTAATGAAGTGTCCTTATTATAATTCTTTAATTTGGCAAAAACACTTTTACTTGGTTTATTGGGAGGAATTATTTTTCCTTGATCATTACTATCACTTTCTTTCTTCTTTTTCTCCTCTTCCCTCATCTGTTCTTCTTCTTTTTTTTGTTTTATTTTCTCCTCTGCCTCTTTTAATTCTTTTTCCATATCTACGTGTATTTTTTTGCAATTATGATGAATTACATATTTCCGCGATATTACTTCTAAATATCGATAAGGTATATTACTATCTGAATAATAGACAAAAGTTCCGCGAGAATGGTCATAAAACATCATTACATTACCAAGTGGCGTGTTCTCCATTAATAATGAATTTTTCAAACCATTTAATTTTTCTTCAGAACATTCAGTTACCTCTATTTTTTTATATTTCTCCAAATATTTGTCTTCATATTTCACAATTGGACGCGGGTCTTCTTTAAGTTCTTTTTGAGGTAATTCATTTTCCCCATTTTCCAATTTAAAAAAACCGAAACCTTTTTGCACATTTGAAATGATTCGATTCAGGGAGCGTACAATTGATTCACTGAAAAGCAATTTGTCGGTACTCGTATAAAAAATATAATTTTCAGTATAATAATGAAAAATATCTTGCATCATTATTCTGGTGCTGTTTGGTATGAATATTTCATGATCCTCTACCATTTTTTTCATCAAAACCACAAAACCAAAGGAAAAAATAAGTGCAAATATATCATTCAATAACATTTATTTATATTCGACAATTATTTTTATATCTTTTTTATTTTATATTTTGTTTTGTGCTTTTCTATACTCAAATAAATCCGCAACTTCTTGAGAGAGATCTGCACATCTTATTAAATCAAATGTTTTTTTTGTATTGTTTGGATGAAGACGCACCAAATATAATTCCCGGACCTTTTTATTGTATTTTGCCTCGATGATTCCTTTGTATATATTTAACTGAAGACTGTAATGCCAATAATTTGTGTTGGGTAAATGATTTATACATTCGGTTGTTGCATATTCATTAAAACCGGTGGTCTTTGATATTTCTTTACTCCTTTTCCAATCATATATAGATATACTATCATCTTCAGGATTATAATATATCATATCGATTGAACCTGAAAATTTCAGGTCTTCGTCAAATACTCGCATTTCTGTTCTATATGGCACCAAATTAGGAAAGGCTTCTACATATTTCAAAAAGAAACCCCACTCTTCCGAATTATTTGGCGGTGGAATATTTGCATGGGTGTATTTTTCATGATAATACTCTAATAAATGTTTATGTGTTACATAACAATCATCTGTTACCACTTTATAATTCATAAAACATTCTATATCAAAATGAAGATCGGTTCCCGCTCCTGATACAGATTCACCATTACTTTTCCATAATTGTTTTATTTCTACAGGGGTCATACCCCAATATTTATTTGCGGGATTCCAGTTTTTTCCATTCATCATTTTTTTGATGATTTTATCCGCATCAAAATGCGGAAAATGTGTATGTATCCAAGTAGTAACTGATGTATACTTACTATTTGGATCAGATAATATCGTGTATTTGTGAGTCGGCTCATCAAATAATATTAAATCCTCTCGATCATTATGATTTTTTTCTTTTAATGTTTCTAATAAAACCGACATTTTACCTTTTCAATAATATAATCACTATTTATGTGACGAAAAGAATTCAATTTTTATTTCACTTTTTCTTCCAAGAGGTTGATTCTTTTCTTTAATTCTTGGATTTCCTTTACTAATATTCCTATCAAACCAATATAATTCATATTTTGCTCCTGTTCACCATCTTTTATTCCATTTACCAACAAAGGTAAATATTGTTGGACTTCATGTGCAATAAAACCAATATCTTCCTTTCCTATTATTTTATTATAATAATTCACTGGTCTTAGTTTATCTATCGTAAAATTATTTAAACTTAATTCTTTAATATTTTCTTTTATACGATAATCTGATGTAGAGTTGAATGCTGCTGCGGTAACTGTTTTTGAAAATGTTCCTGTTGTTCCTTTTAAAAAAGCAGTAAAGGTTGCTCCAGCATTTATCGTAAATTTATCTGCACTCGAATCACCTACCACAAAACTACCTAAAAAGGTCTTGTCTCCTGAAAAGGTTTGTCCCAAAGTAGTAACTAAACCAGGATATGACGTTGTAGCTGCCCCTAATAATAAATAATTACTGCCGGTTAACGTCGCACCATTCACATAACCAAGTGTCGAACCGGTTGTAGCTCCAAGTAACGCACTTCCACTTGCAAGGCTCGTCCAATTTGAACCATCGGAATATTTTAATACTGAATTAGTTGTATCGTAATAAATAGAACCAGCAATACCCGTAACACCTGAACCAGAGGTGTAACCACCTACTTGAACCACACCATTCGAAATACTATTTTTACAAGTATAAATGTATCCACCAAAAACAACGCCAGTAATATATTGACCAGACGAAGATATCGCTATTGACGCCCATTGTTTTAATAAAAACCCGGAAATCCAAGTCTTACCATAATCAGTGGATATATAAATTCCACTATTCGAATCATTCGTCGTTGCAAATTGGTTTTGTCCTGTTGATGAAACGGTTATTCTCCTGTAAGATAAACTTGAACCGGTGGATGACCAGGTTTTACCATAATCAGCAGAAATATAAATATAACCATTTTCGATAACAGCTGTTTGGTATTGACCCGATGAAGATAATGATATAGATGCCCAAGTTTGTGATGAAGCGGTTGATGTCCATGTTTTTCCATAATCTGATGAAATATAAATGTAACCGCCGTTTACAACTGCACTTTGATATTGTCCGGATGATGATAATGATGCATAATTCCAACTAGTTGCCGAAGCGGTTGATGACCAAGTATTTCCGTAATCGGATGAAATATAAATGTAATTACCATTTATAACCCCAATTTGATATTGTCCGGATGCAGATACCGATACACTGTACCAACTTTGTGGTCCGATGGATATATTAGTTTCCGTCCAAGTATCACCATAATCAGAAGAAATATAAATATAGTCTCCAGAAGCAGCAGCAGTTTGATATTGTCCGGATGACGATAATGAAATGGTGCCCCATGATTTCGTTCCTACTTTTGCAGTCCAAGTAATTCCGTAATCTGAAGAAACGTAAATTGAACCATTACTACAAACTGCTGTTTGAAATTGTCCGGATGTTGATAATGATATGGATTGCCAGCCTTTTGTTCCTATACTCGTGTTGGTTTCTACCCAATTTGTCGCATAATTGCCTGTTGGTCCAATAAAACCGAAATCTATACTTATTCTTGAAAAAATATCCGAATAAGATCCTGGCATTAAGCCAGGAGTACCAGTAATTCCAAAAGTAGGTCCGGTTTCTGCTGCCGGATAAGGATATGTCAATTGAAGATAACTATTACTTGTTAGAGTCGCTCCATTCGTTAGACCCGTTGCTCCTAATGTAGTCACTCCTTTCAATCCACTTCCAGTTGCCACGGTTGTCCATGTTGAACCGTCTGAATATTTTAATACTGAATTACTTGTATCGTAATAAATGGAACCTGCAATACCCGTAACACCTGAACCAGAAGTATAACCACCCACTTGAACTACTCCATTCGATATACTATTTTTACAAGTTACTATTCTGGTTGAATCATATGAAACAGCAGTAATATATTGTCCTGATGCTGAAATTGCACAACCTAACCATTGTAGGGATGTAGTATAACTCTCTGTCCAAGATTGCCCATAATTCGAAGATATCCAAATACTACCTTCATCAACACCAGCAATTTGGTATTGTCCGGACGATGAGAGAGATATAGAATACCAATTTTTAGAAGCTGTTGCAGTTACTTGGGTCCAACTATTTCCATAATCCGAAGAAATATAAATTGAACCACCACTTTCGTTTATAAGTGCAGTTTGGTATTGTCCGGATGATGATAATGATACTGAAATCCAATTATTACCATTTGTTCCATTTACTTGATTCCATGTTTTTCCATAATCAGAAGAAATATAAATATATCCTTGGTAAAAACAACCAGTTTGGTATTGTCCAGATGACGATAATGAAACTGATCTCCATCTTTGTGATCCGATAGATATGTTAGTTTCCGTCCAAGTATCACCATAATCAGAAGAAATATAAATATAATCTCTATTTGCACACGCACTTTGATATTGTCCCGATGCAGACACGGATACGTATATCCAACTTTTTGATGAAGCGGTTTGTGTCCAGGTATATCCATAATCATGAGAAATATAAATATATCCATCATAAATAACAGCAGTTTGGTATTGTCCAGATGACGATAATGAAACAAATCTCCATTTTTGTGATGAAGCGGCAGGTTCCCAATTATTACCATAATCCGAAGAAATATAAATATAATCTTCATATACACACGCACTTTGATATTGTCCCGATGCAGACATTGAGACAGAACGAATGTTTGATGTAATTGCCGAATCATTATTCATCCAGTTCTTACCAAAATTCGAGAAATCTAAGGTTTCTCTTGAAAACATATCTAATGTTGATGGTGCAAATAATCCCGGATAAGTGCTACTGGTATTACCAGCTATACCATACGCCAATTGAATATAACTGTTGCTTGTTAAAGTCGCTCCATTCGTTAGACCCGTCGCACCTAATGCGGTTATTCCAATTAATCCTTTTCCACTTGCTACGGTTGACCAAGTTGAACCGTCTGAATATTTTAGTTCTGAATCTGTAGTATCATAATAAATGGAACCGGCAACACCCGTAACACCTGAACCAGAAGTATATCCACCCACTTGTATTACTCCATTCGATATACTATTCTGACAAGTATAAATAAAACCGGTTATATTTGTTGAATATCCAGATACAGCCAATATATATTGACCCGACGCCGATATTGCCACAGATGACCAATAATTCAAAGAATACGTGGTTTTAGTCCAAGTATTACCGTAATCCATAGAAACATAAATATAACCACTGTCATTATTATCGTCGTAGGTTTGACATGCAATTTGATATTGACCTGATGCTGATATCGATACTGAATTCCAAATTAATTGTGGTGAGTCTGATATAGCTGTCCACGTAACACCGTAATTGTTTGATATATAAATATAATCATCTCCCGCAACAGCCGTTTGATATTGACCTGATGCTGATATCGATACTGACTTCCAAGTTAATTGTGGTGACTCGGATATAGCTGTCCATGTAACACCGTAATTGTTTGATATATAAATATAATCATTTCCCGCAAGAGCCGTTTGATATTGACCTGATGCTGATATGGAAACACCAGTCCAACCATTTGAAATGTTTGTAAGCGACCAATTATTACCATAATCCGAAGAAATATAAATATAATCACCGTTTACAACCGCAGTTTGGTACTGTCCTGAAGATGATAACGAAACGGAGTACCAATATTTATTTGACGCAACATTAACATTTGGACTCCATGTAACACCATAATCCCAAGAATTATAAATATAATCACTATCCGCAACAGCGGTTTGATACTGACCGGTAGATGACATGGAAACCGAGTACCAATATTTTGTTGATCCAACAGTTGCATCTTGAGTCCAAGTTTTTCCGTAATCAGAAGAAGTATAAATATATCCGTTATAAGAAACTGCAGTTTGATATTTTCCGGACGAAGATACTGCTGCATCATACCAAATATATTCGTATGTCGAATTTTGCATAAAATTCATACCATAATTACCGATTGGTCCAAAATCAGGGCTTTGGGTTGAAAAAATATCGGAATATGAACCGGGCATAATGCCTGGATAATTGGATGATGTTGACCCTCCGCTTGAATAAGTAAATTGTAAATATCCGGAAATTGTCATTGTTCCTCCATTTAGAAGTGAAGTGTTACCTACTGCAGTGACACCATTTACACCAAAACCAGTACAACCCGTCGCACCAGTTGCTCCAAGAGAACCGGTTGCACCTGTCGCTCCGGTAGATCCAGTTTCACCAGTAGCTCCAGTTGCTCCAGTTGGACCAGTGATACCCGTGGCACCAGTAGAACCGGTGGATCCACTTGAACCAATATTTCCTACCAACGCTGCATTTGCATTTGAATTCCAGTATGCAGTTGTTTTAGTTATAGAAATATTTTGAAGTGTAACATAATAATATGGATTTGAAAAAGTGGATTTAGTTACTAAAAAATATGCGGTTCCTGTATTTCCAGTCGTATCGATAAC
>Ga0078894_10001754_pt1 | contig 16223 bp, 7 predicted proteins | sample LauGreSu1BDMLBSD_2_FD_67506 | JGI IMG/M metagenome (GOLD analysis project Ga0078894, IMG submission 67506) | Freshwater lake microbial communities from Lake Michigan, USA - Su13.BD.MLB.SD (version 4) (version 4) | ecosystem: Environmental > Aquatic > Freshwater > Lake | place: Lake Michigan, USA... | reverse complement strand
TGCAAACCCTCTACGCGATTGCCTACCGCAGCCAACATGCGTTTAACTTGATGGTACTTGCCTTCAGTGAGTGTGAGTTTCAAATGGGTGTCTGAAACTTTTTCGCAGGCTGCGGCTTTGACTGGCTTGGGGCTGTCGTCAAGCACCACACCCACCAATAATTTTTCGACTTGCTGTTCGGTGATGTCATGCTTGGTGGTGACTTCATATACCTTGGGCATGTGGTGCTTGGGTGAACTCATGCGGTGAATGAATTTACCGTCATCGGTCAGCAACAACAAGCCAGTGGTGTCTTGGTCTAAACGCCCTACCGCTTGGACACCTTGAACCGCCGCCTTCTGCGGACGCAGCCTAAGGGCTGAAGGCAGTAAGGTGTAAATGCTGGGCCAAGTTGAGGGCTTTTGTGAGCACTCAGTACCCGAGGGTTTGTGCAGCATGAGGTAGGCGCGATCAAAGTAAGGCCACTCAGCGCCTTGCACTTTGAACTTGAGATTTTCGGGATCGAAGAAAATGCCGGGATCTTGTTGAACTTCGCCATTCACACTGACATAGCCTTGTTGCACCAGGCCCGCGCAAACGCGGCGAGTGCCGAAACCTTGGCTAAAGAGAATGTCCTCTAGGCGCATGGGTTTCATGGCACTGCTCCACTGACTGCTTGACGTCGAAGCACTCGGTCTGTGAATTACTTCAAAGCTTTGAAACGCACGCGCTTGGGCTTGGCACCCTCTTCGCCCAAACGTTTCTTTTTGTCGGCTTCGTACTCTTGGTAGTTGCCATCAAAGAAGACCCACTGGCTATCGCCTTCCGCAGCCAAAATGTGCGTTGCAATCCGATCGAGAAACCAACGATCGTGGCTGATGACCATGACCGAGCCTGCAAATTCAAGCAAGGCATCTTCCAAGGCGCGCAATGTTTCCACATCCAAGTCATTGGAGGGCTCGTCAAGCAGCAACACGTTGCCGCCTTCGATGAGGGTTTTGGCCAAGTGCAAACGGCCGCGCTCGCCACCGGACAACATGCCGACTTTCTTTTGCTGATCGCCACCATTGAAGTTAAAGCGGCCGCAATAGGCACGGCTGGGCATTTGAAATTTGCCAACAGTCATGATGTCCAATCCACCAGAGACATCTTCCCAAACGGTTTTGTCGTTGGACAAATCGTCACGGTTTTGATCGACGAACGCCATCTTCACGGTTTGACCCACTTTAATGGTTCCGCTGTCAGGCTGCTCTTTGCCCGCAATGAGTTTGAAGAGCGTTGATTTACCAGCACCATTAGGGCCAATGATGCCCACAATGGCACCAGCAGGCACATTGAAGCTCAGATTGTCAATGAGCAGACGATCGCCAAAGGACTTGCTGACATTGGTGAATTCAAAAACTTCATTGCCTAAACGCTCGGCCACAGGAATGAAAATTTCTTGTGTTTCATTGCGCTTTTGATAGTCGTAATCGCTCAGCTCTTCAAAGCGTGCCAAACGCGCCTTGCTCTTGGCTTGACGTCCTTTGGGGTTGGAGCGGGCCCATTCCAATTCTTTTTTCATGGCCTTGGTGCGAGCGTCTTCTGTTCGTTGCTCTTGGCCCAAGCGCGTCTCTTTTTGCTCCAACCAATTTGAGTAGTTGCCTTTGTAAGGAATGCCGTGACCGCGGTCCAGTTCCAAAATCCACTCGGCCGCGTTGTCCAAGAAGTAGCGGTCGTGGGTAATGGCCACTACGGTGCCAGGGAAGCGTTGCAAGAACAACTCAAGCCAGTCCACACTTTCTGCGTCCAAGTGGTTGGTGGGTTCGTCAAGCAGCAACATGTCAGGGCGACTGAGCAACAAACGGCACAAAGCCACACGTCGTTTTTCTCCGCCCGAGAGTTTGCCAATGATGGCGTCCCATGGGGGCAAACGCAGCGCATCAGCGGCAATTTCCAGTTGGTGGTCGGACGCATCGCCAGCTGTGGCGATGATAGCCTCGAGTTTGGCTTGCTCTGCAGCCAGGGCATCAAAGTCTGCGTCTTCTTCAGCGTAGGCTGCATAAACTTCTTCGAGGCGAGCTTGCGCAGCTTTCACCTCACCCATGCCGCCTTCAACCGCTTCGCGCACGGTTTCGGTGGGGTCCATCTGCGGCTCTTGCGGCAGATAGCCAATTTTGAGGCCGGCCATGGGAATAGCTTCGCCTTCAATCTCCTTGTCAATGCCGGCCATGATTTTCAGCAAGGTGGACTTGCCGGAGCCATTCAAGCCGAGCACGCCAATTTTGGCGCCGGGGAAGAAACTGAGAGAAATGTCTTTGAGAATGTGTCGCTTCGGCGGCACGATCTTTCCGACGCGGTTCATAGAAAAAACGTATTGGGCCATGGCTGGGATGCTCTTCAAAAAGGAAGGGAAAAAATGAATTTCCAAAAGGGAGGCTTAATTTTCCCGAACCCGTGATTATCCCTGCCTTTAGGTGCCTCTTCAGCGCTTTCAGCCCCTGAAATTTCTCAAATTACAAGACTCGGTCGCCCGATTGACCACTTCGACTTGAGAATTGGACCCATGCATCTTGAGTTTCGAGACCAATTCTGGCAGAACGACCCCCGTAAATCTGTGTTTTAAGCCATTCGGCTTCTGCCTCCAAAGCATCCGCTGATTTCACAGCTGTGAACCAAACTTTGGCTTCTGCATCCCAGCGGTAGCCGCGCGCCTTGAGTTTGTCTTTGCTTTCAAATGGCGAACCAAATGCTTTGACCACTGTTCGGGCTTGTTCGGCTGACTTCAAAAGTTGTAGAAATCCCGATGTTGGCAAGTCATCTGGCTGGGTCTTCAAATTCGACGACAAGACTCTTAACAAAGCATGGCAGTCCACTTGCGCACGGTGCGCGTCGTAAAACCACCCCAACTCGCTGCACAAAAATTCCAATTTGGCTGATCCCAAACCTTGAGCCTTCCAGTTGATACCGGCAAAGGAGCAGGCCCAAGCTTTGTGCTCAAACACTTCTAATCGGTTTTCAACAAAGGGGCGATCGAAACCAGCGTTGTGCGCCACGATGAGGTCTGCGCGTTCAACCATCGCATTGATTTTGACTTCATTGAGTTTCTGCCCTTTCACGTCATGGTCGGTGATGCCTGTGAGCTTGACGATTTCTGAAGGGATAGGTCTGCCTGGATCTTCGAAATCTTCATAGACCTCAACCACGCCAACAGGTTGTCCCGTATGTAAATCCACATCAACAGACAACATGGCCAACTCAATGATGTTTTCTGCACGCCAGTCTAGGCCTGTTGTTTCCGTGTCCAAAATGAGGATTCGCTTGGTTGGCCCGCCAGACCCAGGTCCAAAGTCGAGAATTGGAACCAAGCGACGTTTCACTTTGAAGTCTGGGTGGGCTGACAATTTGTCAGCCATTTCATCGAAATTCATCATTGCTCACTTTTTTTTGAAGGGCCTATTTTGACGGATGAAACAGGGCATCTGCCAAACCGCCACTTCGGGTGACTCTCTGACCCACCGCGTTGAACAGCACCGAGGGCTTAGGCACCCACCAAGTTAAGCGAGATTTGGCTCGCGTCACACCGGTGTAAAGTAACTCACGGGTGAGCACGGGTGCATCTCGGTCAGGCAACACCAGAAGCACATGGTCGTACTCTGATCCCTGTGATTTGTGAACCGTCATGGCCCACACCGTTTCAACAGCATCCAACCGGGACGGCAGCACCCATCGAATACCCCCCTTGCCATCAGGGAACGCAACTCGAAGTCCATTGACAGTGGGCAAACACTGGCCTACATCGCCGTTCATGAGTTGAAGGTGATAGTCATTGCGGGTAACCATGATGGGACGTCCAATGAACCAGCCATCCTGCGCTTTAGCAGGCTGAAAGTTTCTCTCCGCAGTTTGAGATAAGCCTAAGGCCATAGCGATTTGCTCGTTCAAAGATTGAACACCCCAGGCGCCTTGTCTCAGTGCACACAGCACTTGAAACTCACTGAAATGATTCAACAACTGAAGGGCCTGCGCATTGTCACAAATGGCACCGGCTTGTTGCAGGGGTTTTAAGACTTGCAACCAAGCGAACCAACCTGCACGCAATGCATGAGCGACTTCTGGGTCCAACTTCCCTTGGGGTCTGTCGCGCCATTGATCTGGCCAGATCTGAACCTCCGAGCCTTCGATGCTATCCACATTGCTTGCAGTGCTTAAGACTTGCCATTTTTTTTGTATTTGCTGCAGATCACCAGCGTTGATCAATTGGGCCCATTGACCGATGGCGCTGTTGGCATCAAAGCGCCGGCTAACATGAAGTACCGCAGTTTGTTCAGGCAAGGTGTAGGGTTTTGTAGCGTGCGCTTGGATGGTGTTGTCTGCATGCGCGGCACCTTCGCAAAGCTGAGACCACACCGCACCAGCCTCTACCGAGGCCAACTGATCTTTGTCGCCCAACAAAACCAATCTGGCCTTTGTCGGTACACATTTCATCAATCGCGCCATGAGTTCAAGATCAATCATGGAGGCTTCGTCCACCACCACCAAGTCTGTTGCCAGCAATGGCGCAGCCCTTGAGGCTGAATTGGGGCTGTATTGCAACAGTTGGTGCAATGTGACGGCTTGGGATGGAATGCCTTCACCCCAAGCTTCAGGCAAGCTGGCCAATGCCAATTGAATGGAGGAACTCAATCGACTGGCGGCCTTGCCCGTGGGGGCTGCCAAAAGAATGCGCAATGTTGTTTGCTGATCGTGAGCTGCTTGTTGGAGCAAGGCCAACAAACGAACTACGGTTGTCGTTTTACCAGTTCCGGGCCCGCCTGTAATGAGAGTCAATCCAGCACGCAAAGCTTTGGCACATGCGATGCGTTGCCAATCAGTTTGATTGGTTTGAAGGCCGAACAGTTTATTTAGTTTTTCCTCGCTGTCCTTTGGCACTTCAAAGTTTTGCGAAAGACGCGTTTGAATAGACGCTTGAATGGTTTGCTCTGCTTGCCAGGCGCGCCTCAAATACACCCTTTGCGCTTGGCTGTCCTCTTTGAAAGAGACCCGGATGGGTGAATTTTCGCCCATAGCCCAGGGCATTGTTTTGGCAGCTTCAGACCATGGGTTGCATGGCATGGCGAGCAAATCTGAGAGCTGTTCATCATGCTTTGAAGTAGCAATAAACTGGGTCAAGGCCTTTGTCTGCTCATCGGTCCAATCAAGCAAATGCGCGGGGTCTTGCAACAAAGCATCAAGGTCCAAACAAGCGTGCCCTCTGCCCATTTGATGGCTGACCAAAAGCGCCAGCAAATCGTGCAAGGGATCAGACGTTGCTTGATGTGATTTTAAAAATTGAAGCCATGCCAAGTCCAAAGCTGTCCATGGCCAACTGCCCACGGCAGAAGCAAATGGAGGCACTAGCGTGTGGCCGAGCGAGACTTGCGTGTCGGTCATGCCAATACCCTTGCTGCAATGGATGGCTGATTCAATTTAAAAGCTTCGTCTAACGCATTGATCAGCTCAAAGGATGGCTTGTTGGCATAAAAACCCTGCCCAGCTTGATCGATGCCTCGCAAGTACAGATAGACGGCACCGCCCATATGCTGCTCGTAGCTGTAATCTTTGAGGCGTGACTTTAAGAGTCGGTGAAGCGCCAAGATGTACAAGGTGTATTGCACGTCGTAGCGATGGCTAAGAATGCTGCTTGTGATGCTGTCTTGAGAATAGTCGGATAATTTGTTCGATTTGTAATCGAGCACGTAATAGCGGCCTTGGTACTCAAACACAATGTCCATGAAACCTGTCAGCAAGCCATTCAATTGCTGCGAATGCAAAGCAGGACGAGTTTTGTTGGCATGCACCGAAGTGCTTATGAGTTGGTCAATGTGCAGCGTTGAGACGCCATGTGTTTTGAAAGTGAAGCCCATTTCTGGCCAAGCGTTTTGGGCATTCAGTTTTGACAGACTAAAACAATTTTGATCTGACCCCAATGGTGTGAATTGAGTTGATGCACATTGGCGAATGAGTTGCAGGCAGAGGGTTTGATCATGGGGAAGAAGTTGCAGGCTGTCGGCTTGGGCTTGCCACCAGGCTTGCCACCGAATTTTGACTTCTGGAGCGAGGTCTGATTCGTTTTGGAGAAGAGGCCAGCCTGCTTTGAGTTGCCATTCGAAAATATCGTGCAACAAGGTGCCATAGGCACTGCCCGCAGGGAAATGATTGAAATGGGGTTGTTCAGTTTTTGTAAAGAGAGATGTCTCTGCCAATAAAAGTGCATTGGCGTTGGCAACAGGGTTGTCAATTTGAGAATCCAGCCAACGCTCTTCGCGCGCAAGGCCCGAGTCTGCGACCTGCCATTTGGATTCACTGAGCTTTCGGGTCAGCGCACTGAAGCTGGCCGTCCAGCCGGCATTGGGCAATGCGCGCGATGGCGATCTTGCAGCTGTTGCAGCTTCTACATTGACAGATTTGGATGGCTCATAAAGCACCGCATTTGCTTCAGGCGCATGCATGACTTGAATGTCATCACACACAGCCCATGCCTGCAGTTTTTCTTGCAAATCATCTGCAGACTGACGCTGTAACAAAACACTCAAACCACTTTGCGCTTGGGTCTCTTTGCTTTTGAAATCACCTTGGCGTTTGGCAACGCCTATCCACATGGCTTGCTGTGCACGCGTGAAAGCGACGTACAACAAACGAATGTCCTCTTGCAGACGTTCTTCAGCCGTTCGAAGTGAGTCGTCTTTGTCTTCTCTGAAATTGGCGACAAAGGGTAAAAACACCAAGGGGTATTGCAAACCCTTGGCTTTGTGGAAGGTGATGACTTGGACCAATTCAGCATCTGTTTCAAGACGCATTTGTGCGCTTTCACCTTGCGCCTGAGGATCGGCCAATTGATCGGTGAGGAAACGCAGCAATGCAGATTCACCTTGCAATTGAAGGCTGGCCGATTGAAGTAATTCACCTAGGTGCAAAAGATTGGTCAAGCGCCGTTCAGCGGTATCGCCCTCGGCTTGCATGCGCCTGCCGATTTCTTGTTCATGCACCATTTTGTAAAGCATCGGTAAGAAGCCTTGACTTTGCCAGGTGTGGTGCCACGCATTAAAACGCTCAACCCAAATGTCCCAGGCTTCTTCTGCACGGAACACTTGCTCTATTTCAGGCAAGCTTAGGCACAAGGTTCGCGTGGTGAGGGCTGCCCTCAGCAATTTAGCATTTCGCGCTTGTATGACAGCTTCTAAGATGCAAGCCAAATCGAGTGCCTCTCGAGTGGCATACACACTGTCACGGTCTGACAGGTAGACGCTTCGGACACTCCGTTGAGCCAAGGCATGGCGAATCTTTTTAGCTTCTTGACCATCTCTGACCAAAACCGCCATGCGGCCAGGTTGGGTGATGCCTTGATTCAATAACATGACCATTTGGGTTGCGCAAATTTGCGCCATCTCTTCACCGTATTGCGCGCCACTCAAGGGTTTGTCGCAAGCCAAATGCCATACCGTGAGCGCTGGCATTTTTTGACCATTGGCCAAGAAAAGACTTTCTGCCTTGGCCGGTGTGGGTGTATTGACACGCTCAAACGGCACTTCGCCAAATGGGTTCTGAGCCTTTTCAAACAAATGGTTAACGGCATTGACCACTTCGTGACTGGACCTGAAATTTTCATTGAGCGTCCAAATAGACTCAGCCGAATGCCTCGCCTTCAAGTAGGTTGGTAAATCGGCGCCTCGAAAACTGTAGATGGCTTGCTTTGGGTCGCCGATCATCAAAAATGCGCTGGCATTTTCAGGTACTGCATGAGCCTTACTGACCGTCTCTTGAATGACCCAATTTGACGAACTGTAAATGCGCGATAAGGATTCATATTGCCAGGGGTCGGTATCCTGAAACTCATCGACCATGGCCACAGGGAACTGCTCGCGGACAATCTGAGGCAGTCGACTGCTTGGTGCGTGAAGTGCAGCGTGCAATCGTTGCAATAAATCCGAAAAATCAAAACTGGCCAAACTTCTTTTTTGCTGCGAGTAGGCTCGGCCCACTTTGAGTGCTGCATGTTGCAACAAATTAACACCAACTTCAGGCTCCATGTGACGCTCAGCCATCCAATGACCGATGGCGGTCCAGACACCGTGAGAATTGTCAATCGGATTGGCACCGTTCTTTAAGCCGGCATTGAGCTTTTCAAAGGTGAATTTGGAAAGTACATCCAAGTCAGCCTCTTCGCCAGAAGCCCAGTCTGCAAGATGGTGAAGGAAGTAAGCGTGTTTATTGACTCGGTAGTAATTGCGATTCAAATCATTTTCAAGCGCCTTTTTCAACGAGTCTATTGCGTTAGGCATGTTGTTCAACAAAAGCTGCTTGGCTTGCAATTCCAAATGCAGAACACGCTCTTGCCAATGTGCCCAGTCGAAAATCAACTTTTTTGGATCTGGGTCTTGAGATGCATCAGGAAACCCACCTGGTGATTTCTCAAATTTTTGCCACAGCGATTGAATGTTTTTGAGCAGAGCTTCGGGTGACCCACCCAGATCTTTCAGGGCACCCAGTTGCTTGACCTCGAGGGAATACACATTTTCTCGCCAATAGTCCTTGACCAATTTCAACTTCAGTGCTGACGCATCGTCTAAGCGCTTTTGATCAAACAAACTCTGGCTGTCAAAAGCATGTTGACGCAACATGCGACTCGACCAACTGTGAATGGTGTAAATGGCCGCCTCGTCCATCCACTGCGCGGCTTCCTCTAAGCGTGCAGCATGCAGCGAATTCAAATCGGTGCCCAAGCTTTCTTGAAGTTGTTGCAGGAAATCATCGGCATCTTCAGTCTGCCCCCTGAAGAATTGCGCAGCCTGTGCCAATCTCTCGCGAATGCGATCTCTAAGTTCTGCCGTGGCGGCCTCGGTAAATGTCATCACCAAGATTTGAGGCGGCATAAGGCCCTGCCCTGACCATCCATGTCCCAGAATGAGGCGCACATACAGCGCAGCCAAAGTCCAAGTTTTGCCAGTGCCAGCGCTGGCCTCAATGAGTTGAATGCCTTTCAAGGGCAATTTGAGTACATTGAGCCTTTGCGTTTTCAATTGACTCATGACGCCCCCCCTTCTATTGAAGCCGCATGGATCAAATCGTCATACAAAAGGGGCGCCCAGTTTGGCAGTCCTTCGATGAGGGGATCAAAATTGTCGAACGATCTTTGCACATACAAAGATCGCGCAAAATCGGTGCTGTCAGAGAAGCCATCCGAAAATTCTTTGCGTGCCTTGTCCAAGGCCAGTTGGATGATCTTGTCTGCCCTGGCTTCTTTGTCAGACTGTTTATTTCGCATTTGCTCTGACACAAATACCAAGCCTGCTTTCAAGGTGACGGGTAAGGGACGGGTCCATGCTTGTGCGTAAACAGCCAGCCACTGTGCCAACAAATGTTGGGCAGCTTGAGGCGTCATGGCGGGCAATACGGCCACACCATCAAGTCCAACGGCCACTGAGTGAACTGTCCAGCCTGCAGCGCTTAACAAAACGTGGTTGGGCCATAAGTTGATCAAGACATCGGCTCGGGCAGTCTGTTGGTCCTTTTGTCCTGTGGCCACTGCACCAGGTCGTCTGATCATTTGCAGAACTCGAACCTGCTCAGAATCAATCGACAAATGATTGGAGGAGTGCAATTTTTGGCGCAAGCCAGCGATCTCGGCGCTGATGCGCACGTCTCCCCAGGGCATGTCAATCAAAACCGCCACAGATTGAGTTGGCAGCTCTTGTGCGTACTGTTCTGAGTAAAGGGCAGCTCGGTCTATCACGCGAAGTGCCGCATCGTATTGCTGTTTCAATACCACTTGACCTGAAGCTCCCATTGGCAAATGACCCAGCAATTTTTCAGCTTCCAGTTGCAATTCGATGTCCTCGGCTTCAAGCAAATTGCGGCCCAAGGCATACCTGTCAAGTCCATTGAGAAAGAAGTTCTCATCATCGCGCAAAGCCTCATCAGGGCCACTGAGCAAAACACCCAAACGGCTGCGCCAATAAACCTCCACCGGTTGCTTTAGCAAACGCATGCATTCTTGAATCGGCCATTCTGAAAGAGGAGGGAATTCGGCATTGACCTCCTCAGAAGAAGTCGCGGTAGATTTCAATTCAGAGTCAATTTTTTGTGCTTTTTCCCAATCGTTTGCATAAGTAAAGAACTTTGAATGGGGCTCGAAGTATTTGGCAGAGAAGGCTTGCAAGGGCTGTAAATCGGCATCAAGCTCAGGCACGAAACGCGCCTTTAAGGTGTCGCGCAACTGAGCGACCAAGACAGAGGCTGGCATCTTCTGATTGTCTGTGGACCTGCGCCCTTGCCAACTGATATAGAGCTTTTCACGTGCAGACAAAAAGGCTTCCAAGAACAAGTAACGGTCGTCCTCGCGACGCGAGCGATCGCCTGCAAGCCAGTGCGTTGTCATCAAATCAAAATCACGGGGCGTGCTTTGACGGGGATAAGCGCCATCGTTCATGCCCAGCAAACAAAGGCCCTTGAAGGGAATAGCGCGCATGGGCATAAGCGTTGAAAATTGCACACCGCCACCAAAGAAGCGCTGCTGCAGACCTGCTGATTCCAGACCCGACAACCAATGTTCACGAACCACCGTTAATGGCAAGGGCTCTGACAAACCAGCCTGCTCACACAAGGATTGCCATTGCGTCAATTCCTGCTTTAAGCGCAGCAGAATGCGTTCATCGGATTCGCTTTCGGCTTTGAAAAAGCGCGCCATCAGCTGGTGCATCACGGAACACCATTCAGCAGGTGTATGCGTGGCGTTCAATTGATTCAAACTGATAGCGACAGCCTCCAGCCACTGCGCCAGATAGCCCACCTTTAGAGCACTCAAGCCAGAAACTTGAGGCAAGGGCAAGACACCCTGCCATAGCCCCGTGCCCTCGGTTTGCCCAGCTGCATAACCCAGTATCAATCGTTGTAAGCCATAGGCCCAAGTATTTTGCAAGGCATTGGGCATGGTGCTGGGCACACCCCATTTCTGGCGGTGGCTTGGGCTCAAGCCCCAGCGCACAGCGGCAGCCTGAAGCCAATCCTGCATGGTCTGAACATCTGCCTCAGTCATTTGAAATTGAGCGCGAACAGCCGATATTTCAAAGAGACTGAGCCATTCCGACAAGGAGACTCTTGCCTCAGGCAAGTTCAACAAAAATTCAAGCGCTTGGACCAGCGGTACCTGGCGCGGCGTGGTATCTGCCACTGAAAAAGGAATGTGCCGAGGATGATGAACTGGAAAGCGGCCAAACACTGCTTGAATGTGAGATGAAAAGGAAGCCATGTCGGGCACCATGACCATCACATCTGTGGGCTTCCAACTTGGGTTTTGATCAAACCAAGCCCAAAGTCGGTCGTGCAAAATTTCGACTTCACGCTGCGGTGAATATGCTTGCACCATTTGAATGCTGCCATCGTCAGCCAAAGATTCAGGATACTCTGGCATGACATTCAAATTTAAAATATCAGACTGGACTTTCTGCAAACGTGTGGGGAAGGCTTGTTTTGACGGATCAACAAAAAAAGTTTGCTTGCTCATCAGTGTCAAGGCGTTTTCAGGCTGGTCAAAACGCTCCAGCGCGTGCAAATAATCTCGGCCTTGCTGCCCCCAAGAGGAAAGCAGCGAATGCTTCTGAGCGACCAGGTCCATGTCATGGCCCCAATATTCTTGACAAGGATTTTGGACCATCATGATGACTTGACACCACCGACCCAAGGCGGCCAAAGCTTCCACCACTTGCATGGGCAAGTTAGAAATACCAAAGACCACAACGCGTGGCGGCAAGCCTTCTGGTTTCAAAGCTTCTGCATGCTGAGCCTTGCGCATGAATTGCGCATGCACGTCGGCCCGAGAATGGCATTGAGACGCAAGCTCGGGGGCTTGGGTTTGCAAGACATCTTCCTGCAACAACTGCCACAACTGTGCTTGCCATACTTGGTCCGGCGGCATGGCTTTGCGCAACCCATTGTGCTGCAATACAAATTGGCCCTTGGCCCAATCAGTAAGCCAATCTGCACGGTAACTTTGATAGCCATCAAACACATCGGCAACTTGCTGTGCCAACTGATACCTTTGGCGTCCGAGCAGATCGTCTTTGACGTAGGTCAGCAAAGGTGCCACTTGATATGCCTTTGCAAACTCTGGCAGTAAGCGCCACAAGCGCCAAACCAACGCCTTTTTATCAAAGGGCATGGCCACTGGCACCACCGCTTGGCCCAATACCAAACGGTACATACGCCAAATAAAGCTAGAAGGCAATTCCATTTGAGTGGCTGCGCAAATGCCCATGGCACTGTCGTCGGCCAAGGCCATCTCGAGCCAGTGCTTCATACCATTGCTTTGCACCAGCAAGGTTTCTGGCACCAGGGGGGGCAAAGGCTTGTTCCGAAACAGGCCAACCGTGAGATCGCGCAGGTCTTCAAGGCGGTTGCCATGGAAAACCATGAATCCGGATTGAAATTCTTTGGCCATAGGGAGGAGCTTGTTTCTGCGCGTGAGTCGTGTCTGAATTATCGGCTCAGCCTAGGCTCACAGGCTGAGCCAATCTACAAAAATTTATTCAAAATCCTTTGAAATTCATCGGCCGAAACAGGTTTGATGAGGAAGTCCTGCATCCCTGCTTTTTTTGCCTGCGCACGGTCTTCGTCTAGGACGTGAGCTGTCATGGCCACAATAGGTGTCATCTTCAAGGCTTCTGTGACTTCGATATTTCGAATTTCATGGGTAGCCGTTAGGCCATCCATGCCCGGCATTTGCAAATCCATCAAAATCAAATCGTAGGTGTGCGACCGAATTTTTTGCAATGCAGTTTCACCATTGTTTGCAATTTCGACTGTGCAGCCCAGCTTTTCCAAAGTCCATTGAGCCAGTTGCTGATTCATCGGGGTATCCTCAACTACCAATATGTTGCCCACGTGTTTGGTTTTGAATGGACTCGGTTTTGAAAGCGTCTCACCGACTTCATCTCGCTGCGTCAGACTTGTCATCGCATTTTGAAGTTCTAGACCTGTGACAGGCTTGTACAAGTTCAAGACTCGAACACCTAAAGTTCTAGCCAAAGCACACAAATTTTGAACGTCATGATTCAAACCAAAATCAGATAAAACCACCCAAGACAAGCTTGGCCACTTCCTCGCTGCCTGCGCCAACAAATAAGCGGGCTCAATGTAGGCCAACAAGCTGTGGTCTATGACCCACAAGGTTTGGCGGTTAAGGCCTTGCTTCAACCATTCCTCTAAACAAGACTGCAATGCCACAGGCGTCACAATTTCGAGCGGTTTAATCTGTTGGGCAGCCAATAAATTTCTCAGAATTTCTCTTGCAAAGGGATTGGACTCAACCAAAAAAACATCCACGGCATTGGAAATAGCACTGAAACCTGTGGATATTTGCTTTTGAGAAATGATTTGCTTGCCCAGTATTTCTGGAGAAGGTGTTTCAAATGTAGCCGTGAAAGAGAAAGAGCTTCCTTGGCCTATGCCTGATTGAACTTTCATTTCACCCTGCATCAGTTGGACCAAATTCTTTGCAATAGAAAGGCCAAGGCCACTGCCACCATATTTGCGATTGACAGATGCATCAGCTTGACTGAATGGTGAAAAAATAAGTTCCATTTTTTCAGCGGGTATGCCGATGCCTGTATCTGTCACTTCAAAACCACACACCACTTCATGCGTGCTGACCGATATTTTTCGCACACTCAATTTGACCCAACCCGAATCACTGAATTTAAGGGCATTGCCCAATAAATTTTGCAAAACTTGCCCAAGCCTTAAGGGGTCACCCACCAACAACTGAGGCACGTCTTGATCGATGGCTAAGTACAAATCAATTTTTTTCTGCTCTGCTTGAAATGCAAATCCTTTGAGAGCCTGTTGACAGGCCGTATGCAAATCAAACAAGGTTTGATCCAAGGTCAGGCGATTGGCACCTAATCTGGTGAAATCCAAAATATCATCGATCAATCGCAGCAGACTTTGGGAGGCTGTTCGTGACATCTCAAGATAGTCTTTTTGCTCTGGGTTTAAGCGTGTGCCCAATGCAAGTTCAGTCATCCCCACCATGCTGTTAATCGGCGTCCTAATTTCGTGACTCATTTGAGCCAAGAAGGCAGATTTGGCTTGATTGGCATCCTCAGCAGCGCACAATGCGTTCGACATAGCAAGTCGGTCTTTTTCCCTTCCCACCCAAATGAAGGCGACCTGGCGAGTTAACAAGTAGGTCGCCAAAAGCATCAAAAAAGACATGCCAATGATACCTGCTGAGGAAAGCCACCACTGGGCTTCTAAGCGGGTTCGAGAAATAGCGACAGCCACAGTCAGAGGCAGTTGAGGCGATGTTCGATAATGAACTTCCAACTTTTCTTCGACCTGATTCACATCTTTTTGCAAGCTAAAGTATTGGCCAAAATCCTGATTATTTGCAACCCGCTTGACAGCAGGCATGTCCGGAAATACTTTGTCATGCGGGTACCATCGGTCTGAACTGCTGGCCAGAATTCGACCGGCATAATCGAACACGTAAACCGCGTCGCATTGCTCGTCGACAGAGTCTGCAAAACCTGCAATTAAATCTTGCGGGTTAATTAACACCAACCATCGCACCACCCGACCATCAGCACGCTTCATGCGCATTGACAAGGGCAAATTGGCAATGCCCTTTAAGGGAACACCGTTTCTGTTCAAGTCAAACAAATTGCGAGCAGGCTGCCATCGCCCTGCCGCCAAATCGTATCCAACGTCCCTTTCCAAGCCAAGTTGCAGCCAACTCACAGACTGATTGACCATGCCATCTTCAGAGCTTGCCAATACCCAACCATCTTCCGTCAACATTGACAAAGAGCGAATGAAACTGGATTTTTCGATGGCAGATTTGAGCTGGGATTGAGTTGGTGCACTTGAGGTTGACCACTGATTGGCCACTGTCATGAGGGCGCTAGAAGACTCTAATGTTCGGCTAATGTGACTGAACAAGATGCGCGTCAATAAATCACCGCGAGCCGCCTCTCTTTCTAGAGTGTCTTCCCTGTCTTTCCAAAGGTAGAAACCTGCAACCAATACGATGAATACAGCAACCGAAAATCCGAATCGGTAGACACCCAGAGACGCCGCATTCAGGGTCATCGGTGGATGGGAAGGTAAATTTCTTTTCACAGAAGTTCGACCATTATTTCAACAAAACGATGGGCTCAAGATTGTTTGCTCTAGCGTACTGAAGTAAGCGCCCATCTTTTTTGATAAGACTCAAAAACACATCCACTCTGATTTGCAAACTGCTATCACCTTTTGCAAAAGCGTAGACGTACTCGGTTGCAGCCATGTGACTTGGCGCTTGAATCACAGTAGCCCAATCCGTCAATTCAATCATTCTCAAACTATAGGCATAGTCGGTCATAAAGGCATCTGCTCTGCCAGATAAAATCTCTTGCTCTCTGGTTCCAGGGGGCTGAACCCTAAGTAGTCTGGCTTTTTTCAAAGACTTTGACATGACACTTTCCATGATCGTTCCCGCAGCAACGGCAATGACGCGCCCCGGTTGATCTAGGCTCTCCCAGTTTTGGAGTCCCTCTTTGTTTTTCAAGGTCACTGCAAACAAACCACTTTTGAGATACGGCTGAGAAAAAAGTAAGCGAGCCTGCCTCTCTTCGTTATTCCCAGTCGCATGTGTTGCAATATCGCAAAGATCTAGCTCTAGCGACTCATGGAGTTGGGTAACATTGCTATCAACAAACCTCAATCTCACCCCGAGTTCCCGCGCCAAATCCTGCGTGATGGCAATGTCGATGCCACTGAGTTGACGCGTTTTGGAATTTCGATAGCTGATGCTATAGGACTCAGGCCAAATGCATGTTCGCAATTCTCTATTGGCAAAAACACGCTCGAGTCGAGTGGTTTGTGCAATTGCCTGGAAGCAGAGCAAGAAGCCAATCATCCAAATAAGCAGGTGGCGCAAATTGGAAATTCCGAATGGCACCCAAGCCCGAGTTCTTTTCGTCCTAGCGACCGAGATATATAAAAGACGCATGTATAAGAATTCAATAGTAGTTGTATTTATTTAAATTAAACACCAAAAAGCTCTTTCGGTCTAAATTATTCATTCTTTAGAATTAATTTGTGAGTTTGCAGATTCGTGCGACAATCTACACGTTGCCGCCTCCAGTTGCCGCAACATCAGCACTTCTGCTGGGGTTTGACCCAGGCACCCGCCTGTGGTTTCCATACCCACCTGTGAATCCCATCGGTCTTTGACTGGCGGCTGTTTC
>Ga0078894_10001753_pt1 | contig 16226 bp, 16 predicted proteins | sample LauGreSu1BDMLBSD_2_FD_67506 | JGI IMG/M metagenome (GOLD analysis project Ga0078894, IMG submission 67506) | Freshwater lake microbial communities from Lake Michigan, USA - Su13.BD.MLB.SD (version 4) (version 4) | ecosystem: Environmental > Aquatic > Freshwater > Lake | place: Lake Michigan... | reverse complement strand
TACGACCGAGTGTACGATAAAATGGTGGCGCCTCCCAGAATCGAACTGGGGACACGAGGATTTTCAATCCTCTGCTCTACCGACTGAGCTAAAGCGCCATGCTTCCCCAAAAGGAAGTTAGTATTTATGCGTACATTTTGTGATAGTCAATGGATAACTGGTGAGACACCCTCAATTGACCGATTCCTGTGCTAATACGGAGCCCAGAGTGAGCACTACACCCCAGCGCGAGCGCCCCCTTGTAATTGCCGGTCCCTGTGCCGCTGAGTCATTTGAACTGATGGCTGAAGTCGCAGGACATCTCAGCCGTCTGGCAGTTGAGCTTGGTTTTGACTACGTATTCAAAGCAAGCTTTGATAAGGCCAATCGCACGTCTGCAAATAGTGTCCGTGGCCCTGGATTGGAGTCCACACTCAGATGGTTTTCTGACCTTAAGAGCCAGTTTGGGGTTAAAATTCTTACAGACGTCCATGAGACTCATCAGGTAGCGCCTGTTGCCCAGGTTTGCGACTACCTGCAAATACCTGCTTTTCTATGCCGTCAGACTGATCTTGTTGTCGAAGCTGCCATGAGTGGGCGAGCTGTAAACATTAAAAAGGGCCAATTCATGGCACCTGCCGCCATGGCAAGCGTGGTCAGCAAAGCCCGAGCAGCTGCCAAATCGTGCAACTCCCAGGCCGACATCCTTTTAACCGAGCGCGGCTTTAGCTTTGGGTATGGAAATCTGGTTGTTGACATGCGGGCCATGCCTATCATGGCTGAAACTGGTGCCCCCGTAATTTTGGATATCACCCACAGCACACAACTACCGGCCGCTGGTGGTGACGGAGGCGAAACTTCAGGAGCACAACGTCGCTTTGCACCTGTACTTGCCCGTGCAGCTACGGCCACGGGATACCTTTCGGGATACTTCCTCGAGGTCCATACCAACCCAGCAAAAGCAATAAGTGACAAGGACGCGCAATTGAACGTGGACCAAGCGACCGCGTTGCTGCGCCAACTCGTCCCCCTATGGCATCAATCGCGCGGATTTCCGTCTATCGACCCATCCTTCAGGTAGGTCGCCTCGCAAGGAGAAACCCATGGACTTTACAATTAGCGGGCTCAACCATTTGGGTTTGGTAGTCGAAGACATAGCTATCGCCAAAAAATGGTTCGTGGATAGCCTTGGCATGAAGATTGTCGAAGATCGAGGGGAGCTACTGTTCATTGCTGTTGGCAGCGACATCTTAGCCCTAAAAACTCCTCGCATGGCTGTTTCCAAACCGGAGCATGGAGGCGAAAGCTCCTCCCTATCTGGCAACAAAGGCGGCTGGCAGTCGCTCGACCATTACGGGTTTTTTGCCCCCTCTCCTGCTGCCGTTGATGCCTTTGCCGCCTTCGCCGCAAGCCATGGAGCAACCCTGCTCAAAGGGCCATACGACCGCAGTGACGGTCGCGCCGTTTACTTCCGCGATCCGTGCGGCCTAGTTGGCGAGTATCTCTACTACTCACCATCCAAGTAACGTAAACTACCTAGATAGACTCTGATACATCGAGACACCTTTTCCTCGGGGGACATTTTATGGCTTTGCCATATTTACGCTGTCTTGGGATTTCCTTACTCGTTACAGTCCTCAGCTCAAAACCAGCGATGGCTAATCCGCAAGCTGACCAGTACAAACCTTCCGCCCTCGCTAAGATAAGTCTAAGTCCCTCGCGCACGGAACTTCGCCAGCTCCGCGATAAAGGTTACGATATAGCGGGCTTTAACCTAAAGACTGGAACTGCTGACGTATTTCTGACGGCGGATCGGGATACCCTCTCCCTGTTATCCGAGGGTTTCACCGTTAAATCCATAGAATCCATAGACGCAACACTTGCACCTGACAGCGAATATAAAACTCCTACGGAAGTCTACGAGATCCTCCAGGACTGGGCCCGCAACTACCCTGGCCTGGCACATTTGGAATCTTTGGGCAAATCCCTAAAGGGCGAGGAAATATGGGCCCTCCGTATAAGTAACGATGCTGCTGTGCGCGATGCCAAGCCAGCAGTGCTCTTTAATGCAGAGCATCATGCTAGGGAGGTAATGACTGTAGAGGTCGTACTCGACACCGCAGAATACCTTCTGACCCGTTATGGTTCGGATCCTCGAGTAACCTCTTGGGTCGATCGTAATAACATTTGGCTGATGCCAATGGTGAATCCAGATGGCAGCAACATGGTTTGGAAGACCAACAACATGTGGCGTAAAAACGTGCGCGGCAACTATGGGGTCGACATCAACCGCAACTATCCCTTCATGTGGTCTGGATGCGGTGGATCGAGTTCAATGCCCTGGGCACAAGATTTCCACGGCGCATCGGCCGCATCCGAACCCGAAACTCAAGTGATGATGAAGCTGGTCGAACGCATCAAGCCCGTCTTTAACATCTCATTCCACTCTTACAGTGAAATAGTGATCTACCCTTACGGATGTGATGGTCGCTATGCTGAAGATCGAGGCTTAGTTGAGTCTATCGGTAAGCAAATGGCTGAAATGATCCCTAGTGAAACAGGGCAAGGCTCTTACACTCCCGGTACTGCATGGGAGCTGCTGTACGATGTTGACGGGAGCGACATCGATTGGATGTACCATGATCATCACGTTTTAGCGTATTGTATCGAGGTCAGTAGTGATCAATCCGGATTCCAACCTCCCTTTAGTCAGCGCCAATCTACCGTTGAGTCTATCAGGCCGGCTTGGCAACATTTACTCGATCGACTAGAGCAAAGCGGTATTCATGGAGTCGTCCGGGATAATCGTGGACGCCCCCTCGCAAATGCCAGCATATCCATTCAATCCCTCAGCAGCCTAAGCAGTGCACCTGGAACGTGGACCACAGACAGACAAGGTCGGTTCCATGCGATTTTGGCTCCGGGTACTTACAACGTAAGGATTTCGGTCGGACCCTTGACTGGTGATCGTACCGTTAAAGTGGATGGCAAAGTGGTAACTTCCGACTTTCAGATCTGAAGTGCTCGAGCGGCTTCAATGGCTGCCTGCAAATCCTCGTAGGAGGCAGCCTGGCCCCACCACAGCTTCTGAGATTGACGAGCTTGCTCGATGAGCATCGCCTGACCATCCTGAACTCTTAGTCCAGATTGCCTGCAAAACTGCAGAAGCTTGGAACTAGCACCATAAACTAGGTCACAGAACGCACCTCGGAAATTATTTAGCGCTGGCAACAGGTAAGCTAAATCATCCCCACGGTGCGGAGCACTTGTTGCCTGAATTATTAAGGCCTCTGGAGCTGCTGCCAAGGCAGCTGCTAGGGTCGCTGCACTGAGATTACCAAAACGGACTAGACTCGAGTCCGGCCAAATTAACCTCAAATACTCTTTAACTTGGTGGCTACGGGATAAAATGGAAACTCGAGGTAGCCGCGCCAATAGGCCCAGACCGTGAAGATTCGCCAAATGGCCCAAGATGGCTGCGACGACTCCTCCGTCTCCTAAAATGACTAAGTCCTGAAACTCGTCGATGTCAGCGCCCATATGTCCTAAGCCTTGAACAAATCCAGGTCCATCTGTTGAGGCCACTTGCCACCTGTCGGTCCCTCGATAAATTGTGTTAACCGAACTTAGTGTGTGACCGGGAAGCAAAGAGGCAACAAGGGCTTTGTGAGGAGTAGTGACATTAAATCCCAGAGCCCCCATATCCCACGCTACCTGCAAAAACGCCCCGACTTGCGCTGACGGTAATTGCAATGGCAAATACACGAGATTGAGACCAAGGGACTTGGCGGCATGATTATGAATCAGCGGTGAAAGCGTGTAGCTGATTTGCTCACCAAGTAGACCCATAAGTTGGGTATGGCCATTTATTACTTGATTCAACTGGGCCCTCATCAGTGGGCAGGGAACAAGTTATGCCGACGCGACAATTGACCGATGAAGGCGCGTAGCGGTAATCGCATGGTCGGGGCCATACGGGTGAAATGAGCCTTTACCAAAAAGCTTCCCGGTGTACCCTTAAGCGATCTGCAACTAGCCACGGTGACCTGATATGGCTCGGTGACAGATTCAAAATCCGGGACTTTCGCGAAGCTCATCGTCAGTTTCTCACCCCTTGAGAACGAACTGTGAGAGATAAACATAACATGAGCTAAGTCGATATCAACTACATGCGCACTGATCTCAGGCAAACTACCGGACATTTCGGGCTTTGCGGCTCTTTGAAGCTGCACTCCCAAGAATAGTTTAGTCGCAGCAGGCCCCCTGATAATATATGACAGACGAGAACCAGTGAGTGCTGACCACAAGCCAAGGAACACAAAAATAGCAAATAGCATTATTATCCAATAATTATCTTCGGATAATATTGCTGTTAACAGTGAATTTAATATCTCTCTAATCATAAACTCATCGCGCCATAAAATACTAAGGCGAGCCCTCATTACCAAGGTTATTGAATTGATTCAAGTCTCAGATTTCAATGCGTATGCAAAGGGACGCCACCAAGGTGCAGCGGTAACTATCGGTAATTTCGATGGATGCCATCTTGGGCACCAGGGGCTAGCGGCCCAAGTAGTTGAATTCGCTGAACGGTTCTCATTGACCCCTTTGGCGATAACATTTGATCCGCGGCCCGATGCCTATTTTCGCAGCCTAAATAACGAGGCTCTGCTTTTTACATCTGCCCAAAAGACCCGGTGCCTCGGAGAACTTGGTATCGGAGTACAAATCATCCAGCGCTTTGACACTGAATTTAGCCGAGTAACTCATGAAGAATTTCTCGAAGATTACCTGATAGGGGCACTTAAAACTAAGGCCCTGATCGTCGGCGATGACTTTAGATTCGGTCATGACAGGCTAGGTAACCTTGATTTTCTCCGCAACAGAGGTGTTGAGACTGGAATAAAGCTTAGTATTGGGCAGGCCTCTCGGTACCAAGACACACGTATTAGTAGCAGTCGCATTCGTCGGGTGATCGCGGATTCTGGCGACATGGATGACGCTACAGTCATGTTGGGGCGCCCTTATCTGCTAGAGGGCAAGATAGAGAGAGGGGACCAACTAGGGCGCCAGCTCGGTTTCCCAACGGCAAACTTAGGTAGCTGCTCGCAACTCCTGCCAAAATTTGGGGTTTACGTTGGTTATGTTCGGCTTGAGAGCTCATCCGAAAGCGACAGGGGACCTCCGGTCACAAAGATGCCCACTGATCTGAGCCCTGCTGTGATCAACATTGGGGTGCGACCCTCGGTCGCTCGAAGCGTCAACGAAATCCGCGTGGAAGCCCACATCTTGGACGGAAATTTTGCCCCCGATTCACTGTATAGCCTTAGAGCGGGATACTATATCGCTCATAGGCTAAGGGATGAGAGGCGGTTTGCTGGGTTGCCTGAGTTACAAAATCAGATCAGCATCGACATACAGCATGCCAAACACTGGTTGGGTTATTAGAGGCGACACGCCCCTTGTACCAGAGTGTTTCCTTTTAGTACTGCAGGATCCCGATTATTGGAAACCGGGTAAAACGTGCCCCCTGTCGAGTCAAAATTCAGGGCCCAAACTTCAGTGTCACCGGCACTCAAATTACAGGTGGAATCAAGCTTTGTGGTTGATCTTGTGACATAAACCACTCGATAGGTACTCGATGTTGCCTGTCCATTGAGAGCAAAGCTTACAATCTGATCATCAATACGACTGCTGCGACCATCAGAACCCTGACGATTGGAGCAAAGATCTGTGGCAGCGAAGGTGTAAGCCTCTTGAATAGTGCTGCTAGGATCGGTGGCGGTGCCCAGATCGACCCGAGGATTAAACAGTGAATATGGCTGGGTTGTGTCTGACTTCATCCAGCTGAAAGAGGTGCCAAATTGATCCGACGAGTCCCCTGCGCAGCGATAGAACACACCGGACAGAACTAACGCCTCAGAACTATCACTACTCAAAGCTACGGACCGCACGTCGAAACCCGGGGGTGGATTGCTGGCGCCAGAGACATATCCGAAGCGTTCAAGCACTTTTGCCTCAGCTACATCGACAAAGATGGGAGCCGACTTGAGAGGCGCATAAATACCCGGGTTACTTTGAGCACCTGTACCACGCTGCGGGGCTTGAGCAGCAGAGTCGACCACCTGCTCCACTAAAACTGTACGCGAGGCTTTCAACGCTGGTCGCAAGGACGGCGTTATCCGAATCCCCTTCAACCAGTTGGCGCTACTTAAACCCACAATGTCTCCAAATGCGGCAAATTGAAACCTATTCAAGTCAGACGCACCGGAAACTTCAGTAGATGCGGAAGCTGTCACCAATACGTAGGGTTTTGCTGACCCTATCTCTGTTGGTAGCCAGAAAAATTGATCGATGTGATCGCTACCAGCTGGCAAATCAACGCTAGTGCTTAGGTCACTGTCGGTGCCAGACCCAATCTTGGCAATTTTAACCGTCGTCGATCCAGTAGTAGCATCGGTGCTTAGCCACGCCACCAGTCGACTATCCGGACTGAAGGACAATTGGGTTTCTACCGAGTCGGTTGATGTAACTTTGACGGCTCCTGCGCTACCAACAAATGACTGCAAATAAACATCGACCTGGTTGTCCTTTAGAGAGGCCAGCAGAACCCATTGGCCATCTGGAGAGATCACCGCCTCTCGCTCGTAGCCAACATCGTCGGAAGTCACGCGGCTGCTACTGCCTGGCTTAGAACCTCCACTCCATGTCAGTTTATACGACTTTAAAACCGGTACGCCCTCTGATCCCCTCCCGGATATATAGACAATTCGCTCGCCGTCATCACTGATTGTGGGGCTTAAATCTGAATAACGGAGCCCGGTTGGGATCAGGGTCCTACCTTCTCTTGTAATTTCGGCACTTGCCGATTGGCCTTGTGACGGTTTGTTACAACTTGTTAGACCACTCATTACGGCAGTAGAAGCCACCGCAGACGCCACCGTTAGCAACCATATATTTCTCATGTTTTTTAGCCCTTTATACAGTGGAGCCCTTTTCTCTGGGTTTTTCAAACTAACTAACGTATTTTTGGATCCCGAGCGGCTAGTATTTTTTTGACTACGGGATCGTATTCGATTTCGTCAGACCGGTAAATGCCCCATGCCTCATTCCCAACTGCCGAAAAAAACTATCGCAGCCATAGACATCGGTACTAACTCAGCACACATGGTGATCGCTGAGATGGATCATGTCGGCGAAATGCGGATTTTAGACAACGATAAGGTCAACTTGCGACTGGGCAAGGCGATTGGACCAGATGGCAATCTATCTGAGGATGGCATCCAACGCACGGTAGAGGCCTTAGCCCATATGCAGGAGATCATTCGCCCTTTTCAGGCCACGGTCCGTGCTGTAGCCACCCATGCCACTCGAGAGGCCAGAAACCATCGGCGACTGCTTCGCGAGGTTGAACGCACCTCCGGCATCAAGATTGAGATCATCGACGGTATCGAGGAAGCTCGCCTTGTATTTTTGGGCATGCGCTACGGACTGGCACTGAATAATGTACCTTGCCTTGGCGTGGACGTAGGTGGCGGCTCCACCGAGATGATTGTTGCAAAAGACGACGAGATTCGATTTGTCTCTTCGGTCAAATTGGGAGCCGTGACTTTAACCGATCGTTTTTTCAAAAATGCTTACTCTGGCTCTGCATTCGAGGCACTCAAAGGCCATGTTCATAGCCGCCTCGCTCCTCTGGAGCAGGAGATGTCCGGTCTATCATTTGATCGCACATTAGCCTCTTCCGGCACGGCGAAAGCGATTGCTTTTTTACATGCCAAGCTCTTCGGCAATTCCGCTATGTCGGACCCGAATGGCTACATTTTACCGAGGGATGACCTCTTTAAATTAGGGTCATTATTTGCCTCTCTTATGACGCCACAAAAAATACGCGAGGCAACAGGTCTAGATCATTCCAGAGCTGAAATTATCCTTGCTGGCACCGCCATTCTCGAAGAACTCACGCGCCTTCTAAACGTCAAGGAATGGGTGATCACATCATTTGGTTTACGCGAAGGCCTGGTAGCAGATACTTTTTACCGCGCCACTGACGCTCCTGCTGGGGAGCTTCCGGATATTCAATGGCATAGTGTGCTTCAGTTCGCCAGACGTCTTGGTCTAAATCAAGTTCATGCGGCCAAAGTCAAGCTGTTAGCGCTAAGGCTCTATCATCAGTTAGCCCCGCTTTGCCTTAAAGCTCCGTCAGCCGACGCGGCTGATGCCGATATCAAGACCCTGAAAGCCTCGGCCTATCTGCGCGAGGCGGGTAAGTTCATCAGCAACCCGCAGTATCACCGGCATTCGCAATATTTGATTTCAAACTCTCGATTGCCAGGATTTACTGAATCGGAGCGTCAGCTGACTGGTCTTATCGCGCGATTTCAACGTAAAGGCCTCCCGAACGCTGATCATCCTGATTGCGCTGATCTGACGGCTAGCGACCTCAAGCGGCTGAAGTTTCTGGCAGGTATTCTGCGCCTAGCTGCTGCTCTTGACAGAACGAGGCAGAGTAGAGTTGAAGACATAGAGTTAGATACTTCGGGATCGGGCGTTAAGCTTACCTTAATTTATAAGCCGGACCGTCCACCTGACGTCGAACTCCTAAAAGCTCGCTTGGAGCAGAGTGCTCTAGAAAAGTCTTGGGACCTGGACCTTAGTTTCCATATTCGACCAGCTATCAGTACGGGGTCAATTTAACCTTGTCGGCCAAGTTCCTTAAGCATGGAGCCTTCCGCGATCACTTGGATGCAGTGAAAGCTGCTCTTAGCGCCAGTGCATCCTCGGGCCAGGGACGGTTGATTCTGGTCTATGGATCTTGTGATGCGCTTCTTGGGGAGGCTGTCGCAAAACTGCGAGATTCCGCTGTCGAGGCGGGTGCAGTCGTGACATCGTGTGAAGCAAATCAAATCAATGAGGCATCCCTAACTTCAATGCTCCAGCAGGGGAGCTTATTTGACCCAATTAGTTTTTATCTGATTAGACGATGTGAGGCGGCAAAAAACCTTCAAAGGTCTTTAAGCGTCATTTCAAGTCTGGATCAAAGCGTAAATTCGCTGTGTCTCGTTTATCATGGCGAGAATCCCCCTGCTCCGCTCAAGGCCCTGCTTACAGAGCGGAAAGCAACATTAGTGCCATGCTATCAACCATGGCCAAATGAAGTGCCTCAGGCTATTTGTTATTTCGCAGACGGACTCAAACTGAAGCTAACTTCAGACGGTGTTCAAGCCTTATTGTCTGCCAATGGCGACGACCTAGCCATCAATTTAAACGAGCTGAGACGACTGAAGTGCCTATTTGGTGACAATGACAAAGCCTTGAATGCAGGAGATTTAGCTCCTCATTTGGGTGGAATGCGAGTTGACGAAGCAAACCAACTTGAGCGCCTATTACTCGCACGGCAGTGGGCGAAGGCGCAGGCTTTGAGCTCTCAACTCTTACATCGAGGCGAGAAGGCTCTACAAATTCTTGCTATTGTGGCCAACCATATACGGGTTACGCTGAAATTGCAGGACGCTTACTCAAAGGGTATCAAAAGCCCGCCCAGCCTTGCTCAAGCTGCACAAGTGTCATCGTTTGTAGTCAAGAACTACCTGCCTCTTGTGCAAAGAGTCAGTAACCCCGCTCCGTACCGCACTGCGCTGAGCCTCTGCCACCAGGCTGATGTCTCGCTTAAAAGCAGCCGTTCGGATGAAGATTTGGTGGTTGCTAGTATTATCGACGCATTGGCGATGACGTAATATACTAGAGCCACACTCTAGTGAGACAACTATAGATTCGCCATAAAGGAGTCTCTCCTTGCGTCTAAACGGGCTGGCTAAAATGGCTACGGTAATGGCTTTGGGAGTTTCCAGTATCAGCCAATCCGCTGATCACCAACGCCTGTACGCCAAGGAACTGGTGATGCCCGCCTTTCAGCAAGCAACCTTGACCAAGGATGCTCCGATCACTGACGTGCGTTTTTCGTCTCCGACCACTCTACTCATGATAGGGCAAACCGCAATTTGGCGGTGGGATTTGGCTTCAGCTAAATTACTTCGTACGCAAATTGTGAACACTACGGAGGGTAGTGGAAATTCCCTGCGGCATATGGGGTCAGATGGCCTGAGTGATTTTGTAGCTTCGGATTCAAAACTCTTTCAGATTTCTTGGTCGCCAGGACGAGTTCTTCAATTTGACATCGGCCAGCAAGATAATACGCTCGGTTTTGCCGGCGAAGGTGATAACTATTGGCTGATTAAGGCGCGGCATCTTCTCCGCATCGACCGGTACTCTAAGTCGGTGATAGACCGCTACCAGTATGATCTACCCGAATCCATCAAGGCCGTGTTCGATCCACTGCGGCAACGCCTCTGGTATCTCACTAAGCGTGAAGTTCGATTTATTGATTTTCATGACTCCAATAGTGAAAGCCATGTGAGTGCCAGACTTAAATCTACTGGCATTGACCTACAAATTACGACACATGAACTCGTGGCTTTAACTCAATCCGGCGTATTGCGACTCAACTTTGCTGGCAAACAACTACAATTAATTCCGGTCGAAGGCCGCCGCAAGATTCGCAACATGTCGATTTCAGAGGCATACCATGCCTACCTGTTCGATGATCAGTATCTCGAGATCTATAATGTTCCGACGAGATCAACTTCCGTGGCCCAAATCCCAGCAGCTTTTACCCAACCCGCTGATGCAATGCATTTCAACCGTGACTTCGTGGCTTTACTGGTCGCAGGTACCCCGCGAGTTTTCAGTCTCAGTCCAGACAAACCGGGTGATTAACAAATGGTGCGAACAAACATTCTAAAAATACTCTCATTCTTAGTTGTCATAACGACTTCGGCCTGTGCAGCCTCTGAGCCAGACTTGCGAACGGACCAGGTCGTCAGTAGGCCCAAGCGCAAAAAAAGCCGTCCCTCCAAACCACGCGTGATAGGCACCAACCAATTGGCTGCTTTAGACGCTGTGATTGATGATCACGATGAATCAACAAACTCAGTCAAAGATATTCGATTAATTTTGAAGGCCACAGAACTCGAAAAATCGGGAAAGATTGAAGCTGCCAGTAAAACTTGGTTCGAGGCGCTAACTTTGAGTCGCGGCTCTTTCGGAAAAATGGCGCTTCATGGCTGGATTAAGTCTTACACCGAAGCTTTGGGTAAACCCACCGACATTGAGGTGCTCGGTAGACTTTTGATGGCCGAGACTCAAAATGGCAGGCTCAGCCCCTACATGACTGACATTGGCCTAAACCGCGATGAGCAAATGAGGCCAATCCTTAAGCAACTGGTTGGCAAATGGCTAATACCAAGCGCCGCCAGCAATAATGTAACTCCTCCAGAAATTCAGTCCCTTTCGGGGATCCCAGCAAACGATCCACTTCTAACTAAACTAGCTCTTAAGTATTGCCGCAAAACAGCCTCCACAGATCCCAACTGGAGTTCTTGGCAGAATACTCTTGGCTCCAGCGTTAAGGAATACTGGTCAGCACTGGTCGACCAACAGTGCGGTGACAACTCCGCGGCCACCATAGCCAGCCTCAAAGATCTGTACCCAAAGCTAGCGGAAATGCCCGAAACCCAAGGCATGGCCGTTGAGGCAGTCGGTAGGATGATCAGCTTGCAAAGATCTGTTGGTCAGAGAATCGAGGCAGCTGACACATACTTGGACCTAGTTAAACTATGGGCTAACCCTGGAGTCACCGATAAGGCTATGGGGGCTGACACAGTGAGCCTCATGTTGCGCCGCGTCGACGAGACCCTTTGGGCGTCGCGCTATCGGGCACTGGTCGGTGATTTAGAGAACGCCAAGATATTTGCACGCGATGCCTTACTACTTGCCCGGCAAACCGCCAAGACGCAAAAGGCTTCCTTTCGTAAGGGTCAAAGGGAGCAATTAGCGGCACTTACCGTCGATGCCTATCACACCTTGGCGTCGCGGGTTGCTGTGGAGAAAAAACATTTCCGCAGCGCCAGCTCGCTGACCGCTCTGGCTCTTAAGACTCCAGAGATAACAGAACAATGGCGAGAACGCTTAGCCTGGGCAGCAGGAATCTATGAATACCTCTCCGGTAACTACGCTTCTGCCCTCACACACTGGCAAAAGGTCCAATCATCTACGCTCGATGAGGGCCAGAAAATTGCTGCCATTTTCTGGCAGAGTCGCTGCCTCGAAAAGATGGGCCAGAGTGACGAGGCTCAAATGGCAATAGCCAACCTCATCAGCAGGTCCCCTCTGAGTTACTATAGTGTAGTTGCAGCTGGTGAATCCGGAATCAGTTCACCTGCCGAATGGAAAAGAGCGATTGGGAACGTTTCTAACTTGGCAGAGCGGCTTACCGAACCCCAGGACTTCAAAGTCGGCGATATGCGCCTTCACCCGAAGCTGGGGCAGTTATTAGTTCGCGCTGAACTGCTTCTAGCGGCAGACATCCAACCACTAGCTCGCGTAGCTGTGGCTGAACTGGAAGCAGAAATGAACAGCCGCTTATCTCCCAAGAACCATTTAGGCGCCTTCGTGTACCTAACTAGACTGCAGTACCGAGCAGGAGCCTTCCTTGCGGCGATTGGTCTTACGGGCAAGTTGGCCAAATTAGACAGTGAATTCTGGCAGTTGTGGCCTGAGCAAATTCTAGTCTACTTTCCACAGCCGTTCCTCCAATTGTATCAGCAACAAGCTCGTGAACTAGAAGTACCGAAATCGCTGCTTTTGGCCATTTCTCGCCAGGAGAGTGGATTCACCCCCGACATCCGTAGTTCTGCAAACGCTATTGGCATCATGCAACTAATTCCCCCAACGGCGAAGAAGTACGCCGATGAGATTGGGTTACCCACTGAGAACATTGAGGAGCAACTGCTCGATCCGACAACCAATATTCGTCTTGGCAGCCATTATCTGCGTCTACTTAGCTCAACTTACGAAGGATTCGCTCCGGCGGTCTATGGAAGCTACAATGCCGGCGAATTTGCGATGGATGCATGGTTGAAGCGGCGCCATAATCCCGACCCACTAATGTTCGTTGAATTGGTGCCTTTTGGTGAGACTCGGGAGTATATTAAAAGTGTCTGGCGTAATGTTGTCGTCTATGACCACCTGACCAGCCAAGGTATCGGCCCTGTCGACCCAGGCTTTGATTTGGGATTTGCTGGTCATGACGGCGCATGATAAAAAGGTGAGTAACTGTTTGTAGTAGAGGGGCTTATATGTCTTTAACACCGCAACGTGATCCGCTAAAAGAGGCAGCAGGTTGGATTAGTCTAGCGGTTGTGATGGTGGTTTTTCCCGCCCTGTTTTACCTCTGTGTATTTTTCCCGATTTGGGTTGGCTGGACCCCGCGCTGGTAAAATGAAGCACATAGCTCAGATTGCCCTGGCGCAACCGTAGATACTCCCCCTCGCAAGTAAGATCGAGTTGAGTAGGGACGATCACGTGTTGTACATCTGAGATGTCCCATTCACTCAGGGACAAAAAGTGGAGCAATCGAGCGTGTCACAAACTGCAATTCAATCACAGCCTAGAGCCACAGCTGCCGGATGGCGAAGCTATCTACCGCTAACTAAGCCGACGATCTCGCTTTTGGTTGTGGTGACGATGTTACCCACCATGCTAATCGCAGCTCCAGTTGGGCTTGCTCCTGGCCTTATGATTGCGGCTGTTATTGGGACCTTCCTTTCATCTGCATCAGCATCAGTCTTCAATCATCTTCTAGATGCAGATCTTGACTTAGTGATGAATAGAACGCGAGGCCGCCCCGTGCCTTCAGGCCAGGTTTCAGCCACCAAAGGCTTCCTTTTCGGGGGATTATTAGCTGTTTTATCAATGATTGTGCTCTACAAGTGGACCACTCCGGCTGCAGCCTATATCGCACTTGCGGCTAACATTTTTTACGTCCTTGTCTACACTCTATGCCTCAAACGTTATACCGACCAAAATATTGTGATCGGTGGGGCAGCCGGAGCGGTTGGCCCTTTAATTGGCTGGGCAGCTGTCCAAGGCAGTTTAGGTTGGCAAGCTTGGGTGCTTTTCGGAGTCATCTTCTTATGGACCCCACCACACTTTTGGGCGCTCGCGATCAAGTATCAGAAAGACTATGCTGCCGCCAAAGTGCCAATGCTTCCTGTAACCCGTGGTGAGGAAGCCACTCGGAAGCAAATTTTCCTGTACACGTTGACCTTGCTGCCTGCCGTCGGGTCCCTGTCAGTCTTCGGTGCTGCTGGATACCTTTTTTTGGTTATAGCTGGATCTGCAACCATCTATTTTTGCTGGCAAGCTTGGGCACTTCTAAAATCTAAACGCAGTGAGCTTGCGATGCCGCTCTTTCATTACTCCTGCCTTTATCTATTTGCCGTTTTTGGCGCTCTAGCATTAGACAGACTAACGATAGCCACCTTATGACCACACCACCACGGACAATTTGGCGACGGATCTTGCTTGGCTCGCCTGCCAGCTATCATAACCACTATCGAAACTGGCTATACCTAGGGTTTATCTTGTTGATATTAATAATAACTTTAGTAAATCGTAGTTTTTTCCGATAAGTAGGCTATAGCAGCGGTGTTGGGCAGCGTGTGGCCACTGCCCCGATCCTTGAAGGTAACTATGATTGAAAAGATCAAAGAAGTTATAGAAAACGAGATAAATCCACAGCTGCAGCTTCATGCAGGCGGCTGTGAGTTACTTGACGTGGATGATGGGGTAGTGACCCTCAGAATGTACGGTGGTTGCTCGGGGTGCCCCTCAAGCACGATTACGCTTTTCAATGGTATCGTACCGATTTTGAAGGAACATTTCCCAGACATCAAAGATGTGCTGCTAGCCTAAAGTACGGCCTCTTTAGTTCCGATAGCTGATCTAAATACCGATCGTCTATCCACTAGAGAGGTTAACCGTGGTAAGGGCTGGCTCATTATTGGCAGCTACTCTCTTGTCGTTGATGCTCTTCGCGTCTTCTGATGCTCTGGCACAGTCCACCCCTAAACCTAAACGTGATTTTTTCTTTACCTATCCTCAACCGCCGCGGACTAAGCCACGCGATAAGATGTTGGTGGTGCCAGGATATGCTTTACCCCCGGAACACGAACGCTACACCTGGAAAACTACCGGTAAGAATCCTCAGGGAAAGGTTCTCTATACTGGATCAATCCCGGTTTATTACATCGACCCGTATAAGCGCGTCCAGATAGGTGAAATCCCGGTAGGTACTGAGGTCAAGCTAGACACTATTGCCCACTTCCGCGGCGTGATGCACTTCCGAGTACCTTTTGCATCGCCACAATTAGATAAAGTGCTCCGCGTAGGTTGGCGAGGCTTCGCCTGGATCAGTGGTGAGTTTATTGAGGCCACTGCCTATAAGCCAGCTGGCTAAGTCCTGTACATTTACTGCGCAATAATATTAGCCGCTTATACAGCCAGGCTCGATGGCACAACTATTGCTCCTATGAAAGTCGAGCCAATGCTCTGGCTCAACGCCAAGCTCTATCTGCTCCCTGCTGCTGCTGAGGTCCTACTCAATGGAAACTGCCAACATCGTGTTCGAACATCAATTTGACAAGATAACTCTGGAGCAAATAATAGATTTGCGACGTCTACGCCTGAACATGGCTGAAAGGATGCTCCAAGACATCAGTGGTACAGGTGGTGCCTTGAAGGCCAGAGGCTTGGCCTCTGACTTCAGTCACGACGAGCTTCGCCAAGAGTTAATGTCCAGAGTCTGTGAACTCCGCTCAAGACTTAAAGATCCCACCGTGATTTATGCTGATGAAATTGATTTCTATGTCGACCTAGTTGGTGACCAAATAGATGACTAAATTTTTGGTCGGGACGCAATTTCTCGATCCGATTCAGTCAAAATGACCACTTCACCGCTACTGGTGATGGCTATGGTGTGCTCCCACTGAGCCGACAGACCGCCGTCGACAGTTACAGCTGTCCAGCCATCACGTAACACTTTGGTCTTCCAATGCCCTTGATTAATCATGGGCTCAATTGTGAACACCATGCCCGGCCCGAGGCGGGTCCCTTTCCCCTTTTGCCCATAATGGAGGATCTGCGGGTCCTCGTGAAAAGTCCGACCAATACCGTGACCGACAAACTCACGTACGACACTAAATCCCTGCGATTCCGCATATTGCTGAATTGCTGCACCGATGTCCCCGGTGCGACTGCCGTCTTGAACGGCAGCTATTCCCTTAAATAAACTCACTTGCGCGCATTCGCTCAGCTTTCGGGCGGCCGCCGAGACAGACTTGCCAACG
>Ga0078894_10001751_pt1 | contig 16240 bp, 4 predicted proteins | sample LauGreSu1BDMLBSD_2_FD_67506 | JGI IMG/M metagenome (GOLD analysis project Ga0078894, IMG submission 67506) | Freshwater lake microbial communities from Lake Michigan, USA - Su13.BD.MLB.SD (version 4) (version 4) | ecosystem: Environmental > Aquatic > Freshwater > Lake | place: Lake Michigan, USA... | reverse complement strand
TGATTGCGACGCGGATCTGTTGCCTTCTTGAAATCCTTCTAGCCCCGACATAAACGGCGAAGACATCAAACTAACCATCAATATCACACCAATAACCACCATCAGGCCAATCATAACATTCTTTGAGCACTTCATTTTAAACGGAATATACATTAGGGTTAGATTTTGTTCGATTACCTCATTATTATTTCGCATACAACCATTGGTCGGTTCGGCCAAAACAAAATTCGTCTTTTCCACAATTAAACTCGTTCATCATGCCTGCCACTTGTTTTACTTGTTCCTTGTTGATTGGCTGTTGCTTTAACAACTGTATTAAATCTGACACATAACTACTCGGCTGTTCCGAATGTTTTTTCAATAAGTTAATATCGTACTTTTTATCTTTTCCTTCTAAAATACCCATCATTTCTAAAACAACCGATGTATCTGGCAATCGTTCCACTAAACTCATAATATAATCAATCATCTTACGTGCCTTGCGTTTTCGTTCGAGTTCTTGCTGTTCATCATATAACTGTTTGCGTTTTGTCGCCGCCAAAATTTCCGCGTTCAAACGCTTGCGAATTTCGTCGGGAACGCTATTTAAATATTTGAAATCGCTTGCTAAAAGATTGCGCCATTGTGTGATTAATGCGTTCAATGCCCGGTCTTTTTCTTCTGCTATTCGACGCGCCCTTTCTTCTTCCGCGCGTCTCCGTTGGTTCTTAATTAACTCTTCCATTTGTCTTCTTCTTCGGTCCATTTCCTCTTGTATTCGACGTCTCGCCGAGTCAAATAAACCACGAAAACTGAACCCCTCTCTTCCTCCCTCTTCTTGTTCATTTTTCTCCTCCCCTCTTTCCTCTCGTTCTTCCGCCTGTTCGGCTAATCCTTCCCTTCTCCGTTCCGCGGACATACGAATTTGAAATACCCAGACGGCCAACGCAAATAATAATATACACAACAGCACACCCACTATCATATTATATATACTGTATTTGGAATATATAATACTTTTTCATACCCTTTCGTATTATAAAATTATGCGTTCTCCACGGTTTCCGGGCTCATCATTGGGTGTCTGGGTTGGTGATGGTCCAAAAAGGTTTCTCCCGATTTGGTAGAAAAAGGAACCAACAAATTAAACACAATCAGTACCACAATGATAGATATTAAAACATTCAAAAACGTTTTCAAATTCATATTTTCGGTTATTCGTATATTGTATTCCCCGATTTTATCCCCGTTGTACCTCCGCTAAATAATTCGCGTAATCGTAGGCATAATCATATCCATTGATTTCTTCCAATACTTTTTGTGTATTTGGTATTTCAAACGGGGAGATTTCCGACATCATCATCATCCCACGATAATTTGGATGATTAAACCAGCGATATTGAAACCGGTCGCGGAAATAGCGCAACAGATAATAGACCACTTTCCACACATCGCCAGTCCACGCTTCGCCGTATTTCAACACGCCGTCTTCCATGTAATGTTTTTCCGGTATTTTCCTTTGTTCTCTTTCTGTTTGTGGGAGAATGTCGTCTAAAAATATTCTCCCTTTTTCCGCCAAATAACGAACCGAATGATTTATATCTCGCACCACGTATTCCACCTGATGCATTCCATCAATAAACACAATATCGTATTTCCGAAACATTCGTGGAGCAAAGGTGGGAGACTGAACGTGGTTTACGCGAGTGGAAACAATCTCAATAAATTTTCCGTATTGCTGGAAATAGGCGTCCGACGTCATTCGCTGTATTTGATGCCCATTCAGGCTATTTTCATCCATTTTGGGAGAAGGGTCTACTCCCGTTTTGGAAACACACACTACATTGCGAAACGTATATCCATATTCTACTCCAATTTCCAAATAATGGTCTTCTGGTTTTGCGAATGCGTTTATGATTTCGTGTCGATGAGCATATTCTGTGTTGTATGATGGAAGAATGGACGAATGGTTTTCCGTTTCGTCTATTTCGATGGGTACACGCGTGTACCCCGCCCCCAAAGGGGGCGGGTCTAAGACCATATACGTATCACAACTCCGCAACATACGATGAAAATACAACACCCACTCCGCATTCGTCATATCCGACATAACATAGCATTTGAACTCGTCGCATTGGCGTTCTTCCAACCACGCCCACAATTCTTCTATTGTTCCCGCGCTTTCTAATATAATAAAATCGTATTTGGCCTTTTGCCGTTTTTGGTTTCGTTCCTGATTTTCCTTTTTCATTTCTTCTATTTGGGAGAAATGGTATTCCATGGCTTGTCTCCCTAATATACATATTTGTGTTTCATAATCCGGCTGAATAATCTGATTACAATACTTGTGTTCGTATGTTGGTTCCGCCGGTCGTTTCCATATTTTACTATGATGCGACAAATAATGTACGTCTTCATACACCCCCCGTTGACGAAACACAGTATGCATATCGTATTGATGATAAAATTGGGGATAAATATACTGTGGGCCCAACCGATTAATTTCGCGGTTTCGTATCAAAGAAAAGTTGTTTTCTCCCTCATTCATGTATTGAATATACCCAATCTTGTGTATTTTGGCAATCTTGACCTCCGGCTCTGCGAATGTGCGCAACAGGATTTCCATATCATCGCAAATGGGGAGCATTTCCGAATAATTGCCTACGCGCATCAATACGTCGCGACGCCACATTCGGGGATGGTTCGGCAAGGCAATAAGTGCCGACGCGGTAATGTTATTCACGTTGGGGGTAATATACACATACCTCCACGCGCCCTTGTGTTTTTGGCAATAATATCCGCCATATCCGAACGAAATGAAATCGCTGTATTTGAAATTCTCCCCATTTTCATACATATTATAGAAATCCATATACACAAACCCTATTGCTGTGTCGCTTTCAAATACATCCACTGCGTTCCGTAAACAATCTGGCGTTATTTCGTCGTCGTGGTCGAGTTCCAATACGTATTTTCCCCGCGCGAGTGCCACCGCCTCGTTTTTTACGTTTCCAATACTTCCGCTGTTTTGGTCTCTCCGATACAGTCGGATTTTATGGTTTTGGATAGACGAAATGTGTTCACGGAGATACTGGAAATGTTCGTCGGTGGGCGAGTCGTCCATAATTACCCATTCCCAATCCCGCATGGTTTGTGCTAACAAACTCTGGTAGGCGCGCTGGATTTTGTGATAGGAATTATAGGTGGTGGTTATGACAGAAAAGGTGGGGCGTGTTTCCTCCCTCGGGCGTAATACATTATGTATAAAACAGTATTGTATTCCGCGATTGAACTCTGCGATGTTGGCCGAAGTCAGGGAGGTATAATGAACCCAGCGTTTGTTGATACGTGAAACAATGTGTGGTTCGACAATAGAATTATATTCGGTTGCGCTTTTCCCGTAAGAAACCAAAATGTGATAAGTATTATCGAACAGTTTATTGAGTTCCGCCACATCTCCCGAAATAAACAAAGAACATTCAAACTGTTGAACATTGGCGTCCAAGAATGCGTCTATTTCGGCGTATTGTGGAAGACGGAAAAAAAGGACTGCGGGATATTTCATTTACGATAGGAAGATTGGTAAATGAAATAAGGATTTGTATTTATTTTGTTTGTGTGTGTATATGTATATTTATTGGCTACTACACGTGTTGATGGGTAATCCATTCAGCGTTGTAATTTGTATCTTTTCGTAGTAAACATCACATCTACTATTCACTTCCTCCATGTATTTGTCATAAGACATCGCGGTCGGAACGGTTTTGGTCGTTTCTCCACAAACAGGGAGAATATGTGCGTTCTTTGGTTTTTGGTCAGCAGGAAGCCCATCGCATCCACTAAAATCGGGAGTGGCTTGCGATTTCGGACAATCTGCCCCCAATGTTTTCTTTTTCTTGTATTCAACATAATCGTATTGTGTATTCATATGATGATTATTGTCGGGGTTCAATGATGTAAATGGTCGGCCACGGCGTATCCAGCGGTATTTTGTGTCAATCATTCCTTTGGTTCCTACCACAGAACTCTTGACTACATTGGGGTCTTCCAGCGAAATTATACCAGACATAACCACTGGACCACTCGTGTACGGTGTTCCGGGTGAATGGGGTGCGTTTCCACGAATGGTGGTTCGGGAGGTAAATCGCGATAAATTGGTTTGTCCCACATATCCCTGATTTCGGTGTGTTCCATTTATAGAAAACCCGGCGGGAGAACCCACACTCATATTGTGATATTGTGTCATCGTTTTTCGTTTTAATGCTACAATGGACATCTTTGATGTTTTGGGAAATATAATATAAGTGTATAAATTCTCCCTACGGACAATCAGTTATTGTGTGTTATGTGGTAAAAGCAATACACCCAATGCGGTGCTTATTTGTGTCGGTATTATCATCGTTTTGCGTGTTTCTGTGCTAGTAGAAACATTATATACTTGGCTGGGTGGTGCTAGTTTGGTTGTCGCAAAATCGTTTCCTGTTATTTGAAAACGAATGGTGGAGGGAGAAACATAACTGTTTCCCACAAATGCCACTGCATTTGTTGTTGCGGTATTTAATACATCGGGTGGAGGAGTTGTGGACCACGTAGTTCCATTCTGACTATATTGATAACTCAATTCTCCCGAAGAGGTGTTTGTGAATGTCAATGTATATGTTCCATTTGCCAATGCGATGGCGGTGGCGGACAATGCGCTATATGTGTTTGGCAGAAACACGGTGGATGCGTCGGAGGCGAGCGACGTTCCGCCGTCCGTAATAATTCGTATCGCCACAGACACGGTCGCATTTTCTGTTAACCCTGTTATTAGTACCGGCGAAAAAGCATTTGAAGCAGAAACAAAGGATTGACCGTTGATTGCGTATTGAATACCCGATAAAGTTCCGCCGTTTAAATTCGTTGTGTATCCTATTAACAAAGATTTGGGTTGTATAAGAATAGAGGTTATGGTTGGTTTGGATGCCATAGATAATATATATACCACATCTATTATCTATAAAAAGGGAGAATATCATATTATTACGGTTTATACAAATCAAAAGAAATGGAAGTTCCAGAAACATTCTGGTTTTTCGTTTTGGGGGTAATGACACTCAACTTATCTCCCGCATTCAAATAAATCGCATTGGGAGAATATACATATCCGTATCCCGAATTGGATGCTAAACCATTTACGGCTGTAAATAAATCGCTGGCATTGGTAGTATACCACGTGGTGGGTGCGCCCGTGTTCAACGTATTATAGGTTATGACACTGCCACCCGTTCCTCCCGCCAACACGTAATTGCGGTTATAGCAACTACCGCGGATAGTTGTCAGACCGGACGAAAGAATGGCGCCGTTGAACGAACTATCAAATTCTAAATAAGCATTCGCACTATCGCTGGACATAACCAATATATCACCTCCCGTGGTTGTGGCAAACATATTGTTTCCATCAAATCCATAGCCTGAAATGGTTTGTTGATTACCTGAACGAGTTAGAACGCCATTAAGAACACGCGATAAAACTAGCGCCTCCTCAATTGTTCCAACACCATAATTATAAAACGAAGTATACGTTGGAGGCGCCGTAACAGTATTAACAGAAAATAAACCTCCTGATAACAATCCGGATATAACATACGGTGTGCTAGATTGGCTAATCACCGGATTTGGATGAAATACGTAATCGCGAGTTACAATAGGGCGAGTGTATTTGGGTAAAATATACGTATTCGCATTTTCGTAATACATATCAAAACTAGAAATAGATACTTTCTCATTAAATGAACGAACTAGCAGTAAAACATATACACGAAACGCAGTAGTATTACTCATTAAGTTGACATATTGAACATATGAACTATTTGTGGTAGATGGCTTAGTGTCGTAATTTCCTCGATGTAATAATACACCTGTATTCCCACCGGCCAATAAATTAGACCAAGTATTATTACCCGGAATACCAATCAATACCCATTTGCGTAATACATTATTGCTTGGGTCATTAGTAGGAAAAGCAATATGATAACCTTTTATTACAATACTTTGGGAGAGGTCAATAATGATACGTTGTCCTGTTTCCCCACTCTGATCATTTGTGTATGTGAAACTTGTTCCGTTGGGATAAGCATTACCCCTTCCAGCTAAAAAATTATTGAATGTATAAAATGTATTCATTGACCCATCTATCACACGATATGCATTATTATCGGATGTATTTTCATCTGCGTAAAAATAAGTGGAAGACGGATTTGACGTAATATTATTACCATATGCGGTTTGAATAGCACTAGACATATCCGTAACACACAAATTACGTGTGTTTGTGGCTTGCCATGTAGTAGCAAGTACACTTGTGCTGTTTGCCGTTGTATTTCCACCTGACCCATATGCTATCCACGCTTTGCCTGTCCATTCTATCGCCGTTGCGCGTAATGTGAATATGGTGGTTGAATTGGAAATGGCCGACCAATTGGTTCCATCTGTGCTCACTGCGATGCGTGTGGTTCCTTCTCCCACCGCCACAAACACCGAACCGTTCCACGCCACATCATATGCTTCTGTAAATAGAGTACTGGAAACACCCGTCCATTGAACGCCGTCATAGCTAGTTGCGCACCAGAACCCACCTGCTCCTACTGCCACCCATAGAGTTCCATTCCATACTGCTTTGTTTCCGCGGGTGGTGAACACGGTTTTACCCAATCCATTCCATTGGATGCCGTCGGTGCTATAGGCTAGTGTATTGGCTCCTTCACCGGCCGCAACAGAAAGAGGTTGTATGGAAGTTGACCCTTCGTTAGAACGGTTCCACGCGAACCGATTTAATACAGACATATTGGAAATAGAAACGGGAGAAGACCAATACAGATTATCTGGACTAGCAACTACTTGATTAGAAACAATTTTCAAATATTGCGAAGTATTGTTTAATACTACCGCTGGGGCGGCCGTTGTGTCATTTGCCATTGTCCATACTATACCATTCGTACTAGTTGCTTTATTGTATGTCGCATCCGTTCCGTAAACCGTCCAGAAGGTTCCGTTCCAATCAATGCGGTTGCCACTGGTAGCAAACAAGTTCGTCTGTGTAGGCAACTGCCACGTTTTGCCGTCGGTACTATACGCAATCGTCTTTTGAGAAGCGCCTAGTTTCTTGCCCACCGCTACCCAAATGCTACCGTTCCAATATACATCATTGCCCGCATCAAACAGCGTTTTACCTAATCCATACCAGTAAATGCCATCATTGCTATAGGCAATACTATTGGACGACCCGTCTCCCACAGCCACAAACAAATTTTGCGTTTGGCTCCAATCCACCGCCGTTCCTTTTGTGGAGAATGTCCATTTTCCGCGACCTACCCACGTGTTTCCATCCACGCTGGTGGCAATTGTATTGCCCGTTTGTTGTGTTTCCGTCCAAGTTACACCAGATATTGCAGAGGTTCTCCCTTCGCCCACCGCCACCCACAATTTCCCGTTCCAGACTGCGTCATTCGCCGTTTTGGGGAACACCGAATTGGAATTGGCCGACGCTGTCCACGTGGTTCCGCCGTCATTACTATACGCAATCTTTACTGTATCTGAAATGCTTCCTCCCAATACCAAGGTAGTATCGATGGGGAACGTAATCGTGTTTCTGTATTCCAAATCGGTTTCTACATCGTATATTTTATTAATGGAAGACATCTGATACAGGGAAAAATCCACACCGTCGGTGCTCTTTAACATCGTATTGGTTCCACCCGTTGAAATATCGCCCGTCATCATGAAATGTTTGCCGGTCCATTTGACGCCATAGGGATTGTAATTCGTCAAGACGGTAGTCGGGAGACTTTGCGATGTCCAGTTCTCCCCATCATAACTGTATCTGTAATTGATAGCTCCATTCAATTCGTTGCGCATCGTCATTACGAAAATGTCGCCGTTGGTTTCCACCGAAACGGGTTTGTCGTAGTCATAACTGTATGGCAAAAATACATACGATGCGTCGGAGGCGGTGGAGTCGCCTCCCGCGTTGGCGGCCTTAATTTGGATGGTGTATGGCGTTCCTTCCGCCAGATTAGAAATAACTAAGGGAGAAGTGGTACTGTTAGAAGAAGCATACGCGCTTCCGTTCAATGAATACTTGATGAGCGACAACGCGTTTCCTCCCGTGGACGATACAGTGTATGCGACCGAAACGGATTTGGCGGAGGTGGTCAGACCGGTAATGGTTGGTTTGGAGGGGACGGTATAGGGTGTGGCGGAAAGAATGTTGGAATAGGTGGACGTTCCCAGACGGTTGACCGCGCGGATTTTAACGGAATACAGAGTTCCGTTGGACAGACCCGAAACGGTTATGGGAGAAGTTGTTCCATTCGCAGAAATGTCTGCGCCTCCATTCAAGGATACCCTATATCCGGAAATAGAAGAACCATCGAATGCCGATTGAGTAAAATAAATGGTGAATTGTTGGTTCCCCGAAACGATGGATGTCATTACCGGGGTAGTTGGAACCAAATCGGGAATTCCGACCACCGCGTCGGAATAATCGGAACTGCCGATTTCATTGACTGCTTTGATACGGATAGAATACGGGGTCATGTTGGTTAGTCCGGTGAGTGTAATTGGTGTAGTGGTGGTGTTAGCGGAAATGTCCGCACCCCCATCAATGGAATACATGTAATACAAAATGGGAGAACCGATATACGGCAATGTCAAAAAGTTGACCACCAATTGCTGATTGCTTTCTGTTATCGAAGTAATGGTTGAACCGTATGGAATTGTGTTGGGTGTTGCAGACACAATGTTGGAATACGACGAGCTACCGAATGAACTGAACGCCTTGATTTTGACGGCATATGAAACCAAGTTGGTTAAATTCATAATGGTTATGGGAGAAGTCGTTCCGTTCGCAGAAACGTCTGCGCCTCCATTCAGTGAATACACATAATAAGAAATAGGCGAACCAGAATAGGTAGGTGTGGTGAAATAGACGGCGATCTGTTGGTCCGTTGCGGTCAACGAAGAAATCGTGGATGTGGTGGGAACGCGGTTCGGTATTGCGGAGACTGTGTTCGAATAGGCGGCGCTTCCGAAGGAACTTACACCCTTGATGCGGACGGAATATGAAGTCAGGTTGGTTAATCCTGTAATGGTTATGGGAGACGTCGTTCCATTCGCGGAAATGTCGGAACCTCCGTTTAGTGAATACAGGTAATAGGAAATAGCCGAACCCGAATAAGCGGGGGTAGTGAAAGAAACCAATAGTTCTGTATCTGCGGGCGAAACCGACGAAATAGTGGAAGTGGTAGGAACGCGGTCGGGTGTAGAGGAAATGGCGTTGGAAAAGGAGGATGCTCCCAGTAAATTGACGGCTTTGATTTTAATTGAATAAGAAGTCAAGTTGGTTAATCCTGTTATGGTTAAGGGAGAAGTGGTTTGATTGAGTGAAATATCAGCTCCGTCGTTGAGCGAATACATGTAATATAATACTGCCGTTCCATCATATGAACCAATAGTAAACGCAACCGACACCGATTGGTCTAATGGGGTAATGGAGGTTATAGAAGGTGTTGCCGGAACAACGTTGGGAACAGAAACCACTGCGGTGGAATAATCGGAGTCGCCCGCACTATTCGTTGACTTAATTCGGACAGAATAAGATACAGCATTGGTTAATCCTGTTATGATTATGGGAGAAGTAGTGGTATTGGCGGAAATGTCTGCTCCTCCATTGAGCGAATACATATAATACAATATTTCAGGACCGCTGTATGCCGGTGTCGTAAACGCGACTGACAGTTGTTGGTCGGAAGGCGTAATCGAGGTTATAGTAGAAACAGCAGGAACGGACGATGGCGTTGAAGTTTCGGTGTTTGAATATACAGAAGTTCCGATTGCGTTTCCTGATTTGATACGGATACTGTATGACGTCGAACTGGATAAACCCGTTATCAATAAGGGAGAAGTTGTTCCGTTTGCGGAAACGTCTGCGCCTCCGTTGAGCGAATACAAATAATATGCGGGTTGAGTACCAGTATATGCGGGTTGCGAGAAATACAACGACAATTGTTGATAATAAGGTGAAATTGATGTTATGGTAGGTGTGGTAGGCGCAGTATCTGGTGTAGCAGAAACAGAATTAGAATATGCCGAACTACCGACGCCATTTACTGCTTTAATACGTACGGAATAGGAAACCAAATTGGTAAGTCCTGTAATGACAAGGGGAGAAGATGTTCCGTTCGCAGAAACGTCGGCTCCGCCATTGAGCGAATACAAGTAATACGTGGGGGCGGAACCTTCACTGGCTGGCAATGACAATGCGACGGATAACTGAGTGTTTCCGATTGTAATCGAAGTAATCGTTGGCGTTGGCGGAGCAATATCGTTGGGTGTAGCGGAAACTGCGTTGGAATAGGATGCGTCGCCGATAAGATTAACTGCTTTTATTCTGACACTATATGCGGTTCCAGTGGTTAATCCTGTTATAGTTATGGGAGAAGTGGTGGTGTTGGCTTGAACATCCGCACCGCTGTTGAGCGAATATCGGTAATACAAAATCGGATATCCACTGAATGCCGGTGTGGTAAAGTTCACGGTGAGTTTGCCGGGCGCGGTAGTAATGGATGTAATGGTGGAGGTTGGCGGAGCGGTATCGGTGCTGACAGTGGTTGCGGAAGAGGATAAAGAGTAGGTAGAAGTTCCAGTTGTGTTTGTCGCGGAAGCACGAACGCCGTAAGAAGTGGCTGGTGCTAATCCGGAAATGGTATAGGGAGGTTGGAATGGATTGGGAGTATAAATATCACCATAGTAAGTTAGGGCACGAATTGTTTGGAACCCGCCTCCATTTACAGCACGAGTAATCATACGGATAATCGAATACGCGGTGGTAACTCCAGTTATCTGGAAAATAAATGGGTCCGGATAAGATACACCCGACAGTGTGAATGGTGGAGTACTGTAAGAATATAGAGAATACCAATTGGTTCCATCATTTGAACCCACAACCATCATACTTGTTGCTGCTCCCCATTGATACGTTCCTATCCAATACAACATACTTTTCACCAATAGGCGATATGGCAACTGTATTTGTATCCATTCTCCACGCACAGTTAAGTTGCCGTCTACATTAGAAGTAGAGGTGGACCCAACATATACGCCGCCGCTGAAATTATAGTTGTTGTAGTCCTGCCCGGAATTCCATTGATTACCCATTAGCCCTTGTGCAAACGCATAAAACGGTTTGTACCCAAACACGTTCAATGACGGGTTATAATTCGACCAAGTATGGGAGGCAGAAATCAAATATTGACCATTCAAATAGCTGGGACTTTGTCCCGAAACGTTGGCTGAGTTTTCTTTAATGAGCGCGGCCGGAACACCGTTCACAGAAACGTCCGCTAATAAATAGGTGGGTTCTTGTGTATAAATCGTTCCGTTGTAGTTGATTTGTTGAATATTAATATTGCTGTTGGCTGCCGGGAGACTTTGTACAATTAATCGAATATACGAATAAGGAACGGATGAGTTAATCGCAACCGTGTTTTCCAAAGTGGTATAGGTAAATGTTCGGCTGGCCTGCTGATACACTATATTCCAATTGGTTCCATCATTCGAACCGACGATAGTCATCGCGGAAGGGAGACTATTTACATAACCAGAAAGGGTTTGACGCGCAATCATACCCACACTGCTCAACGCGATTTTGTAGGGGTACTTGATTTGTATCCATTCACCCGAAATATTAGCAGACCCGTAAATGTTAGAAGTAGAAGTGGAGCCGGTATATGCGCCTGTAGTGTTATTATAACCGTTTGCTATCCAATACCGATTTGTGTTTCCGGCATCCGCCGCATAATACAATTGAAACGCAGTTTCCGGGGTTAATGTATACCCGCCTGCTGTTTCACTTCGGGAAGCAGTTATAGTGTATGTTCCATTACGATAAGGCAGATATTGACCCGTCAATGTAGTGGACGCACCCAATTGATACATGTTATACACTGTATCTGTGGAACGCATAAGCACGCCATCTTTATAAATATAACCGCTGTAGTTGAGTTGCTGAATATTAATCGTATTACCTAACCCAGTGGCGATAAGCGATTGAGTGATAAGCCGAATATAAGAATAGGGCGTGTTTCCTCCATTGAAATAAATAGTATTAAAACTACTGCTGGCAAACGTATAAGGGCGCGTGGATTGAGAATATACGATATTCCAATTGGTTCCATCGTTTGACCCAACAATCGTCATTGCGTTGGGCAATCGTGAAATAAAATCAGCGCTTCCACTCAACCGCGGTAAAAACTGAACGCTGGTCAAAATAATACTGTACGGCAATTGGATTTGTATCCATTCACCCGAAATATTCGCAGAATTCGCGATGTTGCTTGTTACCGTAGACCCAGTATACGCACCATTATTGTATCCGACCATTTCCACAAAAGTGTACGTTTGGTTCCAATCTAATGCGAAATACCGGTTAAATATGCCATATGGTTGCATATTGTATCCCGGGTAAGAACCGGTAATGGACGCCGACACAACGTATGTTCCATTTCTGTAAGCGGGGGTTTGTCCACTGATGGTGGTTGTATTGCTCGTAAGCATGGATGGCGTAAAGTTGATGTTCGTAGAAGGATTGACCACCGTATCGGTAGTATTACTGAACGCGACTGCCGACCCACTATTCAGCGAGTAGTTGTAAGCAGTATTCTGTGTATGGTCCGGCGTAGAATACCCCAGCAAGTTAACATTTATTGTATTTTTCAAGGGAGACAACGAACTTATGGTTGGTGGGAGCGGGTTTTTAAATATATAGATGTCCCCATTTAAATTCCACTGATGAAGGTTGACACAGTTATTTGATGTGTTTACTTGGTTCACTACCATTCTGAAATAAGAATATGGCGCGGTTGCTGAAGTCATCGGAATAACATTCTTTTGTAATGCGGAATATGCTACGGCAGGCCAAGATTGTGTATAGACGATATACCAATTGGTTCCGTCATTAGACCCCAATATATAAAACGCGTAAGGGAGACGACCAACGTACCCTCGGCGCGCCATTATTGAAAAGCTTTTTACATAGAGACGATATGGTAATTGGATTTGTATCCATTCTCCCAAAACACTTCCTACTCCAACAATGGTGGTTGAAACAGAACCGCTATACGTTCCATTATACGTATTTAGACCTGAATGCCAAGACGCATAATTACCGGAAGGAGCGTCTGCGGTAATCGCGTTAAACGCGCAAAACGGCTGATAATTGATACCAGCATCACCTGTATATACGCTGGATGCGGAAGCAACATAGGTTCCATTGCGGTAAGTCGGGCTCTTCCCTGAAATAGTAGCTGTATTAGAAGAAAATAAATTGCCTTCAAACCAAACGTCCGTATTTGTAGCCACACAGCTGGTGTTTTGTGTTTTATTCGCTTCACTTACGAATATGTCTCCCACGTAATTCAATTGTTGAATAGCTACACTTGTTGCGTTTGCGTCGTTTGCTAAGGAACGGACAACCAAACGAATATACGAATACGCGGTGGGGTAAGCTATATTCGATAAAGTAATCGTATTTGCGCTACTTTGTGAATATGCGGAAACAACGCTGGTTTGACTGTATAAGATGTGCCAGTTAATCCCATTACTTGAGCCCAATACCGCAAAACTGACCGGGAGACGAACCACATTATTGGATGTATTCACCGCCACCAAACTAATGCTTCGTAATATAATGGAGTATGGCAATCGAATTTGTATCCATTCTCCCGAAATATTACTACTGGAAACAATGTTAGTAGTTGTAGTAGAACCTGTATAAGTTCCGCTGGAATACGTCGCGGGAGATACCCAATAAGCGCTCGCACTACTGGTTTGATTAAATACAGTATATGGTTCAGTGGTTATTCCTGTTTCGGTTCCGTTGCCGGAAGAAGTAATCGTATAAGTTCCGTTGCGGAATGTTTTGGTTTGTCCTATAAGCGACAATGTGTTGCCGGTGAAAAGGTTGGAAGAATAGACTGCGTTTTGCGATACGTCCACTTGCGAATAATTGGGGATGGTATTGTTAAGAAGACTGCCGACATAAGGATGACTTCCCGGTAAATTCGCTTGTAGTTTCCATTTCCAAGATAAATATCCCTCGACTTTTTGTCTGTCGCTTGCACTCAAACACGTATTAAATACCAATATTTCTGAAATATAACCCGCAAATGGAGCATTTGCATCGTCATTCGGCGCATTTCCAACGGTGTAATATGATATAGCAAAATTACCAGAACTCGCTCTACTATTGATAGTGGTATTATTCCCTTGTTGAACAGTGGCATACATATTTGTTCCATCAAACCAACATTCCGTCAAATAAGGTGTTGCGTAATAGGGTGGATCATTTGTAATGGTATTGAACGCACCGCGGTATGGCTGAACACCTGTTCCACTTTGTCTGAAAAATCCCATATAGCTGTTACTATTGAAGTCTTGTACACCAACACCACTGCTAAACCCAATTAATCTTGCTGCGTAAGCCGACGTAGAAAACATGTTATATACCGCAAAAATAGTCATTGTGTTGGTAGTTATGGACGTATTTCCAGTAAAGTAATACGCTCGATTATAACCATTTTGGTTAGTAAAGTAGAAGGAGGGGAGATTATTAAACGTATTGCTATTCCATACAACACCATTCACCGAAGAGGCGTTATTGTTGCTACCAGATTTATCTTTCCAAGTGGTTAATGTTGCTCCGTTGCTGGGAAGCACGCCGTTATTGGAAGGGTCAGACGCATCTAACCATAACACACATCCGGAAATAGAAGATGGGGAGAAAGACGTTTCTACTTTCGTTCCGGTATATAATGTGGTAGCTGAGCCATACACATCTATATCACCATAGTAGTTCAACTGTTGTATGCATATAGCAACAGAATTAGCAGCATTGGGTATTTTTCTTACTACCATACGGAAATAACTGTAGGAATTCGTTACGCCATATACCGGAACAACATTCATGGTGCTTTGGGAATAGGTATATGTACGAGAAGCTTGTGAATACACAACGTTCCACGTGGTTCCATCGTTGGAACCCAGCACGACAAAACCTTCAGGGAGACGATTTACATAATCGGAATTGTTCCACGCCAACAATCCGATGCTCTTTAAAAACAATCGAAACGGATATTTGATTTGTATCCATTCTCCCGAAATATTGGCAGAACCTACAATCCCGGAGGTCGATACCGACCCTGTATATACGCCACTGTTTCCGGCATAACCATTATATGAATGCCATATCATTCCAGAAGTTCCCGTAGGATGATTGTTTAAGTTAAACGCGGAAAATCCGTCCAAAATGTAGTTGGGGGTATAGGGATATACACTTGAGGAAGATACGTCGTATGTTCCGTTTCGGTAAGACACGCTCTGTCCTGTAATAGTCGCGGTACTACTGGAAAACATATTGGGCGTAAAAATAGCGTTCACACCTATCACCGGGTCGGAGTTTGTAAATTGGGTTCTGTATAAATTGGTTCCGGTCCAATCACCCATATAAAAATAACCCAATTCGTCCATATAACATGGCCATGCTGCTATTGTTGTAGGTATAGAAGAAGTAGAAATACTTATCCAATTACTATAAGAGTTTCCGTTCCACAAAGAATATTGGGCGGCAGCAGACGGATTAATACGTACTAACACATCTTTTTTACCAGCAACAAAATGAATGCCATCTGAACCAGAATATGTATTCGTTCCGCCAATTAAAGTTCCATCAGGAAAGGCGCTTCCGTTCCACTCTGACCAATAGGAAGTAGTATTTGTTTGTGATCGTGAATAAGCCATCATCAAACCGTCTGATGTTATGGCAACGCCATAATAAAATGAGCTAACTGCAGTACTAACGGAGGTAAGTGCGCTGTATGTGGTTCCAGTCCAAGTCGATAAATACACTAATGAACTGGTGGTACATATAACAAACTTCGAACCATCTGGTGTAATAGAAGAAGCGAGATATCCACGTTGATTAGTATCCACGCGTCGAAACGACAAACTACTAGTGGTTCCATTTAATACACCCGAAGCATCTGCCCAATACACCCAGAAATTGTTCGTTCCATCTGTTCCTACCGAAATTAACAATCGGGTTCCATCCGCAGAAATAGAACATGTTCTATATTGAGGACCGTTGGGTGTGTAATCGAATGTGCACGTCGCTTGAGCGGTGGTTCCCCACGTTCCATTGATAATACGATTATAAAATAACCCGTAA
>Ga0078894_10001750_pt1 | contig 16243 bp, 12 predicted proteins | sample LauGreSu1BDMLBSD_2_FD_67506 | JGI IMG/M metagenome (GOLD analysis project Ga0078894, IMG submission 67506) | Freshwater lake microbial communities from Lake Michigan, USA - Su13.BD.MLB.SD (version 4) (version 4) | ecosystem: Environmental > Aquatic > Freshwater > Lake | place: Lake Michigan... | reverse complement strand
TGGATCGGCTGGCGGTGGCGGTCACGGAACCTGTTCCGTGGCGAGTGGATCTGCAGCAGCCGCGAACCGCGCTGGCACCCGATGGGACGCTGTCGCTGACGGTCACGGTGCATCGCGATGCCGGTTTCTCCGGTGCCATGGAAGTCAGTTTTCCTTTCCTGCCTCCGTGGGTTGATGGTCCCCGGAGTGTCGTGATTCCGGCAGCGGAAACCGAGGGCATCTGTACGCTGCGTGCGTGGCCTCAGGCGGAACCGCGAACGTGGCCACTGTGTGTGGAGGCTCGACCGGCCGCGGGCACAGCGGAAACGGACGGACTTCCGAGGGAACCGGGAGAGCGTCGGCAGCGATCGCGTCCGCTGCATCGCACGGCGGTGGCTTCACGACTGGTGTCACTCACGATTGCTCCTTCGCCGGTTGCCGGTGAATTACAGCCGATCATCACCGAACAGGGGCGGTCGGTATCCGCTCGCTGTCGCGTGGTACTGGGCAAAGACCTTCCGGAACAACTGACAGCGGTGCTGGAGGGTCTGCCGAATCGAGTTGCGGCAGAAGCTGTGACGCTGAAACGTGACGCAACTGAGCTGCTGTTTGTGGTACAGCCGGAGCTGACAGCACCCGTGGGAAGTTTTGACGAGGTGTGGGTGCGGTTGTCCGGCGAACTGAATGGAGAGCAGGCGTCGTGGATTGTCGGACGAGGCGCGGGGCTGCAGATCAAGCCATCCGGTGAACTTCAGTTGGGAGCCGATGGACAGCCGCTGAGTCGCCTGGAGGTGCTGCGGAAAAAAGCGAAGGCCGAATAGAGCTGATCGAATAGTGCAATTTCTGACACAGGAAACTGAGCTGAGGGTGAGTGACCATGACGTTTCGACTGTCGTATTGTGTGCTGTCTGCAGTGGTTTGCCTTCTGCAGTCAGCGGCGAAACTGGAGGGAGGGGAATCCCCCGGTGAGCTCGTGGTATTTCCTGCGGCAGTCTCAATCACCAGCGGGCAGGACATACAGAGAATTCTGGTGCTGCGTCGGTTGTCGGACGGCAGCACTGAGGATGTGACGGCTGCGGCCACGCTGGAGTCATCCGATCCGCAGGTTTTCAGAGTACTGGACCGGCGTATCCAGCCGGTGTCGGATGGCAGTGGCCGACTGCAGATTCGTCTGGCCGAAGCAACGGCTGCAGTGCCGGTGACGGTTACCAATTCTGCCGAATTTCCCGAGCTCAATTTCCGCAGCGAAGTGCTGGCCACGCTGACGAAGGCCGGCTGCAACAGCGGCAAGTGTCACGGGGCTGCTTCAGGCAAGGATGGATTTCGTCTGAGTCTGTTCGGATATGACCCCGAGGGTGACCAGTATCGCCTGACGCGTGAAATCCCCGGCCGGCGAGTGAATGTGTCCGCCCCTGACCGCAGTCTGCTGATCCAGAAGGCGCTTGGCAACGTGGATCACACCGGAGGGCAGTGTATTCAGGAAGACAGTGCTGAGCTGACCACACTGCTGACGTGGATCCGCGCGGGTGCACCGGCGGATCCTCCGGAAGCTGCCGTGCCTGTACGTCTGCGGGTCTATCCTGAGGAGGCGATCTTCGCACAGAAGGGCAGTACGCAGCAGCTGCTGGTGATGGCGGAATTCAGCGATGGAACTGACCGGGACGTTACGGATCTGGCTGTCTTCCTGAGTAATAACGATGCTGCTGCCGGGGTGGATGCCGTCGGCCTGACGACGGCCAATGGACCGGGCAGTGCATTCATTCTGGCGCGATTCGACAAGTTCACGGAGGGAACGGCGATCATCGTTCGTCCGGGTACTGAGTATCGTTTCCCGGAGCTGACTTCGGTGAACGAGATCGATCGACTGGTTTTTGCCCGCTGGAAGAATCTGCACCTGCTGCCGTCCGAGCTGTGCTCGGATGAAGTCTTTCTGCGACGCGCTGCCATTGATCTGAACGGCCGACTTCCGCAGCCGGAAGAGCTGCGAGCGTTCGTGGCGGATACAAGCCCGGACAAGCGTGCACGGATGATCGACCGGCTGATGGAGAGTCCCGACTTTACTGAGCTGTGGGTTATGCGCTGGGCCGAACTGCTGCAGATACGCACCGCCAATGGAGTCAGCCCCAAGGGGTTGCTGCTGTATGATCGCTGGCTGCGGGAACGAGTTCGTGCGGGAGTGACCATCGATCGTATTGTGCGGGAACTGCTGCCTGCAACCGGCGGTACTTTTGAGAACCCGGCCACCAGCTACTATCAGACGGAAACGACCCCGCAGCTGCTGGCGGAGAATGTTGCACAGTCCTTTCTGGGAACTCGGATTCAGTGCGCCCAGTGCCACAATCATCCGTTCGACCGCTGGACGATGGACGACTATTACGGCTTTGCCTCATTCTTCAGCCAGGTGGGGTACAAGCAGGCTCAGGATCCGCGCGAGATTATGATCTTCAATGCGGCTGCCGGTGGGCTGAAGCATCCTGTTGGTGACAGGGATGCGGTACCGACATTTCTTGGGGCTGGAGTCGCCGTTCTGCCCGCAGGAGCTGATTATCGCGAAGTGCTGGCCGCATGGCTGCCGTCGCCTGCCAACCCGGCGTTCGGCAGAAATCTCGCCAACGTCGTCTGGTCGCACTTCTTCGGTATCGGGATTGTTGAGCCGGTGGATGACGTTCGCGTCAGCAATCCGCCATCGAATCCCGCGCTGCTGCAGTACCTCGGTGAAAAGCTGTCTCGCGACGGCTACGACATCCGTCCGCTGGTGCGCGAAATCTGCAACTCACGCACATGGCAGTTGTCCACTCAGCGAAATGACTCGAACCGACTGGATGAACGACATTTTTCTCACGGCAGAGTCCGTCGCATGCGGGCTGAGGTTCTGCTGGATTGCATCAGTCAGGTCACCGGTACCACTGACGATTTTCGTGGCCTGCCGGCAGGCAGTCGGGCAATTCAGATCGCGGACGGCCAGACACCGAATTATTTCCTCTCCACCTTTGGGCGATCCACTCGCAACACTGCGTGTTCATGCGAAGTCAAAACGTCACCCACTCTCTCACAGGCACTGCATTTGCTGAATGGTGAAACCACCTCCGGAAAAATTGCCGAAGGCCGACTCATTGAACGCCTGATGCAGCAGCACGACGATCCACTGACTGTCGTCAGGGAACTGTATGTTGCCTGCCTCAGCCGCGAACCGGTCCCTGCTGAACTGGAAAAAATTCAGAAGCGGATTGAGGAACAGTCTGATCTGCAGCAATCGCTGACGGACCTCTTCTGGGCTCTGCTGAACTCCAATGAATTCGTCTTCAATCACTGAAACCACAGTTGCTGATAAAGCCGGAACTGGAATGCGTGTTATGCGTCGATTTTTGTTGACATTCAGTTGCCTTGCAGGGGTTCTGCTGACCACCGACCGGTGCATTGCCCGTGCTCAGGAAGCGAACGGGACCGCTGCAACCGGCGATTCTGAAGTGACGTGGGATCAGGTTCGAGCAGTATTCCAGAAACGCTGCTTTGCCTGTCATCGGGGCGAACAGGCGCGAGGGGCACTGGACCTGTCCAGTGTCGCTGCCATCCGCGCCGGAGGTTCAACGGGAGCGGCAGTGATTTCAGGCAAACCCGAAGAAAGTCTGATTTACGTTTTGCCGGCACATCTGGAAACACCGCGAATGCCACCCAGTGGCAATAAGCTGCCACAACGCGAATTGGATCTGATCCATGCGTGGATCAGTGGCGGACTTTCGGAAAAAACCGCAGCCGTCCCTGCGAAAACGGCGACAGCGACGACTGCAGTGCGAGCACCGGCAAAACGTCCGACGGCAGCGACAAACGCGAAGCTGTCCACACTGACCCCGGACATGGTGTTGCAACAAAGCATCAGGGAGCCAGTCACGGCACCTGCAGCGACCCGGCCAGTCAGGCAGCAGATCAGACCAGTCGCAGCGCTTGCCACCAGTCCCACTTCGTCACTGGTTGCAGTGCCGGACAGCCAGCGAGTGCTGGTTTATGACTGGACGGATTTGTCGGTGCGACAGATCCTTGAGTTTCCCGGAGATGTGTTTGCGCTGCGATTCTCTCGTGATGGCAGGATCCTGATTGCGGGTGGGGGTGTCGGCGGTCAGTCCGGCCACGTCATGGGCTGGGAACTGACTACCGGCGAAAAGTTGTTTTCCGTCGGCAGCGAACCGGATGTTGTCCTCGCTGCCGATATTTCACCGGATGGTCGCCTGATTGCTCTCGGTGGCCCGTCGCGGCTGGTGCGAGTCTTTGATTCCGTCTCAGGGCAACTGGTCGGAGAGCAAAGGAAGCACACGGACTGGATTCTGGAATTGCAGTTCAGTCGTGATGGACTACTGCTGGCCTCGGGAGATCGGTTTGGAACTGTACTTGTCAGCGAAGCTTCGTCCGCCGCGGAGTTCGCAGTGCTGCGAGGACACAGTGGTCCGATCAGCGGACTTCACTGGTCTGCTGAATCCGACCGATTGATCACCGGCGGGCACGATGGTACGGTTCGCACGTGGGATCTGCATCGTGGCACCGCGGTCAGCCGGTTTTCCGCCGGTGCTCCTGTGCTGACACTGGACCATGATCCGGCTGGCACGTTGCTGCTGGGGCTGAAGTCGGCTCAGGTGGTACTGACCGGCCCGGACGGCAGTCGCCTGCGGAACTGGGCACTTCCGGACGAGGCCAGTCAGCTGGTGCTGACGCAGGATGGCAGCCATGTGGTGGTGGCGGACGCGACCGGAAATGTCCAGTTGTTCAGAACTGCTGACGGACAGGTCGTCGGCGAATTCATTCCGCCCGTCACTGAAGTTCGCTGAGGAGTCTGACTGTGAAGCTGATCGCGCATTGTTTCACCGCAGCACTTGCTGTATTGATTTTCTCTGAGTCTTTGGCGGCTGAAGACTGGCCGAGCTGGCGTGGTCCCCGCGGAGACGGCGTCAGCAGCGAGCAGGCAGCGCCAATGACGTGGGGGCCCGCACAAAACCTGCGGTGGAAGGTGCCCGTCCCGGGAATCGGACGATCGTCCGTGGTCGTCAGTGGGGGCCATGCCTTCCTGACCTCCGGCACGCCGGATGACCTCAGCCGACGTGTACTGTGCTTTGACTGCAGCACCGGAAAACTGCTCTGGAATACCGTCGTGCATCAGGGGCCCGGTGGTAAAATGCATCAGGATAACACGATGGCCTCCAGCACGCCGGCTGTCGATGCTGAGCGAATTTACGCGGTGTTTGTTGATGATGTTGGAATGACAGTGGCAGCGATTGATCGCGCAGGACGCATCGTCTGGAAGGTCAATCCGGGAACTTTTTATTCCAACCACGGTTTTGCTGCATCCCCGGTTCTGCACGGTTCGGGTGTCATCGTCAACGGACATCAGGATGGTAATGCCTTCGTCTGCATGCTGGACCGGGTGACGGGAAAGGAACTGTGGCGGTACACTCCGGCAGTCAATCTGCGATCCTTTTCAACGCCGGTGCTGACGGAGCACGAAGGGCGGACGCTGATGATCCTGACCGGATCCCGCCAGACAGCCGCTCTGGATCCCGACACAGGAAAACTGATCTGGAGTGTCGATGGTCCCAGCGAAAAATTTGTCTGCACACCATCCGTTGGCCACGGCATGGTGTTCAGCTTCGCCGGGTCCCCTGACAAGAAGTCCCTCGCCGTGCGTCTGGGAGGTACCGGGGATGTCACAGCCACCCACGTCGCATGGCGTGCCGAGCGAGGTATGCCGTATGTTCCCTCGCCGTTGCTGTTTAACGGACGCCTGCATATCATCAACGACCTCGGGGTGTATTCCTGTGTAGAGCCGGTCTCCGGAAAGGTGCTGCACACCGCCCGGGCCCTCGGATCCACATACAGCTCTCCCGTGGCCGCGGCCGGCAGAATCTATCTGTTTGAAGATACCGGACGCTGCACAGTGCTGGCAGACGGAGCCGACTTTCAGGTGCTTGCCAGAAACGACCTCAACGAAGAAGTCTACACGACTCCTGCCATTTCAGGCGGGCAGTTGTTTATCCGGACAACGCAATCGCTTGTCTGCATCGCAAATGCTGCTCAGCGGTCAGAATCGATCAGTGGTGACTAAGGAAAGCAACGCTCCGTGACTGATACCCAAACAACAACTGCAGACCTCGTGGTGGCACAGATCTTTCGCGTCTTTCGCGAACGCGGACAGCGTCACTACGGTGAAAGTGTCAGCGAACAGGAGCACGCTCTGCAGACCGCCGAGTTTGCCACGCAGTACAGCGAACCGGATGCACTGGTCCTCAGTTGCCTGCTGCATGACTATGGCCACATGCTGCATGACCTCGGAGAAAACATCGCCGACCAGGGGGTCGATGCAAGACATGAAGAGCTGGGGGCGTGGCTGCTGCGAAACTGGTTCCCCGAAGAAATCCTGCAGCCGATACGCCAGCACGTCGCTTCCAAACGCTACCTGTGTCGCCGTAATCCACAGTACCATGCCGGTCTTTCTCCCTCCTCGCAGCTCAGTCTGCAACTGCAGGGAGGTCCCATGTCAGACGAGGAGGCAATCGCATTTGAAGCTCTGCCATTCTTCGATCAGTGCGTCCGCCTGCGACTCTACGACGACATGGGCAAGGTTCCGCAGATGCCCACTGCCACCATCGAAAGTTACGAGCCACTGATTCGTCGCTTCCTGAAACCGGATGCGACACTCGCCACCTCCGACAGTGAGCCGGCACCACACCGCACGACAGCCTGAGCAGCCGAGGTCGTCCGCGTTCCCCACTTTTTTGCCGCGATGACATTCCCGGGACAAACACGAAAGACTGGTTTACGGCGTCCTCGGCGGCCTTCTTCGCAATCTGTGCATGGACGTCGAAAAGACAAAGCCCACAGCAACATGGACGATCGCAGTCATCATCAACACGCAAACAGCAGAATGACATCGGCCGGACTTCCAGTGAACCGATTGCCAGTCCGGTAGCGGCATCCGTCGGCTCGGCGGGAGCCTCGCCCTCCCAAGGGGGTACCTCACGCGATTTGAAAACGGAGCGCCCGTCACACGGCCGTTTTTCCGTGTCTTCCGTGCTCTTCCGTGGTGAAGCAAAACAAGCAATCACGAGGACAGCACCCGTTGGATACCGCCAACGGCTCACGTCTGCAATTCATGCGTTGCCTGTCTCTCGTGGTTCAAAGACGTCCTTGTACCGCGCACTTCATACTCAGGGAGCACGCCATTGGGGATTTGGCTGCGGCAGCACAGCCTGCATTCGCACCTGCCAGTCTCGCAGCTCCTGACGCAGTTCTGCCAGCTTCTGCGGCTGCTGCGACGCCAGATTCGAGCGTTCGCCCGGATCGCTGCTGAGATTGTACAGCTCTGCATCACCCTGCTCGTAAAACTCCAGCACCTTCCAGCCATCCCGCTGATATGCGGCGCCCGGAGTCCACTCGGAACCATGGTAGTGCGGGTAATGCCATGCCAGTGGTCGTGTCGGCACAACAGATTCCCCGCGCAGTGCCGCAGCAAAACTCTGACCATCCTCACCCACACCCGCTGGCTGTTGCAGTCCAGCGAGCTGCAGCATCGTCGGCAGATAGTCCGTACTGAGTACCGGTGCGGATAACACCGCCCCCCGCAGCCCGACCGCTGTCTCCGGTGACCACACAATCAAGGGCACTCGAATGCCACCCTCGTACAGCCAGCCTTTGCCGGAACGCAGCGGCAGATTGCTGGTGGGCCCCGGGTTCTTCAAAGTACACAGACCCCCGTTGTCTGAAGTGAAGATAATCGTGGTGCTCTCCAGCAGTCGCTGCGCTTCCAGCTCTGCCAGCAGGGCTCCCACACTGGCATCAATTGCTGATACCATCGAGGCGTATTGCGGATTGTCCTGCCGCGCACGCGAACGCCCACGACGTTCGGGGATCGGTTCAGGTCCCGTCCCGGGCTCCGGTTGCCGCTCGGCATACTGATCGAAATGCCCCGGTGCCCTGTGAATCGGCGTGTGTACATCGTAATGCGAAAGAAACAGCAGGAACGGTCTTTGCCGATCCCGCTGCTGCAGAAATCGGACCGATTCGCCCGTCAGTCGCTCCGTCAGATACTCGCCATCCGGCCCTTCCGGCAGTGATGGAATCCGCCACGGAGCGAAATATCCGTGTGGTGGCTGGCCGTAGTGACCGCCGCCGAGATTTACGTCGAAGCCCTGTTGTGTGGGGAGATATCCTTCACCACCCAGATGCCACTTGCCGGCAAAAAATGTCTGATACCCCTGGGCACGCAGAATTTCTGCCAGCGTCAACTGCTCCAGAGGCAACTGATCACGATCCTGAACAGGCAGAAATCGATGGCTGCCACCCGCCTTTCCGGAATCCCCCGGGATCCAGTCCGTGATCTGCACTCGTACCGGATGCCGGCCCGTCATGATACTGGCCCGCGTCGGAGAACAGACGGGACAGGCCGCATAAGCTCGCTCAAACCTCACGCCACGAGCAGCGAGGGCATCAAGGTGCGGAGTCCTGTGGAAGCTGCTGCCGTAGCAGGAAAGATCGGCCCAGCCAAGATCATCAATCAGCACAAAGACAAAGTTGCGACGCGGCTCACGCGGGCCCGCCCAAAGCACAGACGGCAGCACGCAGACGAGCAGTATCAGCATCGTGCGGAATCGGCTCACGGGGCTCTCCTCGAACACACGGCGCTGCAACACTCACATCAGAATGGTAATCCCGTCAGACGCTGCCACGCTTCGATGTAGCGGGCCGATGTTCGCTGCACAACATCGTCGGGCAACTGAGGCGGCGGACTGTTTCTGTCCCACCCGGATGACAACAGCCAGTCCCGGACAAACTGCTTATCGAATGATGCCTGTCCGCGCCCGGGCTGCCACAAATCCGCAGGCCAGAATCGGCTGCTGTCCGGCGTCATCACTTCGTCGATCAGTATGACCTGCCCATCACGGATGCCAAACTCAAACTTCGTGTCCGCAATGATGATCCCCTTTGCCGCCGCATGCTGACAGCCACGCTGATAGATCGACAGTGTCAGTTCCCGCAACTGCTCTGCCAGTGACTGCCCAATCAGCTCGGCCGTTCGCTCAAACGAAATATTCTCATCATGACCAGTCTCAGCCTTGGTCGCCGGAGTAAAAATCGGGGTGGGCAGTCGACTGCTTTCCTGCAGTCCGGCAGGCAGCGGAATGCCACACACGGTCCCGCTCTGCTGATACTCCTTCCAGCCGGAACCGGACAGGTATCCGCGAGCCACGCATTCGATGGGAATCACGTCCGTACGTCGCACGACCATGCTGCGACCACGCAGTGACGCCACATCGGTGCCGGCAGGCAGCGGTAACTGCTGCGGATCATCACTGAGAAAGTGGTGAGGCACTGCCAGCAGATCAAACCAGAACTGGCTGAGGCGAGTCAGGACTTCGCCCTTCCGCGGGATGGCATTCGGCAGCACATAGTCAAAGGCACTGATGCGGTCAGTGGCCACAAACAGCAACCGGTCGCCAAAGTCATAGACATCCCGCACCTTGCCGCGGCGCGGAGTCATTCCGGGAATCGCACTGTTCAGCATGAGCATCGCATCAGACCCGCAAAAGAAACATCGGTCTTCGGAATCCGGCACATCGCCACTTCACTGCACCGTCGGTCGCGGCGGATTGGCCCAGTGACCGGCCGGATCCTGCCCCCGCACCACAATCCCCTTTTCATTCCAGCCGGAACCCGCACGCACGGAAGCCGCTGCATAACGCAGAGTCAGTGCACAGCGACGTCGAGCCGACATGTTGGGGTCCGAGCCGTGCAGCAGCAGATCGTTGTGAATCGATGCCTCGCCCGCCCGCAGATCATCCACCACAATGGTTCCGAAGGACTCTGCATTCTCCACTGTCTGATCCAGCACGTTGTGCTCCTCAGGACTGCTGCGGCGATATGTCAGATGCCCCGAGTGATGGGAACCGGCGATGAATTTCATGCAGCCATTTTCCAGATCCGCGTCATCGATCGCCAGCCACACGGTCACAGCATGTGACGGAGACAGCGGCCAGTAACTGGCATCCTGATGCCATGCCACTGCCTTGCCATCTCCTGGCATCTTGCAGAAAAAGTGCGAACCCCAGGCGACCACATCATCACCCAGCAGATCGGCCACTCGATCCACAATCACCGGGTTCGTCAGAATGTCGTAAACGCCACCGTACTTCAGGTGCGCTGTGCTGATCGAATAGCTGTTGCCACCCGCAGCGATGGTCTTTTCCAGCAGTCGATCAAAGTACTGCCGAATGTCGACGATCTGGTCAGCGGAATAGGCCTGAAAGCGACGCACATAGCCGTACTGGTTGTAGTCGGCAATCTGCTGTGCCGTCAGAGTCCTGGCTTTGCCGGCATCCGCCGGACGGAACTGCAGATCACGCTTCTGTCGGGCCAGTTCGTCATCCTGCGGGATTATGTTGAATTCCTTCGTCGCCATGCTGAACTCCTGCCACTTCAGTGGCCCGCTGATGCCCCGGGGGCTGCAGTTCGGACCCGGTAAACCTCAAACCGCTGCACAAAAACGTCATCGTGCTCGCTGAGAAATCGCTCGGGATACAGATCCATCAGCGTCACGATTCCCGGAGCATACTCAAAATCGCCCAGCCAGTCGTAGTTCGCTTCCTGCAGCGTCCACTGGTCCCAGAAACCAGGAGTCCTCCACGCGTTCGGTCCAAGAATCAGGAATGTCGGTTCGGTCGACTGCAGCTGCTGCGAATTGACATGACTGACCGGTCCCACCATCAGTCCCGCTCGGTTCAAATGCATCAGCAATGCCGGCTCACCGAAGGCATACACCAATGCCCGGGTCTGCTGCCGCTGCGCGGTTGTCAACTGCGGAATGGAAATCGCCGTCGCTGACCGCAACAGTCGCTCCGGAGAAATCACTTCACCGCGAGGTGTCCGGGGGGGATTCACATTCAGGCCACCGGCGCTGGCCACACACACATCCGCAATGCGCACCGCCACCTGCTCAATCGAACGACGGTCACCATACAGCGAACTTCTGAGCATCTGCCGGGAAGTCAGTGCCGTCACCGTTCCCGACTGATCCACTTCGACAAAGGCCGCAGCAATCACCGCGGCCAGCAAGCCCAGTGACCCGAGGCGGGCAGCAAAACCGGCGGCCGTACGCTTCGGTATCTGCTGCAGCCAGCCCAGTTCCAGTCGGGCAATGCCCGCTTCCAGCCACCAGCCCAAACCCGCCGCTGCACCCAGCCATACCGCAGCCGCCAGTGGCAGATACAGCCTGGAATAGGGGTAATAGAACGGCGTCGCCAGCAGCAGACCCAGGAACCACGCTGCCGTCAGCCAGAAACCCAGCGCGGGATCCACGGCTGCGGAACCCCCACCATAAACCGGCCTGACTGGCCCCGTACGCCCACCGACACCGCGACGAACCTGCCCCGCCTGCTGTCCCCGATGCTGCCCCCACTGCAGCATCAGTGTCGGCCAGAGCCAGTTGCCCGCCAAACCGCCAATCGCCAGAGTCAGCAGCACGAAAGGTGTCCCCACACGCAGCGACAGGACGGCAAGGAACACGCCAGCCACCAGAGCCCGCCCGCACTGCTTCAGTTGCCCCCGACGCCATACCGCTGACGCCACCTGCGGCAATGCCGCTGAAACTCCCGCGTTCCACGTGAAACCAGAAGCCCCCAGACTTCGCAGGATGCCAAAAATTCCGGTCGCCAATCCCAGCCCCAGCGCCCCGAAATAACCATCCAGTCGATCCTGACCAGCCAGCTGCTCCTGCAGGTTCGCTGTCCAGCCGGCCAGCCCCGCCAGATACGAGAGGTGTCCGGCTGACACCGCCGAGTACCCTCCGACTGACTGCAAATGCAGCCAGCACGGCATGAACCCAATCGCTGTAACCACTGTGATCAGCAGCAGTCGGCCCAGCAGCGGCAACAGTCGCTGCGAACGATGCCCGCCCGACAACCACCAGACCGGCACACCAGCGTACAGAATCGCCAGCGGCAGCCAGCCAGTGTACTTCAGCCACCACGCTCCCGCCGTCAGCAAGCCACTGAAAACCGCGGCACGCAATTGCCCCAGTCCAATCGCCCGACTGCCCTGCCAGACAGCCAGCACCACAAACAACAGTGCGGGAACGTCCGTCAGTGCCATCCGGGAGTACAGGATCTGAAAATCACTGGTCGCCGTGATTCCCAGAGCAATCAGGCCGGCAGTGCGGCCAAACCAGTCACGAGCCACCACCCAGAAGGCCAGCGGAGTCAGGATGCCGCAGCACAGAGCCGGAACAAACGGGGCCAGCCCCGACAGACCGGGCAACAGCCCGGACAGCTCAATCAGAAGTGGCAGGCCGGGCGGAGCAAAAAAGTCGCGACCGGGCCACGCCTGACCCGCAACTCCGCTGAACCACAGCACGCTGGAATACACACCCTCATCGAAATGCTCAACAGTTTCCAGTTCCATCCGCCAGCACCGCAATGCCATTCCCACCGTCGCCAGCATGGCAGCCAGCAGCAGTTCCAGCCTGCAAACAGTGCCAGCTGTGCGTTGCATGAGAGGATTACACCGTGAGTTCTGCGGATGGAGATGACCCGGTGCGGACCACGAGTGATCACTCTACCGAGCCTGTGCCGTCATTCCCAGTTGCGGCGTCAAAGTTCCTGCAGAACTCCCCGTTTCACGTGGAACGTCGCCTTGCTCAGCCCCCCGGCCCCCGCTCCACAGTCTGCGAATCCCCCGGGCATCAGTTGAGATGCTCAGGCCAGAGTCTAACATAACGCCAGTTCAGTCCATTCCAGGAACTCTTGCAGGTGCTGCTGCCATGTCCGCCCCAGGGATCTCTGAGAAATACGATGCGGCGATGAAACTGAAAAACACCGACCTGCAGGCCTGCATCAACGGCCTGAAGGCGATTGTTGAGGAACATCCCGAGCATGTGCACAGCCACATGGCACTGGCAGTCTGTCTGCACAGGCATGGACAGTTCGATGACGCCATTCATCACGCCAAACGGGTGACTGAGATTGAACCCAACGACGCGTTCTCATTCACGCAGTTGTCCGTCATCTATCAGCGGTGCGGCAAAATCTTCGAAGCAGAAGATGCGATGGCCCGTGCCCGCGTGATTCAGGGCACCACTCCACATCACTGAAGTCGCCTGCAGGGCTGGATCAGTCGCCGTGCTGACCGGCCTGCAACGCCGCTCGGAACTCTGACACTCGCGCCGCACGGACCTGCCCGACGCGGTCCCCCGCCTCACAAACGGCCCCGCGAACCGCGATAATCGCCGGCCGTGCACGCAGCAGGATCTCAATATGTGATAACTGCACCCTGCCGGCCAGCGCCAGCAGGACTCCGGCCTCGGCACAGTCTTCAGAGACCCGCTGCAGTCGTGCAGGAGACAGCCAGTCAAGCAGTGTGGATCCATCCTTTTTCCAGGTGTCAATCAGCAGCACGCGACAGGCCCCCGCTGTGGCCTCCGCTGCCACCTGTTCAACTTCAGGAGCCTCGGCGCGGGCCGCGTCGGCATACGCCGCTGCCACCCAGTTGGTCACACCCGCAAACCGCACTCGCAGCCGCTGCAGCCGCTGGGGCCAGTCCCGCAAATCCCGACACCCCGCCAGTCCCGCTTTGGCAAAATGGTACCCTGCCAACGCTGTCTCAGGAAATTCCGCCGCAGAGGGCTCGTCCAGGTTCCACTCCCGCAGCTCTCCCAAAGCACAACTGAGCGGTGGCGGGACCGGCAGTCCGCAGTGCTCGGTCAGACCGTGTCGAATGCCAACTGCCGTATGAGCTGACGGTCGTCCGAGTGAACCGTGATGCGGCTCCTTTACGTCGATAATATCCGCACCGCCCGCTGCTGCCGAGATGGCTTCATCCGGACTGCGTACAGAGACCAGCAGCCTGACCGTCACACTGCATTCCCCCCTGAACCACCACGGCACCAATGAAAAACCCCCTGCATCAGCCACCGGGGCTGATCAGGGGGAGGATGCTTCACCAGAATCCCATCAAGGGTCAACCGGCACTTCTTCAGCTTCAGCTTCGCCGTCACCCTCGAGAGCTTCTTCACCCTCTTCGGCTTCAATCTCCAGTTCTTCCAGTTCCAGATCCTCCGCCGGCTCAATCTCGGCTTCCGGACGCACTTCCTCGTCCAGATCCTCTTCCGGTGGCGGAGCAACAACCTGGATAATCGGAGTCCCGTCGGGATTCAGTGTTTCCTTGAGTGGCTGCATGAAGTACTTCCGCTTGCCACGAGCCAGCAGTGTCTGCAGCAGCTCTTCAGCCTTATCCTTTTCATAGTAAAGGAAGCGACCTTCCTCACGCATGGTGCTGCTGTACACAACCCACACGATACGCCGCCGCTGCATCTGTTCACGCGCCCGGCGGGTACGAGGCTTGGCGACCTTCTTCTTTTTCGCAGCCGCGTCCTTCTTGTCCCCGCGCGCTGCCTTCCGGCCACCAGACTCTGCCTTTTCTTCAGCAGACTTGCGGCTCTTTTTTGCCGTCGTATCAAGGCCGGCTGCTTCCGCCGCCTCGGCCTCACGCCGCATTGCGATTCGACTTTTTGCCATTGCTTCTACCAGAAAGTTCAGCGACCCACGGCACCCAAAACCGACTACGGCAGCCGGCCAGGGTGGCCAAACAGAAAGAATATCACAGCCTGACGCAGGAATCTACCTCCGTCGCCCATCACTGCCCACTCACAGCACGGAATTGCAGAATTTCCCCCCGCAAAAGGCATTGGAATTCGCAATAACGGGAATTGGGACGTGCCACGGCGAATTTTCTTGTCTCAAAGCCCCCTCAGGCATCCGCGGCGGCCCGCACCGCCACCCGCGCGCTCACCGCGGCCGCCCGATCCTGCACCCGCCGGATCGCCTCCGTCATCCGCTCACGTTGCACCTCATGCACATCAATCGGGCGACCAATCCGCTCCAGCATCGTGACCGTCAGACGACCTCCAAGATGCTGCCGGAATTCCTCCAGCCCCGCAAACAAAGCATCCGTTGCCCGCAGCGACGGATGGTCCTGCAACAACCCGAGGCCCTCCAGCGCCTGCAACACCTGCTCCGCCTGCTCGGCCGGAAAACCATGCACGAGGCTGGAATACACGGAGTCGACCGCCACGCCAATCGCCACAGCCTCGCCATGTCGCAGATCAAACCCGGACAACGCCTCCAGACGATGCGCCGACCAGTGACCAAAATCCAGCGGCCGCGCTTCCAGCATCTCAAAGGGATCGCCCCCCTGAGTAATGTGCCGCAGATGCCAGATCGCTGACTGCTCGATCGCACGCCACGCCGCCGCACCACGCGCCCTGATCTCGCCACCATCCCGCAGCAACTGCCCGAAAAACTCCGGATCCTTCAACAGCGAAACTTTCACTGCTTCGGAAAACCCACAGCGGAAATCCCGGTCACCCAGAGTCTCCAGCAGCCGCCGGTCATTGATCACGGCCCACGGTACCGCAAACGAACCCATCCAGTTCTTCTTCTGAAACAGGTTCACACCATTCTTCACACCCACCCCGGAATCCGCCTGCGCCAAAGTCGTGGTGGGAATGCGAATCAACCGCAGCCCGCGATGAGCAATCGCACAGGCAAATCCCACCGCATCAAGCACCGCACCGCCACCCACCACAACCACATAACTGCGACGGTCCAGGTCCGCCTCGTTCATCACCTTCAGCATCCGCTCAAGAATGTGCACGTCATTCTTGATCGCTTCACCACCAGGCACCATTTGTGGAGCGCCGCACGAGATAAAACGGCCCGCATACCGCCGGCCAAATGCATGCAATCGCTGCCGCAGATCAGGATTCGCCAACGCTACATGCTCGTCCAGCCAGAACTGCACACGCGGGATCCGCTCCTCAGACGTCTGCAACAGGTCCGCCAGCACGGCACTGTCCGCACCAAAAATGTCCTCAGTAAATCGCAGGCGATGATCCCACGATACAGAGAATGGCACATTCAACGCTTTATTGATGTCTGAACTCATGAACAGTTTTCAGGCAGGCGGGAAAGGATGGCAGGGACTTCTGTCTGAATCAGCAGCTCGAGCGGCATCCATTCCGGCGTCGACGTGCACCGGCTGTGACTGGGTGCACAGAGAGATTCTGAAAGATAAAGCGGACGGGGACAAGCGAGTTCCCCGTGGAACCTGCCCGCAAACCCCGTCACACCTGCGCACCACTGCAGAAACTCGTTCATTTCCCGGACCGCTGCCGACGGAACACTCAGAAAAATCCGTTCGGATTTTTGTTGACAAGGGTTCCCGGGGCCTTCTG
>Ga0078894_10001748_pt1 | contig 16257 bp, 10 predicted proteins | sample LauGreSu1BDMLBSD_2_FD_67506 | JGI IMG/M metagenome (GOLD analysis project Ga0078894, IMG submission 67506) | Freshwater lake microbial communities from Lake Michigan, USA - Su13.BD.MLB.SD (version 4) (version 4) | ecosystem: Environmental > Aquatic > Freshwater > Lake | place: Lake Michigan... | reverse complement strand
AGATTGGTGTTCGGTCTTGATCGCCGCGTGAGATTGGTGGGCTTCGGTGCACCGCTTCGTCCGCTTGACTCGCTGGGTCTCGACCAAGCGCTGTACGCAGCGCCCGAGTTGGCAGAAGGTGGCGCACGTGGCGCATCGTCTGACATTTATTCGTTATCGCTCATCTTGATTGAAGCTATGACCGGCGATGTTCCATTTGCTGGCGACACCGTTGCCGCATGTTTTGCAAATCGCTCTGGAAAGTTGTTGCCAGTGAGTGCTGAGTTTGGCGGGCTTGCACAAGTTCTTGAACGTGCAGGTCGTCCCGATGCAACCGAGCGTTACTCACCACGTGAAATGGGATCGGCGCTCGTTCAAGCCGCAGAGACCATGGCTCGTCCGACACCAATCGACATTGTTGGCGGTGGTTTGTTTGATGAAGCTGTGTCCGATGTGTCGGCGCCAACGCCGCAACCTGTTGTTGCAGATGTTGAACCAATTAAGAACACTGCACCAGACGAACCGATTCTTATTCGCACTACGCCGAAGACCGATACAACTGGTCAAGTAGTTGTGTCGCCAATCATTGATCCAACAGACCCCACGGGAACTCCGCTCACCATTGGTGGAGATGACACTGGCCCCATCACTATCGATGCAGACACATTGCGCGAAATGGCAGCCGATGATGTCACCACTCAGGTTGTTCGCCCCAAGAAGCGTTGGGGTCGTCGTATCGCAATTCTTGTTGCGATTGCAGTGTTGATGGCTGGCGGTGGCGCTGGCGCGTACTTCACCGTGTTGAACCCAAAGAATCCGGTTCCACAACTCATTGGTCTGACCGAAGCAGAAGCTCGCAACCAGATTTCTCAATTTGGTTGGGGAGTTGTCATTGAAAAAGAACGAAGTGATGAAGTTGCAGCAGGCCAAGTAATTCGCACAAATCCGGTTCTTGGTGCGAATTTGGCAAAGCGTTCGTCGCTCACTTTGGTTGTCTCCGAAGGTCCAACATTGTCTGTGCTTGCAGAGTTGAATGGGCTCACGGTAGATGCTGCAACAGCAAAGCTTGCTGAACTTGGTCTCACCATCGCGCGTGCAGATGTACCTGATGAAACCATTCCTGTTGGTGTTGTTGTGTCGTGGAGCGTTCCAGATCAGCCCACATTGAAAGTTGGCGACTCTGTTGTGAAGGGAACTTCCATTGCAGTGAACGTGTCTAGCGGCCCTGCACTTCGAGATGTTCCAAATCTTGTAGAGCTCACACTTGCTGAAGCAACAGCCAAACTCACCGAAATGGGATTGTTGGTTGTTGAGGCTCCATCTGCAGGGCATCCAGAGATTGCTGCTGGAAAGATTTCTGTTCAGGTGCCTGCTGCGGGGGAGAAGCTTGCAAAGGGCGGCACAGTCACTGTCACTGTGTCGAAGGGTCAAATCACTACGTTGATTCCCACCATCTATGGCAAGGATTTCGCCACCGTGAAACAACGCCTTGAAGGTGCCGGGATGGTGATTGGAAAAGTCACTGGAAATAAGAATCGCGGACTGAAATCAGCGTCAATTGACGGCAAAGTTGTGCGAAATTACACGCGAGTCGTCGTCGGTAAGACGGTGGACTTGACGTTCCCCTAATCTCAATACAAAGCGGTGTTGCCGCACGTTGAGAGGGGATTCATCATGGGTGCATTAGACGGACGCGTTGCCATCATTACGGGCGCAGGCCGAGGAATTGGTCGCGAACACGCATTGTTGTTTGCAGCAGAGGGCGCCAAGGTTGTTGTTAACGATTTGGGCGGCGCAAACGACGGTACGGGCGAAGATGCAACGCCAGCACAACAAGTTGTCAACGAGATCGTCGCTATGGGTGGCGAGGCGGTTGCCAACTACGACAACGTTGCAGACTGGGAAGGTGCGCAGCGCATGATTAATGCTGCTGTAGAAGCTTTCGGCGATCTCGACATTCTGGTGAACAACGCCGGCATCCTTCGCGACAGAGTTCTTGTCAACATGTCGGAGTCTGAATGGGACGCGGTTATCGCTGTCCACTTGAAGGGACACTTCGCACCATCACGTTGGGCTGCTGCATATTGGCGTGAACAGCACAAGGCCGGTAGCACTCGCCCACGCAACATTGTGCACACGTCATCAACATCGGGACTGTTCGCAAACCCTGGTCAGTCAAACTACGGAGCTGCCAAAACAGGAATCGCAACGTTCAGCCAAATTCTTGCGAAAGAGCTTTCTCGCTACAACGTAAAGAGCAACTCCATTGCGCCCGCGGCTCGTACACGACTCACCGAAGCAACACCAGGACTCGGCGATCGAATTGCTGCACCAACAAACGCAGCGCAGTTTGACGATTGGGATCCAGCAAACATTTCGCCATTGGTTGCATACCTCGCTTCTGCTGATTGTCATTTCACTGGCGAAACATTCTTCGTCAAGGGCGGAGAAGTTACTCGTGTGAAGAGTTGGGAACGCGCAGAGACGGTTGAACAAAACGATCGTTGGAAAGTGTCTGAACTCACAGCCGCAATGAAGGAAATGGCCACCAAGGTCAACAAATAGGGCACTACCCTCGGTAGTCGCCCCATGAACCCCCAACAACGCAATAACGAGGAGCTCACTCCTCACGGCAGGTCCACCATTGCGGTGGAACAAGCTGGCGTAGACGAAATCTCTGTTGTCCCTTGGACGCAGATGATTCCACGTCGTATTGCGCGCAAAGTTGGCCTCACCCGAAAGTGGGCCACGTTGATTGTGGTGCTTGCGGGATTGTTCACAACTAGCTCCACCATCACCGTGTTGGTTGTTTCGTTGGAAACAATTGCACGCGATTTGAATTCATCAGTCAGTGTCTTGAACTGGTCAATCACCGGACCAATGTTGGCCTTCGGTGTTGTTGGGCCGGCCTACGGCAAGATGGGCGACCTGTATGGACACAAGAAGGTCTATGTCTATGGGCTCTTCTTTGCTGGGTTGTTTGCGCTTGCCACAGTGTTCGCGTGGAATGCACCCAGCATGGTGTTCTTCCGTTTGATGTCTGCTGTCTGCGGTTCTGCGACTGGTCCTGCAGCAATGGCCTACATCAATCGACTGTTTGATCCGCAAGAACGAGTTCGCCCCATGGGGTTGTGGAGCTTCACAACGGCTGGTGCACCAGTGCTTGGTGTGGTGCTTGGTGGTCCGTTGGTGGAAAGCATCGGATGGCGAATGATTTTCGTCATCCAAGCGCCACTTCTCATTGGCGCATCAATTGTTGCGTGGCGATTGCTGCCACAGACAAGTCGCATGAAGAACGTGAAGTTCGACATTTGGGGTTCGGTCACATTGGGGCTTGGCGCCACCTTGTTGCTTCTCACCATTAACCGTGGACATTCATGGGGCTGGACCTCGCCCGCAATTATTTCGTTTGCTATCGCATCAGTGATTGCGTTGTGGACATTTGTTCGTGTTGAGCAACGCGTTGAAGCGCCGTTACTTCCACTTTCATGGTTGCGTAACGGCAACATTGTGTTGCCCATGGTTATTCAGGCACTACTGAATTTCGCTTACATGGGTGGATTCATTGTTGTTCCACAGATGTTGGAAAAAGGTTTGGGCATGACCGCCGCGCATATTGGTTTGTTGGTCATTGCTCGGCCGTTGACATTCTCCATCGTCGCGCCTCTCGCGAGTTTCTTCACTATGCGTGTGGGGGAGCGAGTGTCGGGTGTGTTGGGTGCGGCTGGCATTCTCGCGTCCATGGTGTTGCTCAGCAGTATTCGCACCGATGCGTCAGATCTTCTGGTGGTTCTCGGGCTTGGACTATCAGGACTTGGGTTTGGAATTGCCGGACCTGCATTGTCGGCTCTGGTGTCGAACGCGGTTGATGACGACTCTGTTGGAGTAGCCGGAGCAATGCAACAGCTTCTTAGTCAAATGGGCGCAGTGCTTGGTTCAACGGTGATGATTTCAATACAAGAAATGACGTCAAAGAGCGGTTTGATTGAAAGTTATGCATATGGCTTGATGGCTGGCGCAGTGACGGCAATTGTTGGAGTGTTGTTGGCCATGAAGCTGACGCCAACAGATCGCAGCATGCCGCTTTCGAACTAAGCAGTAATGCTTTTAATTTCTTCTGCAACTTGTACTGCAACATCTGTTTGAGGAATTGCAGTTTGCATCATCATGAGGCGTGTGATGTCGCCCTCAACTTTGATTCGGCCTTGCATGAATGCCTGCATGCTGGCGGTGGGATCTTGGTCAACGAATAGTTGGCGCGCTGTGTCGTAATCCGTGGTCACGGTGAGATCGGCAGAATCCAATTCGCCCAACTCCATATCAAGGGTCCCTGACGAGGTGTCGATGTACGCCTTCACAGTTCCGTCGCCAAACGGAACCTTTGTCGTGACAACGTTGATTCGAACCACTGCGTCAATGCGTGGAACATCAGATGCATACCTGTGACGGATGTCGCGGGCTGCTGTAATCCACTGATCGGAGAGAAATGCGTGACTCATGGGGTCCCTTTGTGAACGGCGCTTTACGGATTGTCAAACTATGTCGCAATCTAGGAGGTAAACCGCAAGAATTGACTAATGGCACGAATTCTGGTTTCTGAAGAACTCGCCGAGGGTGGTCTCAACAAGTTGAGAGCAGCTGGGCACGAGGTAGATGTTCAGACCGGGCTGTCTCCCGAGCAGTTGCATTCAGCCATCAAAGGGGCGCATGCGCTCATTGTTCGTTCTGCCACACAAGTTGACGATGCGCTTCTTGCAGCCGCCGATTCCTTAATGGTGGTGGGTCGCGCAGGAGTGGGCCTAGACAACGTTGATGTTGAATCTGCAACTCGTCGTGGCGTCATGGTTGCAAATGCACCAGAGTCGAACATTGTGTCTGCTGCAGAACACACCATGGCCATGTTGTTGGCGGTGGCTCGAAATGTTCCACAAGCACACACCGCATTAACCCAAGGTCGCTGGGAACGCAGCAAGTGGGAAGGTGTCGAACTTTTCGACAAGGTTCTTGGCGTTGTGGGTCTTGGACGCATTGGGAAACTTGTTGCTCAACGCGCAGCTGCTTTTGGAATGCGCATTGTTGCTTTTGATCCGTTCGTTTCAGAAGAGCGCGCACGTGCAATGAACATTGAACTGTTGGATCTTCATGCATTGGTAGAGCGTGCAGACTTCATCACAATCCACCTGCCAAAGAACAAAGACACTGTCAATTTGTTTAATGCTGAGATGTTCAAGCGCGCAAAGTCATCGCTTCGCATCATCAACGTTGCCCGTGGCGGCATCATTAACGAAGCCGATCTTGCCGAAGCAGTAAAGAGTGGTGTCATCGCCGGTGCGGCGCTAGACGTTTTCGACAAAGAACCAACTACCGAGTCACCTCTGTTTGACGTGCCAGGAATTGTTGTCACTCCTCACCTCGGGGCAAGTACTACCGAGGCGCAAGATCGCGCAGGTCTCGACATTGCAGACCAAATCACATTGGCATTGGCTGGGGACTTTGTTCCGTACGCCGTCAATATTTCGGCTGCTGACGCCAATGAAACGTTGAAGCCGTACCTGCCATTGGCAGAACGCTTGGGTCGTTTGTTCTCGTCTGCTGCTGCGTCAGATATTTCTGAACTTGAAATCATCGCAACGGGTGAAATTGCTGGATACGACACGCGAATTCTCACACTGTCTGTGTTGAAGGGTTTCTTCTCGGCACGTCATGCCGACGCGGTCACATACGTCAATGCACCGCAAATCGCCGCGGCGCAGAATGTTTCCATTAAGGAAACGTTGGTGTCCGGAGCTGGCGCCAACAGCGACTACGTGAACCTCATTACGTTGCGCGCAGGGTCGCACAGCATTGCAGCAACACTTGTTGGCCCGCGCCGCCAAGCACGCATTGTGATGGTGGACGACCACATGACCGACGTTCCACCGTCCGAGCACATGTTGGTGGTTCGCAACGACGACCGGCCTGGTGTGATTGGTTTGGTGGGAACTTTGTTGGGTACACACAATGTGAACATCGCAGACATGGATGTGGGTCGCTCGGATCTACCAGGCACTGCATTGATGGTGATTTCACCAACTGCAGAAATCACCGATGTGGTCTTAGCCGAGCTTCGCGCCCAGCCGGGAATCATTGAAGTCACGTCGCTGTACGCGTAAAGCGGTTCAATCACATATTTAGCCAAAGAGCTCTCCGATTTTGACCAAAAAGTCTGAGTAAATAGTCTTTCTATTGGTCGACAGGGAGTGGCTCGGGGGAGTGTGATGCGCAAAAAGGTTCATCTCTATATAGATGCCAGCAACTTTGCGCGAATGAAGACTCAAACGTCTCTGAATTGGCTTTTTGAAGTTCAAGATTCTCTTATTGAAATCTTGGACGGAAGGGAACATCACATTCTCTTTATCGCCGACCCAGGCTTACATCATCTTTTTACGCGAGCGGAAAAGAAGCAGTTTGACTTAATGATTGAAAATCAGCAGGTCATACAAGCTCCGCAAGGAACCAAAGCCGACCCGGAACTACTTCGTTTGGCCAAGAAACATGATGGACACGTGGTGACCGGTGATGCCTTTCGTGATCATCCCGACTATCACGATTGGGTCTATCAAAATGGGGCTGCGAGGCTTATTGGAGGGATTCGAGACCCGTCTGACGGTCAATGGCTATTTTCGGAACGTTTTCCTTTTGGTACAACGCAGTCTCGATATTCCGCTCGTTCATTTTCGCAGCTGCTGGATGATCTTTATCCAACACCTCGGTCTATTTTTCGTCAATTAGGGCTCACTGTTGAGCAATTCCAAGAGTTCTCCAATGCTCTCGAATTATCAATCTCGGAAACCGACATCATTTCGCAAGAAGAAGCAGAACGTATCCGTGTCACAGTTCGCCAGCTACTGGAATATCGCACACCAATCTCCTCGTTGCTTCTGGGGTCAAACGTATCTGAACGAGATTGCCTTAAATGGCTTGGTCTCAATGGTTCACTCGCACTTCAACGAGATGGTTCGTACTTCGTCGCTGAGGACGTAGCTGTCGAAATTCAAACTTGGATCACAAGCACTTTCCCTACCTTGCTTGCATTTCAATTGAAGCGAGCCATTGAACGTAATGACATTCTCGAAATAAGGCGTCTCGTCAACGATCTTGATTTTGATGGCGACCTAGAGATGGTTGCCTTTGCTCGGGTGTCGCTTGCGGCGCTTGAAACCGAAAGCGAACTTGATTGGTCCCATTTCGAGAATTTGTCTCCGATCTTGATTGATCATGCGATGGAACTTTTTGTAGCAAAAGACAAAGTTTCACAATTAGTTGAAGTACCGAATCAAATAATTGAAAAATTGCCACCGAGAAATCGGGCGTTAATCCATGCTGAACGATTTGTCCGCACGCGTGAATACGACGACTTGGTTTCTTGTTTGACTATTGCTAGTCAGAACATCAGCGAAAGTGAAACTGCTGTTTCCAAGGTGGGAAGAATTGTTCTTAAAGACGCACTAAATGGTTCGCTGGTTTTGCCTTCAAAATCTTGGAAGGTGCTGGGGGAACTGTTTCACGCGTCAATTCATTCAACCCCAGTTATTGATGTTTGTAGGTATTTGGCTGGGCAGCGTTTTGAGGCGGTTGCTTATCCGGTGGGTCGTGTTAAGTCCGTTCGTGATGAGCTCAGAAAGAGATATGTCATCGAAGTTCTTGGTGTCAGTTGGATTTCGGCAAGTGAGCTTGGCGATTTCCTAGAAGATAATGACCTAAAGACTTCCTTGTCAGAGGAGGATTATTCCTCGTTCTTCTCTAGTTCTCAGGTTGTTGAGTTCATTGAAGGAAAGATTGACGAGTTGGACGGAGACGAAACCGAAGGTGCACAAGTGGCATTCTCGGCTCTTGTCCTTAAAAGGATTCAGCCATTGCTATCAGTGGTGCAAGAAGCGATCGACGGCGTGGAAGCCGTCAGGAATTAAGGAACCGATATGACCGAAAACTCCAACAAGGCACTAATCCAAAATCTCGGGAAAATCAGTGACGCTATTGCGACAGTTCAAGGATTTTCAGAGAAAGTGAAGGAACTCGCGGCCCTCTTGGACGAGCAGAAACACCTTTCTCAGGTGCAACTGAATGAACTGAGTCACGCAGTGCAGGAAGTGAAGACAATTTTTGAAGCAGTTTCAACTATCAACCCAACCCTTGAAGAATTTGAAGCGCATACAAGGGCTGCATCAGGATTAATTAATGAGTCAGCGCGACGGCTAGTTGATATTTCAGCAAACTTTCGAGAATCAAGCGCAGTTGCATCCTCTGATTTTGCTGAACAGGTTTCCGGCCTGAAAGCTCAAGTAGAAAAAATTGCGTCTGATTTTGACGTTTTCCTCCTATCTGTTCCAGAAAGAATTAATGAAGGAATATTGCCGTCCATTGGTTTGCTCAAGGATTCAGCGGATCATCTCGGTTCAACTGCTGACGTAGTGAGGACACAGCTTGAAAACTTGGCTGGAGAATTGACGGTTCACATTCTGAGTCGCATTAATCCAGAAATTGATGCTCTCAATAGAACTCTTGTGACTGCGCGTGAAACAGTGACAACAGTTCCTGACTTGGTGACCGAAAAGATTGGGCAGGTTCACAGCCGCGGTATTGAGGGAATTGATCGTGTCATTGCAAGTCATAATGAACTTTTGCAACGTAGTAAAGACTCAACTGATCGACTTGAATCAGTGCTAGATAATTCAGACGAATTTGTTCAGGTAGCTTCAGCTCTTGAGCGCAATTTGCAGCTATGGCTAAAAGTGAAAGAAATTCTTGAAGAAAAGCGGTTGCCCTTTGCGACTCGACTAGAAGTGGCAGTACTTGGAGCTCTTGGTGCCTTACTTGTTGGCCAGATACGCGGTATCAACCTGGAAGAAGTTGCACTCATCATGCTTCCTGCGACACTTGTGACTCTCAATTGCGAGCCAATAGTTCGCCGAGTTATCAATTTGATTAGGAAGTAAGTTCGCTATTTATTCGAACCACTGATTAGCGGGCTGAGTTCAAGGCGTCGCGCGTTTCTTGCGCAACGCGTGCAGAACCAGCAATGCCACCGTCTGCATACAAAATTGCTCGCGACGAATTCACTATGAGGCCGGTTCCGTTTGCCGATGCACCATTCTTCACAACCGTGACGGGATCTCCACCTTGGGCGCCAACGCCTGGTACAAGCAATGGCATATCACCAACAAGCGATCGCACCTCGGCAAGTTCCTCTGGATATGTTGCGCCAACCACCAATGAGACATCACCGTATTGCGACCATTCCGTTGCAGCACGTTGCGCAACATGTTGATACAGCGGCATGCCGTTGATGAGTTGAGATTGAAACTCGCCACTTCCTGCGTTTGATGTGCGACACAACACGATTGCAGCACCGTCCTCGTGTTCCAAGAACGGACGAATGGTGTCACCACCCATGTACGGGTTCACGGTGACGGCGTGCGCGCCATATCTTTCAAAAGCTTCGCGCGCATACATCTTTGCAGTGTCACCGATATCTCCACGCTTGGCGTCGAGAATGAGCGGAATATTGGGGTACGCCTCGCGAATGTATTCACAGATTGCAAGCAGATCGCATTCAGCTGTAATTGCGGCGAAGTAGGCGATCTGCGGTTTGAAAGCACACGCGTATGGCGCAGTGGCGTCAACAATGTCTTTCAGGAATCGGACGATGCCATCTTCATACGGGTGGTACTCAAGTGGAATGCGTTGTTGGTCTGGATCGAGACCAACGCACAGTAAAGAGCCAGACTCAGACCATCTGTTCTCAAGTAGTTCGCGAAACTTCAACGCTTACTCTTCGATGGTGATGGCCGCAGTGGGGCACATGTCGGCAGCTTGGCGAGCCAAGTCGGCGTTTGCGCCTTCTGGGTTTTCCTGAAGGATGTAGAGGTAGCCATCTGAGCGCACTTCAAATACTTCTGGTGCAATCTGAGTGCATGCCCCGGTTGAAGCACATACGTCGAAATCAACAACAACTTTCATGTCGTCCCTCCTTGGGTTGCTTCCAAACTAGTTGCTGGTGTGGCGTTCGTATGCGCCCAACACCGCACGGAACGATGCAGTGATGATGTTGGGGTCAGTGCCCACGCCCCAGCGAACATTCCCGTCGCCGTCGGTGGTCTCTACATACGCCACTGCTGTGGCCTCTGAGCCTTGACCCATTGCGTGTTCCGCATAGTCAACAACGTCAATCTGCGTGCCGAGACCGGTCTGAACTGCGTGGACAAATGCATCGATAGGTCCATTGCCTTCACCAACAATTGTGCGCAGTTCGTTACCAATCACAATCTGTGCTGTCACGTTTGTGGTGCCACTTGCGGAGTCACTCTTCAATTCGTGGCTCGACAATTTCACCGTTGGCTCTTCTTGCAGATACTCGCTATTGAAGACATCCCAAATCACGGTGGGGCTCACTTCGGTTCCAGTGCCTTCGGTGATTGATTGGATTGTCTTTGAAAACTCAATTTGAAGTCGACGAGGCAAATCGAACCCGTGCTCTTCTTTCATGATGTAGGCAACACCACCTTTGCCCGACTGGCTGTTGACGCGAATCACTGCCTCGTAGTTGCGACCAACATGCTTCGGATCAATGGGGAGATATGGCACGCCCCATGTTTCGTAGTTCTTCGGTAATGCTTCAAAGCCTTTTTTGATGGCGTCTTGATGGCTGCCCGAAAACGAGGTGTACACCAGGTCGCCAACATATGGGTGGCGCTCTGGCACAGGCAAGCGGTTGCAATATTCGGCAACACGTCGCAATGCATCAATATCTGAAATATCGAGCTCTGGATCGACTCCATTCATGAACATATTCATTGCAACGTTGATGAGGTCTAGGTTTCCTGTGCGCTCGCCATTGCCAAACAGTGTTCCCTCAACACGGTCTGCACCGGCCATGATGCCAAACTCTGCAGCAGCTGTTCCGGTGCCACGGTCGTTGTGTGGATGCAGCGAGATGATCACAGTGTTGCGATCCTTGATGGTGCGAATAAACCATTCAATAACGTCTCCATAGACGTTTGCCGTGTAGCACTCCACTGTTGCTGGCAAATTGAGAATCAGCGGGTTGTCAGAGGTTGGTTGAATCACATCCATGACCGCTTCGCAGATTTCAACTGCGTAGTCAGGTTCAGTCAGCGTGAAGCTTTCAGGCGAATATTCATAACGCAAATTCGTGCCAGCCAACATGGGCTCAAACTCCCGGCACAACTTTGCTGCGTCGACCGCAATTTGCTTGATGCCTTCTTTGTCGAGGCCAAATACAACCTCTCGCTGCAGGGGATTGGTGGAGTTGTAGAAGTGAACGATTGCGTTCTTTGCACCCTTCAAACACTCGTATGTGCGTTCAATCAACTCAGGTCGACATTGCACCAATACTTGAATCGTCACGTCGTCTGGAATGAGGTCTTCTTCAATAATCTGGCGAACGAAGTCATAGTCGGGTTGGCTGGCCGACGGGAATCCAACTTCAATCTCTTTAAAGCCCATCTTCACAAGCGCTTTGAACATGCGCATCTTGCGCTCTGGGTCCATGGGGTCAATCAAGGCTTGGTTGCCGTCGCGTAGGTCAACACTGCACCACATGGGCGCTTTAGAAATCACGTGGTTTGGCCATGTGCGGTCGGCGAGAACAATGGGCACCCATGGCTTGTACTTCTCAAATGGCATCTTTTTCGGAGTCACGTTCTGTGGTGGCATTTTCTTGATTCCTTTGTGGCGATTGGGTGAGGGGAGTGATTCGGACAAACAAAAAACCCCCTGCCTGGGCAGAGGGTTTCGACAACAGCGATATGCGGCTGTTGCCGTTACATAAGAAGAAGGAGGCTGGAGGCAGTAATCATCTGAGGTGATGATAACTCAATGGTCACCAAACCCCACCTCCACAATGATTTGGTAGCCCTCCGTGTCACTAGACCATTGGTATCTTGGAGAAATCATGCGCAAATTTCTCTTGGTCGGGGCATTTCTCGGCCTCATCATTGGCCCTATCTCCATCACATCGTCCTCCACTTCGGCAGACTCCGGAGCCCTGTTTGGTTCAACCGCCGAATCCGGCGCTGCCGTCGTTGCTGCGGGTCGCGGGTTCCATTGCTGGGTCCACGGCGGTGCCGCGAAGTGCATTGGATTGAACGATGTTGGTCAATTGGGTGACGGAACCACGACCAACCGGACTGCTTCGGTCACGGTGACCGGATTATCAAGTGGTGTCATTGCAGTCGCTGCTGGTGACGCACACGTTTGCGCACTGCTCAACAGCGGTTCCGTGAAGTGTTGGGGTTCGAATACTCGAGGACAATTGGGAGACGGCTCAACAACGAACTCTTCCACACCAGTTCAAGTAACTGGGTTGACATCCGGAGTTGTTCGAGTGGACGCTGGCCTAGAAACAACGTGTGCCATCACTTCTGTCGGGCGTGCATTGTGTTGGGGAAACAACCAAACGTACGGCGCAGGTTCGGTGACAACGGATACAAACTCTGACAGTGAATTTGATCCGATCCTCACGCCAACCGAAGTCACAGGACTTAGTAGTGGCGTAGTTGCAATCAGCGTGTCTGGTGAGCGCACTTCATCAACGGTGTCGGTAACGCACGGTTGCGCAGTGTTGCAATATGGCGATCTTGTGTGCTGGGGATCAAATAGCAATGGGCAAGTAGGAGTCGCTGGTGCTGGACCATTCAGTGCTCCGCAACAAGTTGTTACTGGAGTTCAAATGGCTGCAGTAGCGAATGGTGCGCTTCATACGTGTGCCCTTACAACTAGTGGTGCAGTGATGTGTTGGGGGGCTAATGCAAACGGTCAGTTGGCAAACGGAGCATCAACAGCGGTGGCTAGTGGAACTCTCGTCTCGGTGGCTGGGGCATCTACTGGAATTGTTCAAGTGTCATCTGGTCGATACACAACTTGTGCAATCTCATCTGCAGGAGGTCTTTTATGTTGGGGCGACAACATTCACGGTGGAATCGCTACAACTCCATTTCGGTCAACAATTACGAGTCCAACATCACCATATTCTCTAACGTCCGGAATTGTGTCTGTCTCGTTGAGCGAATACTCAACATGCGCGTTGTTCGCTAACGGGGACCTGAAGTGTTGGGGCGCCAATGGATCTGGACAAACGGGTGATGGATATCAAGCGCGCACCATCACACCAACAGCCGTGCATTCAGCAGTTGGAAACTCCGCACCTCTTACTGGAGTTCAAACGCTTGGTGCATCATTTTGGACAAGCTGTGGCGTGACGGCAGCGGGTGGTGTGGCATGTTGGGGATACAACTTCAATGGTGAACTGGGCGACGGACAACAAACTGCGGTACCTCAACCTGTTCCGCACGCAACCTTGACATCCGGTGTCCAACGCGTGGAAGGGCGCAACAAGACTTGGTGTGCATTGCTGACGAATACAGAAGTTAAATGTTGGGGCCAAAACACAAATGGTCAATTTGGTGCCGGCGATGCGGTGGGATCGTTGGCAACGCGGTCAATGTTGACAGCTGCGCCATCAACTGTTGTCACTGGTGTGACTGACATTTCGCTTGCACAATTTCACACGTGCGTCGTGGCCAACGGAGCCGCAATGTGTACTGGCCGAAATCTCTCTGGTGCGTTGGGGGATGGGAGTACAACTGCGTCAAACGTGTTGGTTCAAGTGTCGGGGCTTACTTCAAACGTCACAAAAATAGCCGCCGGGGAATACAGCACTGCTTGTGCGGTGATGTCAGATGGGACTGCACGCTGTTGGGGGTCAGGTCAGTTCGGTCAGCTGGGGCGAGGTTCAATCACTGGAAGCACAACGCCTGTGACTGTCACAGGAGTGAGTGGAGCCACTGACATCGTTGCCGGCGATGGGTTCGCATGTGTCCTCAAGTCGGATGGAACCGTGGCATGTTGGGGCGGCAACTTCTACGGAGAATTGGGTGATGGTACAAAGACCCAGCGCACAACAGCTGTGCCAGTAACTGGCGTCACTGGCGCAACAAAAATATTTGCTGGTCCACGTTCTGTGTGCGTCATTGTGACGAATGGTGAGTTGAAGTGCTGGGGTTGGAACTTTCACGGTGTCTTCGCCAATGGAACGACGACTGATTCATCAACTGCAGTTTCTGCGGTTGGTGTGACGGGACTGACTGATTTGGCGATGGCTGGTATTAGTTCGTGTGGTTTGTTCGCCTCAGGCGCAGTGAAGTGTTGGGGCTCTGAGCAGTCCGGGCAACTCGGAAACAACCGAATGGAGAACAAGCCTTATCAGTCGCACAATGTTGTGGCAACGGGTCTCACTTTTGCGACACAATTGCCAACATTGCAGGTACTCTCGCCGACCACCACAACAACAACAACAACTCTTGCCCCAAGTGTTACTACAACTGTTCCAGCAGGCACTCCTGTAGTTCCGTCCAGCACAACACGGCTTGATAACCGCGTGTACACCACGCCACCAACAACCGTCGGTGCATCGGTCATGGTCAATGTGGTGAGTGCAGCCTCCATGAGGTCTCTCTATCTTCGGTCGGCTACTCCGAAGACATGTCTTGCGGCTGGCCGAACAGTTGTTACTACTTCGCCCGGAGCTTGCGTTGTTCTCATGAGGTCGTTGAAATCTCGCGAGGTGTTGAAGCGATGGAAGACAACAGTTGTGGCAGCTGATAACGGAATCGGATCAACGGTCCGTGTGGCATCAGGTGTGATGTTTAGCAAAACATCGCCATTCGCATACCGCAGGTCACTAGTTGTTGCTCTCAAGGAAGTTGAAGGATCACGATCAGCCTTGGTTGTTGGGCACACAGCGATTCTCACGGGCAACACCCAAGAGAATTACATACTCAGTGTGAAGCGAGCTCGAAATGTTTCGATGTCACTTAAGAATGTGGCCAGCGTTCAACACGTTGGTGTTGGCGGAGATGTGCCGATGTCAACGCGACTGACCGAATCTGAGCAAGCACAGAACAGGCGCGTTGCTATCTATTACGTTCCGTAGGAAACAGTTTTTGCAACATTGACTTAGGCGTTGCCGACCAAGAAGTTGCCAAACTGCCACGGGTCGCTTGGATCAAGCAAGTCTGCGTGGTCGGCCCATTGGTCGAAGATGTCCTTGCGGTTTTTCAGAGGTGTCCAGTCGGTGGCGCCTGAGAATTGTGTTCCCAAGTACGGACGAGCCTTCTCGAGGATGTACTCATACGGCAAGTCGTCTGGCACACAGAGACCCTTGTTCGGCTCGTCGATCATCCACTGCACAGCAGACACGATGGATGCGGCAACCTGCAGAGTTGTTGCGCTTTGGTGCGGCAAAATTGAGCGAGCTTCGTCAATAGAGAGCAATGAGCCGGCCCACCAACCAGTGAAGTCATGACCAAGGAGAAGAACTCCCAACTCATCTCGACCACTGATGATTTCATCGTTCAACAAGCGTTGCTTCGGTTGCATGTCCCAGTTGCGCATTTGCAATTCGTGTACCGAAGCAATGGCATCGTTTGATGGGCAGTATGCGTAGTGAACAGTGGGTCGGTAAATGTCCACGCCATTCTCGTCACGCACAGTGAGGTGATGACACATGGTGTAGGCCTCGCCGTGGCGAATGACCATTCCGCGTGAATCACCAGATGGCACCCATGTGCGCACCAATGTGTTCATGCCTGGCTGTGCAATACAAATCTGATTGCTGGGACCATCGTCTTCATGCTTGTAGCCACGTGGCGGCAAACGCTTTTCGTGTGTTCCCCAACCCAATTCAGCTGGCGCAATGCCTTCTTCATAGAAGCCATCAACGGACCAAGTGTTGACAAACTCGTTGACTTCTTTCGGCTTGTTCGAAATCTGTGTATCGCGTTCGGCGATGTGAATCACTTTGGTGCCAGTCAGCATTGCAAGTTTGTTGAACTCACCGTTTGCAAGTGCCGATTCAAAACCGCCTTGACGATTGCCAGCAAGACCGTCCGACAAGATTTTCGTGGAAATTTCAACGAGAGCCTGCTTCACGAAATGACTCACCAAACCAGGGTTTGCGCCATGTTCAAGAACTGCAGTTGCACCACTGTTGCCACCCCATGCATTCACCATCTTTCGAAGTGATTGGTGACGTACATACAACGTGCGCTCTAGTGGATGCGTGGCCGCCATGTCTTCGTATGGATCCCATAGCTCAACCGAAGTGTTGAGATAACGAACACCGTTGTCGTGACACCAGTTCAAAATGGTTGGCGCGTCGATGTTCCATGCAAGGTCTAGCAACACGTCGCCATTCGAGAGACGCGCCGACAAGAACTC
>Ga0078894_10001747_pt1 | contig 16257 bp, 16 predicted proteins | sample LauGreSu1BDMLBSD_2_FD_67506 | JGI IMG/M metagenome (GOLD analysis project Ga0078894, IMG submission 67506) | Freshwater lake microbial communities from Lake Michigan, USA - Su13.BD.MLB.SD (version 4) (version 4) | ecosystem: Environmental > Aquatic > Freshwater > Lake | place: Lake Michigan... | reverse complement strand
ATAAAACAAAATATTTCAAATGTGATAAGAAATATTCCAAAAGAAAAATATGAAAATATATTTAAGGGTGCTTATAATAGAAATGCTGTATATGTAAAAAATAAAACAAGAAAAAATAAGAGCAAAAAATACCTAAAATAAAGTCGGCGTTTTAAATGTCCAAAGGTGTAAAATACTTTTATAATCTTTACTTGTTAATTTTTTAGGCATATTGTGTATCTTAATATTACAATATATTTTATACTGGCAAAATTAAAACAATTTTATTAGTATAATTTTTGATACATATTAAATAATTGTATAATGTATGATGTCCCATTGTTCCAAAAATAAAATAGTAGTTTTTGATTTGGATGAAACATTGGGTTATTTTTCTGAATTTGGAATGATATGGGATGCTGTATCATCCTATATTTCAAAAAATAACTCGGAACCAAATCAAGAATTGTTTAATAATATGTTGGATTTATTCCCCGAATTTTTAAGACCGAATATATTTTTAATTTTAGAATATCTTAAAAAGAAAAAAATAAGGTCAAAATGTAATAAATTAATATTATATACAAATAATCAAGGTCCAAAAGAATGGGCAAAAAGCATAATAAAATATTTCGAAATGAAAACGAATTATAAATTATTCGATCAAATAATCGCAGCGTACAAAATAAATGGAGAACAAGTGGAAATGTGTCGTACAACTTATTCAAAAACCCACGATGATTTATTAAAATGCACGAAATTGTCTGCAAATACTGAAATATGTTTTTTAGATGACATATATCATCCAGGAATGGATAATGATAAAATATATTATATTAATGTCAAGGCATATAAGCATGATTTGAGTTTTTTTGAAATTATAAAACGATTAATTAGAAGCAATATTATAAATATTTTAGATGAAAATGAATTTAAAGAAGAAATTAGCAAGAAATTAATTCGTTATCATTATACGCCGAGATATAAAACAGGTAATGAACAAAAAGTAGATACTATAATATCTAAAAGGATGTTGCATCTTTTGAAAGATTTTTTTGGAGATTCACATAAAAAAAGCAAAACTAAAAAAAATAATAAAAATATAAAAAACAAAACAATTCGATTGCATTGATAAAAAAAATAAATAAAAATAAAAATGTACCGAATATGGGGCTTGAACCCACGACCACTGGCTTAAAAGGCCAGCGCTCTACCGACTGAGCTAATTCGGTGCATAGGAAATAAGGTAAATTATTTCATATATAAATTATATTTTTACGCGTTTTAATTTATTAAAATATATATTTCAATAAATTAAATATGTTGGATGATTTGAATGAAGTGATTGTATCATTTTTTATATTTTTGATTGTATTATTTTTATATTTGCACATACAATATCAGTTGAAAACGAGTGATGAATTGGAAATATATGAAATAGACCAAGAATTATCAAAGACAAAAATGGAAGAAATTTGCGATTTAAGACAGCCAATTGTGATGGATGTTACAGAAGAATTGTCGCAATTAATTCCGATATTTGGTAAAAATTCTTTGCTAAACGAATATTCTTCTTATGAAATAAAAATAAGAAATAAAAAAAATATTGGAACAATTGAAGATACATTTATACCACTACAGATGAGTATTGCTGATAAATTATTTAATGGAGATGCGTCATTGAATTTTTATAGTGAAAATAATTCGGATTTTTTATGTGAAAGTGGACTTGTGAAAAATATTCAAATGTATGACTTAATATTAAAACCACATTTTGTATGCAATTCTTCATATGATGTATTATTTGGAACTTCAAATATAGAAACACCATTGAGATATGAACACAATTACAGAAATTATATTATGACGACAGAAGGGACGATAAAAGTTAGATTAATTCCTCCAAAATATAATAAATATTTAAACACTACAACTAATTATGAATTTTTAGAATACATATCAGATGTAAATGTTTGGAATACCCAAGAAAAATATAAATTAATAATGAAAAAGATGAAATATATAGATGTGGATTTGCCTGTTGGAAAAATATTATATATTCCTGCATATTGGTTATATTCTATAAAATTATGCGAAAGTTCGAGTATATTAACAATGAAATATCGCACATACATGAATATGTTGGCAATTAGTCCGTCATTGGTGATTAATTTGTTGCAAAATCAAAATATAAAAATGAACTATTTGAAAAAAATGGAATTGGAATCAATTGCAATTGCAAAAGAAGAGAAACCAAATGTAAAAGAAATAAACGTTGAAGGAACAAACATTGAAGGAACAAACATTGAAGGAACAAATGCAGAAGAAAATAATATATATTAAAAAGTATTTAAAGACAAAATATAATATTTAATGTACGCAACAAAAAAATAAAAAAAATAAAAAAATAAAAATAATTTACAAGTTTTATTATATTTTTTGAATGTCATTTATATTATTTAAAATTCAAATACTTTAAAAATTCAAAATTATCTGGCAATTCTAAACAAGAATCATCAACATTATCGATCTTTTGTTCAATATTTACATCAGGAATAACATTAAAAAATATATTAATAAATTTATTATACGTTTCAGCATGTCCTGCACCACAATAAATTATAGTTTTTTTCGAATAATCAGTATTTCTGCAACCGATTGGACCACGTTTCATATTTGATTTTTTAAAATTCATCAAATATCGAAAAATAAAATATATATCCATTGGAATACACAAAGATATTTCAAATGTTGGTAATGAATTAGTTTCATAATAATTTTCATAAATTTTATATAATGTTTTATATATTTTTTCAATTGAAAAATGTTTTATTTTTTTCTTTTCCTTGTCAATTATTTGAAAATATTTTTCACACCAACTATTTGCAATTCCATCAAATGAGTATCCTTCTGTGATATAAGATATATAATTGAAATAATATAATTTATATTTTTCGTCTCGTTTCCATCCCATTAAAAATTTTATAACTTCTTTAAATTTCGGATAATCTGTCGGTCGTCTGTAATGATCACAAGATAAATTTGTTCTCATTAAATATAATTCTGGCATTGTTAATATTGAACCATTCATGACATCTCTTATATAATTATCTATTGAACCCGAAGTATCTATTATATCTGTTTCTAGTATAACTCGGGGGTCTGAAAAATGTATTCTTGCATTTTTATATTTGCACAGTGATTTATTTTTATCATCACATTTCATAAATTCTCTTCGTAATTGGTTTAAATATATAAAGTCGTTCATAGAATCATCATCATCGTAATGTGTTAATTCTTTATTTTTATAATCATTTTCGATATAAATATCAACACATTCTGAACTTTTTTTTGCAATTTCCTTTAAATAATCAACAATGCTTGTAAATGGTTTATTACTATCATTGCAGGAATTGGGTGTAAAATGATTTTCTCCAAAAATTAATAATTTTCTATCATTTGGTAAATTTGAATAATAATACATTTCGCAAGGACCATCAATATATTTTTTTTGAATTATATTTTTTTTATTTTTATTTTTTTCTGTTTTTGTATTTTTATTTTTTATATTTTTTTCTGTTTTTTCTGTTTTTGTATTTTTATTTTTATTTTTTTCTGTTTTTATTTTTTTATTTTTTTTATTTTTTTGTGTTTTTGTTTTATTTAATTTTGTCATTATATATTTCTCAAAGAAATTAAACTATATAAATATAAATGTTATAATTAATTAAGTTAAAATATGTCACAAGAATATAAATTCAATGTTTTAAATAGAAATTATCTTTTATGGACAATTTATGACAATCACACATTTGAAGAAATAACAGATGAAAATATAATTAATAAAATATCTCCATTTGAACAAAAATTATTGAATGATGATGTTTTTATTTTTAATGAAGTTGGTGAAATTCAAATTATTCATTCAACAAGTAGATTAACAAAAAACATCCCAGCAATTTTAATTCTCGATGGAAATAAAACATATGGAAGACATAATAAATCTAAATTATATTATAAATGTATTCCTGACGATATACGTTTGCCAATGTTTTTAATTCCATATGAAATTGAATGTAATTTTTCAAAAGTATTCCAAAATAAATATATAACAATAAATTTTATAAATTGGTCTCAAAAGCACCCTCAGGGTATAATATCACAAACAATTGGTGATGTAAATAAATTAGATAATTTTTATGAATATCAATTATATTGCAAATCTCTGAATTATTCAATACAAAATTTTCAAAAAAATGCGAGCAAATGTGTAACAAAATATGGCGATAATTTTGCCCAACTTTTTTCCGATATTGTTGCTAAATATCCTTCAATTGAAAACCGAACGCACCTAAATATTTTAACAATTGACACGGCAAAAACAACCGATTTTGATGATGCATTTTCCTACACATTGTTGTCTGATGCTACACATAGAATTTCAATATATATTTCGAATGTGTCTTTATTGTTGGATTATTTTAATTTATGGGAAAGTTTTTCTAACAGAATTGCGACAATTTATTTGCCTGATAAGAAAAGGCCTATGTTGCCTACCATATTATCGGACAACTTATGCTCTTTACAATCTGGCGAATTACGCGTTGCATTTACCTTGGACATAAATATAAATTCTGAATATGAAATTATTTCGACCAATTATTGCAATTCATTAATTAATGTTTCGGCAAATTATGTATATGATGATGCAAATTTATTAACATCTGAAACTTACATAAACACATTTGAAATCGTTTGCAAATTATCGAAAAAATATAATTATATAAATAATGTAAAAAATAGTCACGATGTAATAAGTTATTTGATGATATTTATGAATTATTATAGCGCAACAGAATTGCTTAAATTTGGAAATGGAATTTTTCGAACAAATACAAATATAACAAAAAATATAAATTTAATTAAAAATGATTTTTATATTCCTGAAGATGTGAAAAATTATATAACTGTTTGGAATAGTTCTCTGTCCCAATATGTAAACATTGAACAACAATGTGAACCTATAAGACATGATGCGCTTGATATTGATGCATATATTCACATTACATCTCCGATTAGAAGATTAGTTGATTTATTAAATATAATTAAATTGCAAAATAATTTAAATTTGATTGAACTAAGAGGTGAAACAAATGATTTTTATAATAACTGGGTGTCGAAAATTGATTACATTAACACTACAATGAGAAATATAAGAAAAGTTCAAAATGATTGCAATTTATTATGTATGTGCGTAAATAATGAAAACATTTGCGATAAAATGTATGAAGGTTATTGCTTTGATAAAATGATTAGAAACGGAGGATTGTTTCAATATTTTGTGTATTTGCCGGAATTAAAAATAACAAGTAAAATAGTAACTAGGATTGAAATGGAAGAATATAGTATGCAAAATTATAAATTATATATTTTTCAAGATGAAGACCGATTAAAGAAAAAAATAAGAATTCAATTGGTGTAAAAGTATTTGAATAATAAATAATATAATTTTTAAACAATTATATTATTTATTTACATTTAATTTTTTTATTTTTATATTTTTTACATTTATATTTTTATATTTTTATCAAGAGAAAACATCTGACCAATATTAAGATATTCAGTGCCCACCATCTTGTCTCAATCCAACAAAAACTTTTGGTCCTCGTCCTCTTCCCCTTCCAGTTTGTCCCCTACCTGTTGATCCTCTTCCTGGTGGTCCTCTTCCTGTTGATCCTCTTCCGCCTCGTGTCTCAGTAGTAGTTGTCGTTTGTCTTCTATGAGGTGGTAACTCAGTTCTAGGTGGTTGCTCCACTTTTGGAGGTCTTTGAGGACGTGGTCTATATGCTCTCACTTGACGCCCACTTTCAAGAAGTGATTCACACATTAATTGACCCCCATTTACTCCAGTAACGTTGCTGGCTTGAAATTCGTGTGGTCCATCACTCATTTTCGACAATTCAAATTGAATGTATTCGCCTTGAACCAAATAACGGTATTGTTCTTTTCCAACTTGAACTGAACTGTGATGAACAAATACGTCAGTGCCAGATTTTGAACCATCAGTTACAGTAACGAAACCATAACCAGTTTTACTATTAAACCACTTAACGCGTCCAGTATGTCTTTCAGTGAGAGAAGGTGTTTCTGTCATTTGTTTTATACTTTTATATATAAGGTGTCTTTATATACATTTTTAATAAATATATTATTTTATTTGAAAATTTGGAAATGAAATAAAAATAAAAATAAATAAATTAAAAATAAAATAAAATTGAATAAATTTTTAATAAAAATAATAAAATATAAATACAATTATTTATTATTTTGAATAATATGGAACAAATTAATTTAGAAAGCAAAAATAAGAAAGAATTGCAAGAAATATGTGCTGATTTAAAATTAACTAAATATCAAAAACTCAGAAAAAATGAATTGATTTGTTTAATTAATGATGCAATAAATGTAAAAAAGGAAGAATGTAAAAATGAAAATGAAGAAGAAGAAGAAGATGAAGAAGAAATATTACATTTATCGACAAAAATTAGAAGCACAATAGAGGTAAGTAATGAAGATGGATTGCAATATTTAAGAAAAATAAATGACAATAGCATTGATTTAATATTAACTGACCCACCTTACATTATATCAAAAGACAGCGGAATGAACACACATTATAATGAGGTTAAAATGAATGAAGAAAACAATGTAAAAGAAGTAAAGACAGAAGAAGAATGGGAAAATTATAAAATGGAAAATGAAATAGAAGACGATTCTGGAAAAGATAATTATATAAAATATGGAACAATTTATGGAAAGAAATATTGTGTCAAAACAGATTATGGCGAATGGGACAATAATTTTAGTATGGAAATTTTAGAACAATTTATACAAATATATTATAAAAAATTAAGAAGAGGAGGAACATTAATTATGTTCTTTGATTTATGGAAAGTGACAGATTTAAAAAATTTATTGGAAAAATATAATTTTAAACAAATAAGATTCATTGAATGGATAAAAACAAATCCACAACCAAGAAATAGTCACGTAAATTATTTAACGAATTGTCGTGAAATAGCATTAATTGGTGTTAAAGGTGGAAATCCAACTTTTAATAGTTCTTATGATAATGGAATTTATAATTTTCCATTGCAAGGAGGAAAAAACAGATTTCATCCAACCCAAAAAAGCTTGTTGCTATTTGAAGAATTAATAAAAAAACATTCGAATGAAAATGATGTTGTTCTCGATACATTTTTAGGTTCTGGAACAACTGCAATTGCTTGCAAAAATACAAACAGAAATTTTAAAGGGTGCGAAATATCATCTGAATATTATGAAAAAATTATGGAATTAATTAATTAATTTACAATTTTTATCTTGCGTTTAATTTCATTTATAACAGGAACAACATAAAGAAAGTATTTATTAATTTTATAATTAAATTCTATAGGATCATACCAATATGTATCTTGTTTGCAATTTGCATCAGTTTTATCAAATGTTTTTTTTTCCCAAGGAAATTCAAAATTATATATCGAAAATTGAGGTATATTTTTCGCCGAATAAATTTTTTCATTTGAATTCTCATATTTACAAATTTGCCTTTTTCGTAAATTGCAATGATTACATAATGGCTGAAAATCAGTGTATGATTGTTCAATTATACTTAATACACTATCATCATTATACAAATCATTTTTATGATCACATACTATATCCGAACTAGTTCCACAAACAACACAATTATTTTGCTTAATTCTTTTTTGAATATCATCTCTAATCGGTCTATGAATTATGTTTAATCTTCTAGAATGCACATATATTCCAACAATTCCTACATGCAAAACATTATTGTTAATAAATTCATTTAATAATTCGTGAGGTATTATATCATCATCATTTTCAGAATATAATTTGGTCTTTCTATTTTTATAAATAACTGTGTAATTAAATTTTTTGCCTGCCCATCTGTCTCCAATGCCATTTTTTCCCCATTTCAACAAGTCATATTTTTCATCAATTTCTTTTACTGATAATATTTTTGTAAAATTGTTGGTTGCTTGAATAACTAAATCTTCAATGGTTGAAATATTTTCAGTGTTCATAATTAAATATTAAGTGTCAAGATAAAAAATAAGAAAACAATTCAATTTTTTAAAACTCTTCTCCAAATGTTTCCGGATCTAGGTACTTGAATTTCTCAAAATTTCTTGGATGCCAAACATTTGCCATCAATTCTGCCTTCAAATCACTTCGTCTGAACCACTCTTGAAACTTTTTTCTAATGAATTCTTCTCTTGGCTTAGTTATTTTATTACAACTTAACTTATAATAACTCCAATTTTTATCTGGATTTGCTTGAACTATTTTCCAAGTAATATTTGGATTTTGACTTAAATAATAATAATTCCAATTTTTATCTGGATTTGCTTGAACAATTTCCCAAGTAATATTTGGATTTACACTCAAATAGTTATAATTCCACTCTTTATTCGGATTTGCTTGAACAATTTCCCAAGTAATATTTGGATTTCGACTTAACCAATGATAATCCCAAGGTTTATCTGGATTTGCTTGAACAATTTCCCAAGTAATATTTTGATTGTAACTTAAATACCAATAATTCCAATGTTTATCTGGATTTGCTTGAACAATTTCCCAAGTAATATTTTGGTTTTGACTTAACCCACCATAATTCCAATTTTTATCTGGATTTGCTTGAACAATTTCCCAAGTAATATTTTGATTGTAACTTAAATACCAATAATTCCAATGTTTATCTAAATTTGTTTCAACTATTTCCCAAGTAATATTTGGATTTCGACTTAAATGAGTATAATCCCAATTTTTGTCTGGATTTGCTTGAACTATTTCCCAAGTAATATTTGAGTTTTGACTTAATAATGGATAATTCCAAGGTTTATCTGAATTCTCTTTAACAATTTTTAAAGTCACATTTGGATTTGAAGATAATTCATAATAACTCCAATCTTTATCTGGATTATCTTTGATAAATTGAAACCATTTTTCTGACCATTCATCCAAAAATTTGTTGTATAAATTCATTCTTTGTTTTAATTAATTTATTTTTTTATAATTTATTCAATTTTTTGTAATTTATGAATATAAAAAAATGTTTAATCTCTTGGTAAATAATTAGTTAAATAAATACAATCGAATAATGTGTCATAAGTAATAATTTCAGTTCCATCACACGATAAAATCCCTAATTCTACGCCATCATATTTGAAAACTTTTCTATTTGTTAAATTGCAATAGTAAACATTATCATCAATTTTGACTTGTCTTAGAAAGAGATTTAATGTTTTCGTTGCAACGTCATATAAACCGCATGTTTTATTATATTTGTCAATTACATTATATTTTAGAGAATCATTCAGAAGGAAATTCATTTGTTCATCAAATAATTTATTTTCGATTAGTCCTTTTTTGCACTTGTAAATTAATTTATATTTTAAATTTCTATTGTTTTTCATCCGTCTATCATATTCATCGATGTCCAACATATATTCAACTCCTTGACGAATAAATGTATTATTTTGCGACAATCCGAAGAACAAATCGCATAATGATAATTGAGTTTCGTTTTGCATTTCTTTAAGGTATGTATGTTAATTTTTTGGAAATGTATAATTCAATTTTTTTATAATTTATAAAAAAACAATATAAAGAAAAAATATATTATTTAATGTCTTGCATTTTAAAATTATGGAGCTATCGCATTTAATTTAAAATGTGCATTTTTATTGATATGTTTTAATTTTTTATTAATTTTGGTGAATAATTTTGAGGCATTATTAATTCCTTTTTTGTCAGTCAATGAACAATAATATTGTAATATTTTAATATTATCAACATAAAATTCAATACTATATTGATCATTAGAATAAAAATTGTCATCAAAATTAACAGTGCATGTATAACCTAATATTTTACCAATAATTTTGGTAATTTTTGTATTTATGTCATGATTCATATTATCATTATATTTATTCCAATTCATTTGTAAAAAATTTAAATATTTTGAAATATTATATTTTTTGTTGTAAATTAATATTTCAAGTTGATTAGATGTTATTTTACCAACATAACAATTAATATGAGGTATATTTTTAATACTATTTAATTTATTTTCATCAGATAAAATTCTATCAATTGTTTGATTAATTGGAACACCATTCTCATAAAATGGAAGACAAGCTGGTCTAACTCCTAATGCAACTAAGTATATATTAATTGTAGCAATTTTTAAAGAATCATTTGATGAAAATATATCAGTTAATACATTTTTAATTTTTTTATATAATTCATTATATTTTTTTACGTTATTTGTATATTTTTTGGTTTTATTTGTATATTTTTTGGTTTTATTTTTTCTTGTTTTCATCTTATATAAAAAACAATATAAAAATAAATTATAATGTTTAATGTCTTGCATAAAAAATAATTAATTACTTAAATTTCTTCCCCAAATGTTTCCGGATCTAAATATCTAAACTTTTCAAAATTTCTTGGATGCCATACATTCGCCATCAATTCTGCCTTCAAATCACTGCGTCTGAACCATTTTTGAAACTTTTTTCTAATGAATTCTTCTCTGGATTTATCCATTGTATTTTTACTTAATTGAACATAATTCCAAGGTTTATCTGGATTGGATTGAACTATTTCCCAAGTAATATTTGGATTTCGACTTAATGCCGTATAATCCCAAGATTTATCTGGGTTTCCTTGAATTATTTCCCATGTAATGTTTGAATGTGAACTTAACGAATGATAATTCCACGATTTATCGGGATTTTCTTGAACAATTTTCCAAGTTATACTTGGAGTGCAACTTAACCAAGAATAATTCAAATGCTTATATAAATTTAGATTAAATTTCATATTTTTATTATAACTTAACCATTCATAACTCCAGGGTTTATCTGGATTTTCCTGAACTATTTCCCATGTAATGTTTGGATTTTGACTTAACATATAATAATTCCAAGGTTTATCTGGATTTGCTTGAACAATTTCCCAAGTAATATTTGGATTTTGACTTAACCAATTATAATCCCAAGGTTTATCTGGATTTGCTTGAACTATTTCCCATGTAATATTTGATTTAAAACTTAGCACATGGTATTTCCATGGTTTATCTGAATTTGCTTGGACACTTTCCCAAGTAATATTTGGATGTTCACTCAACCAATTATAATTCCATGGTTTGTCTAGATTTGCTTGAACAATTTCCCAAGTTATATTTGGGTTTATACTTAACCAAGAATAATTCCAAGGTTTATCCGGATTTGCTTGGACGATTTCCCATGTAATGTTTGGATTCAGACTTAATTGAATATAATCCCAAGGCTTATTTGGATTTGCTTGAACTATTTCCCAATTAATGTTTGGGTTTTTGCTTAACCCATAATACATCCAATCTTTATCTGGATTTGCTTGAACTATTTCCCAAGTAATATTTGAATTAAAACTTAGCACATGGTATTTCCATGGTTTATCTAAATTCTCTTTAACAATTTTTAAAGTCACATTTGGATTTGAAGATAATTCATAATAACTCCAATTTTTATCTGGATTGTCTTTAATAAATTGGAACCATTTTTCAGACCATTCATCTAAAAATTCGTCGTATAAATTCATTCTTTGCATTTTTGTTTTGTTTGTTTGAATTAATTTTATTATAATTTATTCAATTTTTATAATTTATAAAAAACAATATAAAGAAAAAATATATTATTTAATGTCTTGCATTTTAAAATTCTTCTCCAAATGTTTCCGGATCTAAATATCTAAATTTCTCAAAATTCCTCGGATGCCACACATTCGCCATTAATTCTGCCTTCAAATCGCTACGTCTGAACCACTCTTGAAACTTGTTTCTTATATAGTTGTTTCTTTCTAGTGTCATTTCATTCATGCACAACATATCAATATCCCAATCATCATCTGATACATTTTCCAATAAATTGCCATTTTGATATTTTGTTGGGTGATTTTGAATTATTTCCAGAGTAATATTTGGATTTAATCCAAATTCTGTAATCCAATTTACAAAATTTGGCGACGATTTAATAATGTCAATTGTAATATTTTTATTGCGACATAATGTATTATAATTCCAAGGTTTATCTGGATTTGCTTGAACAATTTCCCAAGTAATATTTGGGTTTATACTTAACCAAGAATAATTCCAAGGTTTATCTGGATTTGCTTGAACAATTTCCCAAGTAATATTTGGATTTGAACTTAACCAATGATATTCCCAATCTTTATCTGGATTTGCTTGAACGATATCCCATGTGATGTTTAGGCTTCTACTTAATTCTTGATAATTCCACGATTTTTTCGGGTTTGCTTGAACAATTTCCCAAGTAATATTTGGATTTGAACTTATTGCATAATAATAATTTAAAAATTTATTCGGGTTCGCTTGAATTGTTTTCCATGTTATGTTTGGATTTTTACCTAGTAAACTATAATTCCAATCTTTATCTGGATTTTCTTGAACGATTTTCCATGTTATATTTGGATTAAAACTTAAATTACAATAATTCCAAGGTTTATCCGGATTAGATTGAACAATTTCCCAAGTAATGTTTGGATTTAAACTTAAATAGTCATAACACCAATCTTTGTCTGGATTTGCTTGAACTATTTCCCATGTGATGTTTGGATTTTTATTTAAGAACCAACACGAATGAATTTGACTAGTTGTTAATTTGTCGCTTATAATTTCAAACCATTTTTCAGACCATTCTTTCAAAAATTCTCTGTATAAATTCATTTTTCGTAGATTTTTATTTATTCGAATTATAAATTATATTTTTTTCAATTTTTTAAAATTTAGATTTATAATTTATAATTTTTTGAAAAAAGAATATAAAGACAAAATATAAAGTTTAATGTCTTGCATAAAAAATAACTAATTACTTAAATTTCTTCACCAAATGTTTCAGGATCTAAATATCTAAACTTCTCAAAATTTTTCGGATTCCACACATTCGCCATCAATTCTGCTTTCAAATCACTTCGTTTGAACCACTCTTGAAATCTTTTTCTAATGAATTTTTCCCTTGGTTCATCCATTTTATTTTCACTTAACCAATGATAATTCCAAGGTTTATCTGGATTTGCTTGAACGATTTCCCAAGTGATATTTGGATTAGAACTTAAACAATCATAATCCCAAGGTTTATCTAAATTTGCTTGAACTATTTCCCAAGTAATATTTGGATTTAAACTTAAATGATTATAATCCCAAGGTTTATCTGGATTTTCTTGAACAATTTCCCAAGTAATATTTGGATTTGAACTTAAATAAGAATAATGCCAAGGCTTATCGGGATTTGCTTGAACTATTTTCCAAGTAATATTTGGGTTTTGACTTAACCCATAATAACACCAATCTTTGTCTGGATTTGCTTGAACGATTTCCCAAGTAATATTCAGATTCTTTTTTATAAAATAATAATTCCAATCTTTGTCTGGATTTGCTTGAACGATTTCCCAAGTAATATTTGGATTTTCACTCATAAAATAATAATTCCAAGGTTCATCTGGATTTGCTTGAACAATTTTCCAAGTAATATTTGGATGTTCACTTAATTCATCATAATTCCAAGGTTCATCTTGATTTGCTTGAACAATTTCCCAAGTAATATTTGGATTTCGACTTAACCCGAAATAATCCCAATCTTTATCTGGATTATCTTTGATGAATTGGAACCATTTTTCAGACCATTCATTCAAAAATTTGTTGTATAAATTCATAATTTTTATTGTTTTATAGTTTGATTATTTAAGATTTAAAATTCAATTTTTTTATAATTTATACAATTTATATAATTTTTTGAAAAAAGAATATAAAGACAAAATTTAAAGTTTAATGTCTTGCATAAAAAATAACTAATTAATTACTCAAATTTCTTCATCGAATGTTTCAGGATCTAAATATCTAAACTTCTCAAAATTTCTCGGATGCCAAACATTCGCCATCAATTCTGCCTTTAAATCGCTTCGTCTGAACCACTCTTGAAACTTTTTTCTAATAAATTCTTCTTTTGCTTCATTTGTTAAATTAACATATAAATAATTATAATGCCAATCTTCATCTGGATTTGCTCGAACAATTTCCCAAGTAATGTTTGGATTACAACTTAAATATTCATAACTCCAATTTTTATCTGGATTTGCTTGAACGATTTCCCAAGTAATGTTTGGATTTGTACTTAACATATAATAATTCCAATGTTTATCTGGATTTGCATGGACTATTTCCCAAGTAATGTTTTTATTTCTGCTTAAATAATGATAATTCCAACGCTTATTTGGATTTGCTTGAACTATTTCCCAAGTAATGTTTGGATTGCAACTTAAATAAGAATAATTCCAATGTTTATTTGGATTTGCTTGGACAATTTCCCAAGTAATGTTTGGATTTAAACTCAATGTTGTATAATTCCAAGGTTTATCTGGATTTGCTTGGACGATTTCCCAAGTAATATTTGGATTTAAACTTAAAATTAAATAATTCCAATTTTCATTTATATTGTTTGGATTGGCTTGAATTGTTTCCCATGTTACACTTAGATCTAACTTTTGGAGAAAATTGTGAATAACATAATTCCAATCGCTCGGAATACCCAATATAAGTTGATGCCATTTTTCATTACTCCAAAATCCATTTCCATTCCATTCACTCGAAAATTGTTGATATAAATTATTTGTTTTCATTTGAATTGCGATTTATTTACAAGAATAATAATATATATTCATTTCAATTTTTTTAATCGAATTATATTTATATGGACGATAGATATAATTTAAATTAAAAAGAATATAAAGACAAAATATAAAGTTTAATGTCTTGCATAAAAAATAACTGATTAATTACTTAAATTTCTTCACCAAATGTTTCTGGATCTAAATATCTAAACTTTTCAAAATTTCTTGGATGCCAAACATTCGCCATCAATTCTGCCTTCAAATCGCTTCGTTTGAACCACTCTTGAAACTTTTTTCTGATGAATTCTTCTCTAGGTTTACTCATATTGTTTTGACTTAATACCATATAATCCCAAGGTATATCTGGATTTTCTCGAACAATTTTCCAAGTAATATTTGGATTGCGACTCAAAGCACTGTAACACCAATCTTTATCAGGATTTGCTTGAACTATTTCCCAAGTAATGTTTGGATTGCAACTTAAATCATAATAATCCCAATTTTTGTCTGGATTTGCTTGAACAATTTCCCATGTAATATTTGGATTGCGACTTAAATAATAATAACTCCAATTTTTGTCTGGATTTGCTCGAACAATTTCCCATGTGATGTTTGGATTTCGACTTAATTCTGAATAGTTCCAAGGTTTATCTGGATTTGCTTGAACGATTTCCCAAGTAATATTTGGATTGCGACTTAAATTATTATAATTCCAATCCCAAAGTTTAGGTTTATTTGCTTGAACTATTTCCCAGGTAATATTTGGATTTAGACTTAAATCATTATAATTCCAAGGTCTATCTGGGTTTGCTTGAACTATTTTCCATGTAATATTTGGATTTTCACTTAAATAAGTATGATTCCAATCTTTATCTGGATTTGCTTGAACAATTTCCCAAGTGATGCATGGATTCGCACTTAAATGACCGTAATCCCAACGTTTATTTGGATTTGATCGACGTTTATTTGGATTTGCTTGAACAATTTCCCAAGTAATATTTGGATTTAAACTTAACCAATAATAATCCCAAGATTTTTTTGGATTTTCTTTTATGAACTGAAACCATTTTTCAGACCATTCCTTTAAAAATTCGTTGTATAAATTAGTTGACATTTTGTATTGTTTGTTTGAATTAATTTTATTTTAAAAATTAATTTCAATTTTAAAAATTGAAATATTTTTTATCACTTGTCGATGATGACAAATATACAATGTCACAACCAATTAAAGTTATAAGAGTTGATAATGAGGATGAAAACCCAAATGCATTTGATAAATTAAATGAAAATATAAAAAAAGCATATGCAAATTTAAATGGAACAAAACCAAAGACAAAGAAAATAAAAATTGCAAAATGAATAAAATAAAAATGAATAAAAATAAAATAAAATTATTAAATTAATTTAAGTTCAATTGCTACAACGCCATATTTTTTTTCATTTTCTTTTTTAAAAAATAATATAAAGACAAAATATAAAGTTTAATGTCTTGCATAAAATAAAAAAGAATAAAAATAACTG
>Ga0078894_10001745_pt1 | contig 16267 bp, 16 predicted proteins | sample LauGreSu1BDMLBSD_2_FD_67506 | JGI IMG/M metagenome (GOLD analysis project Ga0078894, IMG submission 67506) | Freshwater lake microbial communities from Lake Michigan, USA - Su13.BD.MLB.SD (version 4) (version 4) | ecosystem: Environmental > Aquatic > Freshwater > Lake | place: Lake Michigan... | reverse complement strand
GATCCAGCAATCCGCCTACGCCCAAAAATGAGATTGAAGCCCTGAATTGTCGGATCCTTATCTGGAACTCCAACTAAACAAAGAGTGCCATCTCTCCTAAGTAACGAGACGAGAACGTTTAAGTCGTGGGGTGCTGATACGGTATCCAAGATAAAGTCAAAGCTTCCAATATGTTTCTGCATCTCGTCTGCATTACGGGAAAGCACTACTTCATGAGCACCAAGGCGAAGTGCGTCCGCTTTTTTATTCTCCGAGGTGGTGAAGCAAACGGTGTGAGCGCCAAATGCGCGCGCAAACTTAACACCCATATGACCAAGCCCGCCCAGGCCAACGATGCCGACCTTCTGACCAGGACCAACCTTCCAGTGCCGCAGTGGCGAATAAGTCGTGATGCCAGCGCAAAGAAGAGGTGCCACTCGTGCCAAATCCAAGTTGCCCGGAACCTTGAGAGTAAAGGCCTCGTCGACGACGATATTTTGCGAATAACCACCTTGAGTCGGTGTCTTACCATCCCGCTCGTAACTGTTATAGGTGCCGATCATGCCGCCTAAACAGTACTGCTCAAGGCCATCCTTGCAGTTTACACAAGTGCGACAAGAATCGACTAAACAACCCACCGCTGCGAGATCACCGACTCTAAACTTCGATACTTTACTGCCAACTCGCACCACCTTGCCAACGATCTCATGGCCGGGGACCATCGGATACATTGAGTTACCCCACTCATTGCGGGCTTGATGGATATCCGAGTGACAAACACCGCAGTGAGAGATCTCGATCAGGACGTCATGATCACGCGGTTCACGACGCTCGAACTTGAATGAGGCAAGAGGCTTAGTCGCTGAAAGTGCCGCGTATCCTAAAGATGCCACCATAGAAAAAACTCCCGTTTGTTTTGGGGGGATTTCAGTTTTCAAGGCCACTCGGGCCGCCACCTCGATCAAACACACATGTCATGTCGCGGTCAATCTAGGATGACATGTAGACATGTGAACCGGCCACAAGGATTGACTACTTTGTAACGACTAGCGATCTTAACGGCGTCCAACGACGAGAGCCACGTACCGAGGACCTTAACCATGGACGAATTGCAGCAGGACGAGCATGATCTCGCCATACGATCAGAAAAGTTTAGACTTATCAGTAAGTTGGTTAGTGAATGGGAGCAGGAGGGCGGTGCACCACCAGACTCACTTCGAGCACTGATCCTCGATCGCCGCGCCGTACCTAAAGTGTTGCCGAGTATCCGCTTTAGACATGACTATCTGATCTGCAACTCAGCCAGTATAGACTTGCGCGATCGGCCGGTGACAATGCGTCTTTTCAAGGCGTTTTGCAATTCTCCGATGCTCGAGTGCTCTCGCGAGGAATTACTCATGCAAGTGTACCGCGTCCGTTATCCTGATTACTGTACAGATCGCTATCTGGAGGCCGTTTATGCCAAAACGGTTAAGCTGATCAGTCGGGCGCGGATTCTAGCAACAACAATGCTAAGCCATGCCGTCGGCTTTGGTATTGAGTGGTTCGTATACGACCAGGAGCGTAAAATCTGGTGTCTCTACCGGATGCGCAATGAGTACCTGAACCAAAAACTTGGACTGAGCAGCCTCAAGTGCAGCTAACGACGGACCGAGGCAGTAACGGCCGCACTGCGGCGGCCGGGTCTCTCGGCCAACTGACGCTCAATGAGTCCACGCTGCGCAGCCAGCGTCCAAATTCTGTAGATGGCCTCGGCGACGATGCTGCCAGCCATCTTGGACTGGCCGGCGCGGCGTTCAACAAAGAGTATCGGTACCTCACGCAAATTATAACCAGCTAGGTGAGCGCGAAACTTCAACTCAACTTGGAACGTATAGCCCTCGCTACGAATGTTATTGGGGTCAATGTCTTCAAGCACCCGCCGATGCCAGGCGTTGAACCCGCCAGTCAAGTCTCGCGCTTTAAGGCCGAGTATAGTGCGTGCATAGAGGCTACCACCACGGCTGATAAACTGCCTAAAGCGGCTCCAATTGCGGGTGCCACCGCCGGGAATATAGCGGCTGCCGATCACCACAGGATTCGACGCTGCGATGTCGAGGATCTGCGCTAAGTCCTCAGGGCGATGAGAATGATCGGCATCCATCTCAACGAGTACGTCGTAGCCCTTGGCAAGCCCCCACTTGAAGGCTGCGACATAGGCCGTCCCTAAGCCCAACTTGCCTGGACGACTGATGAGGTGAACTCGCCCCTGATGTTGCGCCTGCAAGTCCCCGATCACCTTCTGAGTGCCGTCCTGACTGTTATCGTCGACAAACAGAATGTCGACACCGGGGGCATGCTGCCGTATGCCGTCCGTGAGCGGCCCGATATTTTCAGCCTCGTTATACGTCGGGATTATGACCAGAGTCTTTAACGCCGCGCTCTGCAAACAGGGTCTCCTCGGGCTATGCCGGATAGCTCTCCACGTTGTGCCTGGAAAGGCTAATGTTGTATATTGATACTCTCAAAGTGATCCACTTAATTGTTGGTGGACGCTGAATTATCCAATTATCCTGGATCGTTATCGAGAGCCGCTCGGAGACACCCACCAAACGGCGAACTTGGGGCAGCAATTGTCGCAAGTTATAAACAGGCACCAATAATTAAGTGGATCAATTCATGAGTGGCAACAGCGAAGATAAAAACGTAGTCAATATGGCAGAGGCCCGACGCCGTCAGCGCACGGACCGCCCTGCCGGAGCCACAAAGTCACCCAAGAAGCCTGCGAGTCCGGTTGGCAAAAAGCTTTGGGGCTTTGTGCAGGTTGTGCTTTTCCTTGGGCTGATATTTTACTTCATGCAGCTCTGTCGTGGGCCACAGCTCTAATCACCCGTCAACGGGGAGTGAGACTTAAGGCTATCCATGTAAAGCAGCCAGTCGGCAGCCGTAAGATCACGCTTCTGCGTGTTACAGCTTTTGCACGCTACGACGACGTTGCCTGGGGTTGAGCGGCCGCCACGCGCAATAGGTACGATATGGTCCATCGTAGCCCCTGACTTCTCAAGAGCTTCAGCACAGTAGTAGCAACGAGCCTTGGCAATTGCCGTCTGCCACCACCGTGACTTGCGCATGAGACGCGCCGCTTCGCGCTCGCGCCTAATGTGCTGCTCTGAAGCTACGTCATCGAATACCAAACCGTCTCCCCCTACCCCATGCGCAACGGCTTAGCACCGATGGAGTCCGGGCGTCAACCTCCGCCCAACTGGGCCCACAGGTAGCTATACTCCAGCGCGTAGCGCTCGGCATGCTGCTGCAGATTGGCGCTCGCACCGTGCCCGCCCTCGATATTCTCGAAGTATAAGAATGGCTTACGCAAATCCTGCATGCGCGCCGCCATCTTTCGGGCATGGCCTGGATGAACACGGTCGTCCTTAGTCGAAGTCACGAAAAAGACGCGGGGATAGCTTTTACTTGCCCGCAGGTTTTGGAACGGTGAGTAACGCTGGATCACGGGACGCATAGTGGGATCATCTGGATCACCGTATTCTGCCATCCAGCTCGCTCCTGCTAAGAGCTTATGGTAGCGGAGCATATCTAGCAGGGGGACCTGGCAGATCACCGCATGAAATAGCTCAGGACGCTGGGTGAAGGTTGCGCCCATCAGTAAGCCACCGTTACTGCCACCTTGAATCCCAAGGTGACGAGGCGAGGTGATCTTGTGGTTGATCAGGTCTTCAGCGACTGCGGCAAAGTCGTCAAAAGCTGTTTGCCGCTTTTCCTTCAAGGCGGCTTGATGCCACCGCGGACCGAATTCCCCACCACCGCGAATATTAGCAAGCGCATAGACGCCACCACGCTCTAGCCAAAGTTTACCAAGGGCTGCAGCGTAATTTGGCTGCATTGGCACCTCAAACCCACCGTACCCATAGAGCAGGGTCGGGTTCTTGCCGTCGAACTTGATGCCTTCCTTGTGGACGAGGAAATAAGGCACGCGCGTACCGTCCTTACTGACGGCATACTCTTGCGAAATTTTCAGCCCAGTGGCATCGAACCTTGGCGGCACTTGCTGCACGAGCACCTTACTTAGGTTGACTCCCTCTACCGCATAGAGGCTCGGTGGGACTAAGAAATCTTCATAGCTCAAAATGAGCCGGTCGCTATCATCATCGACCGAGACTAGTCCGACACTGCCCTGACTAGGCAGTGACACATTTTGAGTTTCCCATTGGACGGCGTCGTCATTCGCTTTGCGCTCGATACGTATTACTTTACCGCGCACTTCATCAAGAAGTGACACGAAGAGGTAATTGCGACTGCGAGCTATTGTTTTTAAAGCTTGTGACGACGAGGGAGTGAAGACCGAAGTGAATTCCTGCGCGCCTTTTACCAGTGCCTTTAGATCGGTGGCCACCAGCGATCCGGCTGGTATCGCCCCCAATGCTGAACGATTGGTGAACAGTAACTGCCCTTGGTAAACCCCTTGCAAGCTGATATCCGTGGGCAATGCCAGCGGTACCAACTGCCCCTCTCGTTCGTAGTAAAGCTTCTCAGTGAAGAAAGTCATCGCACGCGTAAAGAATACATGCTCGTCCTCACCATCATGAATGACGACAGCGTGTACCGAGACGTCACTGACTGCTCCCTCAAATACTACCGGTGATTTTGCAGCAGGCTTACCTCGAATCCAGGAGCGAACCACGCGTGGATATCCTGAGCTAGTCCTGCCCTCAGGACTGGTGGCATCCTCGAAAAAGAGCCGGTCCTGGGTCGACCAAATTAGACCTGACTTCGACGGTGCCAAATCAAAGCCATCCGTTACGAACTGCTTAGTCGTCAGGTCAAATTCTCTCAGGTAACTTGCATCGCTACCGCCGTCAGACAGCTTAACTATACATTTCTCATAATTGGGCCGCAGACAGGTCGCACCGCGATAAACGTAATTCTTGCCGTCGCGCTTGGCTAGGTCGTCGACGTCGAGCACTAGTTCCCAATCGGGCTTGCCACTTTGATAGGATTGCCAGCTGGTTCGCCGCCAGATCCCGCGAACATGCTCACCGTCTTGCCAAAAGTTATAAACAAATTCACCTTGAATATATCCCACAGCCAATTTGTCTTTGGCTTCGAGGATCTTCAAAGCAGCGCCCTTGAAATCGTCGAAGCGCGGGAATTTGCGCAGTTCCGTTGTGGATCGCTCGTTCTCGGCTCGTACCCAAGCCAAAGCCTTGGCGCCCTCAACCTCTTCAAGCCAGAGGTAAGCATTGTCTTCTTTGCTCTTAGTAGTAGCCATAGCCTGCCCCTGAAACAAAGCCAAAGATAAAAATGCTACATTTACTCGTCTCTTCATCGTCATCCTTTCAGTTGGCGACTACATCACCCTTGCTAAATACAAGGCACGACACGGTCAACGTGATCGCCATCAGTAAAAACCCATATCCGATCTGATCACTCAATGATGCCGGCGTAATGGCGCGCGACTCAAGAACGCGGTCGATCAGATTAAAATGCTGAAGATTCCAAACACGGGCGATCCCTCGCACCAGCTCCTGCGAGTAGACTGGTGATTCCGGCCCTAATTGAGAGGCGACGGCCTGACTCATTAGTCCTGTAAGCCAGAGTCCAACGCTTGCAAACAAAGCTAGGGCAAATCGCATCATCACGGCCAAGGTGACGGACACGGCACTGAGCACTAACCAGCCAAGCACCATCATCAAATAGGCAGCCACCTGCGCATCTGTCATGAGTCCGTAGCCGAAAACGAGGAGCCCAAGTTGCCAAATCGCCATCAATACGAGAGCCAAAAGCAGCTGCGTCAGAGCCAACCCCAAGTATTTGCCTAGTAACCACGATGGGCGTGACAGCGGCGCTGCCAACTGCCATTCGATCGCCCCGTCTTGGCGCGAATCACTGACCATTTTGGCACCCCAAAATATACCCATTAAGCTGCCGATAAGTTGCAGCCCGAAGTAGCCAACATCAAAAAGTATCTTGATGCGGTCTTCAATACTCCAAGTGCTCGCTAAACCAGCAACTGTCGTAATCAACACTCCGGCAACGACCACTACCCGGAAGATTTGATCGCGCCTAAGTAAGGTACAATTTTGCCAGGCAACCGCGCGTAGCTTGCGCAACATCAGACGTCCCCTCCGTAGTGCTGCAGCAGAGAATCTTCGAAGGCTCGCATGTCGGCACCAAATTGAGTGACGACAAAGCCCTGAGTTAGAAGGGTATGCAACCATCTGGCGCTGTGTTCATAGCCGACAAAGCTAAGTTCCGCTAAGACTCCCTCTTGGCGCAAATGCCGCCATGGCGGCAGCCCCTCTTTGGCAGCTAACCTCTCCAGTGCGTCAGATCTAAGCCCGGAAACTTGAATCGTATAAGACTGCGCAGGGTTCGGGCCGAGGCTACCAGATGCCACCAGCTCACCGCGACGCAAGACGTGGTAAAAATCACATAGCGCTATCACCTGCGAAAGCTCGTGGGTGCAAAGTAGAATGGTAGTGTGGCGTTTTTTCTCGGCGTCGATCCAATCGATCATCTCGCGACGTGCCAAAGGATCCAAACCAGATGCCGGCTCATCCAAGATCAAGATTGACGGCCTATGGATCGTTGCTTGGGCCCAACCGAGACGACGCGCCATACCTTTGGATAGGCGCCCGATCTGCTTATCTGCGTGGCCCTGAAGATCAACAGCAGCTAGGGCGGCCGTAACGGCCTGACGCCTATCTCCGGCCGTCTTAAATCTCTCGCTCATAAACATTTGCAGCTGATAATTCAGGACCTCACGTACCGTGAGCAGAGCCGGCAGCTTATTGACCTCTGGTAAATAGCCAATCTTGGCTCGTTGCAGTGTCGAAAGCACTTTGTCGCCGCAGGTTATCGAGCCTTTGTCTGGCTTCAAAAGTCCCAATATCAATTTTATGGTCGTTGTCTTACCAGCGCCGTTGTGACCAAGAAGGCCGGTGCACTTACCGCCAGCAAAACGGCAGGTCAAATTACTCACCGCACGCTGCGGTCCTCGCAGTAGGTCGGTGCGGAAAACTTTGTTCACCGAATTTAGTGCTAGGTCGTTACTGACCACGCCCTCAACCTCAGTTTGCATGTCCTGCCTCCGCTGGCATCGTCGTCACTGGCTGCTGATTTTCAGGCTCAACCCTAGGGGGGTCGAAGTTAGGGCGCGTGCTCAAGTCGATCCCAATCGATTCAAAGAAGGCTCTCTTGATCGCGGCTCTCTCCTCGATCGCAATCTCGCTCGATGCACCAAGCTTAGCAGCCAGCGAGGTCAAATAGGCCGGAGCACCCTGACGTGATCCCGCAAGTTCGTAGTAGAGTGCCCCTGCGGCGGGATCGTTGAGAACGAATGAAGTGACATAGCCTTGAGTCATCGGAATACGCCAGCTCGCGGGTAGGGCCTTCATGCCATCGACAGTAATGGCCTGGCAATCCTCGGGCCTCTGCAGTTCAAAAGCTAAAACGAAGCAACTGAGGAGATATAGCGACTCCAGCTTAGGACCATGGCGGGTGACCGTCCGTATGGTGGCGATCAGCTGCTGCGGATCAAAGCGCCTGACATCTTTGTCGCCCAGTGTTTGCAGGAGCCAGATGTCGGCGAAGTCGTCATAAAGCCCTCGGTAACCCAGAGTCACCGTATTCAGGACAGAAGTCGAGAGTCGACTCAAAGGCGGCGGATCCGCAGCTGCCTGCTGCCCTGTTGATGTGAGCGACAGGCGCTCTGTCACCTGCAAGAACACCCAAAGCAGCAGGCCACACCAAACCGCCACCGTAAAGACTCTCGGAACCAGCTTCGTACTAAGCGCCAAGGCGTGCTTCCATACGTAGGTAAGGAATGATCCCGTACTGTATGAACATGATGATCAGGAGCACGATCATCGGAGCCCAGTCGATAGGACCAGGCAGTAAATTACGTGTCAATCGTCTAAGCGGCTTGAACATGGGTTCAGTCAAATTGCGGACTGTCACAACTAGCTGGTTGCCGGGGTCACCCCCTACCCAACTTATGATGACGGATGCAATGACCAGAACTTGGACCAGATTCAAAATGACATCTAGAATTCTGGCGATAGCATCGGCTATGGGACCGAACATGCGCGTTTCCTTTAAGTGGGGCTCAAAAAAATGGTGATCATACTTCCGAGCGTGAAAGATCTAAATAATAATGACTTGAATACTTATTATCCGAATGCTTCGGAAAGATCATAGCCAACTTGATCATAACCATCGTGATCATAACTAACGTCTCACTAAAAAAAAACAACTAGTCGCCCTTGCGCCGTGGACCAAAAAGAGCCGTACCGATACGCACACAGTCACTGCCAGCGGCAACGGCCTGGCGCAGATCAGCACTCATGCCGAGAGACAGCTCATGAGCGCCAATCTTATCGGCGAGTCGTCTAAGCTCCAGATAGAGCTCCGGCGGCGCCAGTGGTGCACCAGGTGGCAGCGCCGGTGGGATGGCCATGATGCCACGCAGCTCAAGCTCTGGCAGCTCAGCCGTGATGAGGTCGGCCAAGCGTAAGGCCTCTTCTGGGCTCGCGCCGTCCTTGCTGCTCTCATCACCGGCATTGATCAGAATGTGCACGGCAACCGGCAATTTGACCGCATGATCACGGGCAGCCTTAGCCAGTAATCTCGCATGACGCTCGTTACCGACAGACTGTATTTCAGCGGCAACTTTAACGAGCTGAGCCATCTTGTTGCTTTGGAGTCGCCCGACGAAGACCCAGCGCAAATCGACAAGGTCACCTAAGTCTCGCGCTTTGGTCACCAATTCCTGAACATAGTTCTCACCAAACTCGCGCTGCCCCAAGGCATAGAGCTCCCGGATCGCGGCGGCGCTGTGCATCTTACTTACCGCTATCAACCGCACAGGCTTAGCCGCTGGACCAGAAGACCTGACCGCATCGGCTACCGAACTCAGCACCTTGGTATATCGAATTCGAGAATCTTCCATAGACTCTATGGTGTACCGCTATGCAAAGGCTGTGTCCACAGTGCCTTACTTGGTAGAGCCCGGAGGCTGCGCAGTGGCTGCTTTATCGACTGCTGCCGACGACGTCTCCGGGGTAGTGGGCAACGGCGGCACAGAGCTGTCGCTGGCGGCTTTGGGCGCTGGTTGGCCAGCCTTTGGTTCCAGACCATCGGTGCCGGCCGATCCAAGATTACCATCGTTAGCCGCACCATCTGCACCAAACGCACCTGGCGTCGCTAGCTGAGACTTGGCTGAGGCACCTGGCAAGTCGACAGGCGATGCACCTGAGGCGACTGCCTCACCCATGGGAACAGACGGTGGCATCGCCGGCCCAGACTTGGCTGGCACAGTTCCGCTCATCATTTGGGCTGGCTGATGTACTGGCTGGTTGAGGCCCTGGACGTATCGACTTAGCGGCACAAAACTATCTTCCTCATTGACCTGGTAGTGCGGCGCCACGAGGAAAATATCCCCGGTCTCACTAATGCGCACGTCGACATGCTTAAGGTCTTGGCTTTTGGCGCTGGAGATGTCGATGCCGTTTAGAAAGACGTTGCGAAGGCCGTTAGTACTACTCGAGCCGGTGGTGGCGTAGACTGCCACGACGAAGGCGACGGCGATGCGGAGTCGTTGCATGAGAACCCCCAGAACTATATGATTGTCCTCATCTATTTTAGCACGAGCTTCGATCACACGGGTGCTCCGGTTGGGAGGCTAGTTTGGTCGGGTCCACCGTGCCACTCGCTAATCTACTGATCTAGTTGGGGGTAATGTTCGATTATGAAGAAATGCACCATGTCGCGCCTTGGCAGCCTTATTTCCCGTCGTCTTTGTCTTGCGGCGGCGGTCGCCCTGGCCGGTACCGCATGTACCCCAGCATTTCAGGGAGAATATGCTGATCCGGCCAAAGCTGAAATTGTCGACGACAAATGGAACGAAACGGACGCCCGCAAGACTGCCGAACACATGATCAAAGGCATGCTCGAGAAGCCATGGCTCGAGGGCTATAAATCAGGTCATCGCAACGCTAAACCAGTAGTTGTTGTCATGGATGTCGAAAACCGTACCGATGAGCACCTCGACGTTAAACAGCTTACTGATTACATTCAGGACGAGCTCATCAACTCAGGCAAAGTTCGCTTCGTCAATAAAGAGTCCCGTCAGAAGATTCTAGACGAGCTGAAATACCAGCAGAGTGGCGCCGTCAATAAGTCCACGGCTAAAAAAGAGGGGCGTGCCATCGGTGCCGACTTCATACTCAGCGGCAACATCACCAGTAGCGTGCACCAAATGGACGGCCTTAAAACCGTTAATTACCAAACCAACCTGACTCTAACGAGTATTGAGACGCAGGAGATCGAGTGGTCGACCAAGTACGAGGTCAAGAAACGCTTTAAACGCTCAGGGGCTTCGTGGTAACCGCATCCAATTCACATTTCGCAGCCCCCAATCAGAGAGCGCAGCTACGGCAGCTATCTTGCTGCTTCGCCATGCTCTGGTTGGGTGCCTGTGCCTCCTACACAGACGAAACACAAACTATTCGCGTCGACTACCGCGATGGCAGCTACCAGCAAGCAGTTGAAAAAATCGAGAACTCCTCTCTGAAGGAGGACAAGAATAAACTTCTCTATAACCTAGAGAAGGCAATGGTTCTTGATCGGATGGGCGACCGCGAAAAGTCGCGAAACCTACTGATAAATGCAGATAAGATCGCCGATGACCTCTATACAACCAGCATTAGTCGCACGGCGGCCTCCTATATCGTCAGCGACTCGTCTACAGACTACAGTGGAGAAGACTACGAAAAAGTCGCCATACACACGGAGCTGGCCCTCTCATTCATAGCTTCTGGCGATCTTGAAGCAGCGCGCGTTGAAGCTCGCAAGATTAATAGCAAGCTTTCACAAATTAATGCTGGCTACGAGGATCACAAGGATCGCTACGCGGAGGATGCCTTTGCCCGCTATCTATCTGGCATCATCTACGAAGCGCGTGGCGAAATTGATGACGCCATCATCGACTATTCCAAAGCACTGGCAGCATACCGCGGTAGTTTTTCTGCCTTCGTGAGCGGAGGCGCTCCAGACCACCTGGTTAAGTCACTCTATCGACTTTTGGCCCAACGTGGGCGACAAGACCGCATGCGGGAGCTTCAGAATGACTTTCCACGCCTGGTGGAGGCTGCCAAAGATGAGCTTAGCGAGCGAGATAGCGGCGAAGTTATAGTTATCCATGAGCTTGGTCATATCGCTGTTAAGACCTCCGAGAGCTTTGCTTTTCCGTTCGGTAAGCAAATAGTGCGATTTAGCTTTCCGGTGATCAGATCGCAGGGCCGCTCCTACTTCGGCCAGAGTGGCATCATCACCATGAGTTCGGGGAATGGTGAAAAGCTGCATCAGGCAGAGAATGCTGAGGAGCTCAATGCCATTGCACAAGCGACTCTAGAAGATCGCCGTGGACGCTTAGTGGCAAAAAGCGCTGCCAGGTTGATCGCCAAGGGACAACTAGCCGAGCAGGCTTACGAAAAATTAGGACCACTTGCAGGGCTGGCCGTCAATATCTTTGCCATTGTCACCGAAACGGCAGACACCCGCAGTTGGACACTTCTGCCAGAGTCGTTCGCTATCTCAAGAGTGAGACTGAGGAGCGGGAAACACACGATCAAGATCAAGTCGGCTGGACGCCTAGGCAAGATCGAGACCGTGACCCTCAAAAAAGGTCAGATCCTGATCTTGCGCGACATAGGATGACCTGAATACTCAGTGCGCCGGCCGCCACTTTATATTGCAGCCTATGCTCGGTACCTGCTGCTCCGAGAGAGGCTTACCCGCAAGGAGAGCGGCGACCGCCCGTCGCATATCCTGTCCAGTGACCGGGACTTCATTGCCCGGCCTAGAACTATCTAATTGCCCACGGTAAACGAGCCGGAGCGACTTGTCGTAGAGGAAAAAGTCCGGTGTGCAAGCCGCCTGAAAAGCTTTGGCCACATCTTGAGTGGCATCGTAGAGGTAGGGAAACGTGTACCCTCGATGCTTACTCTCCTCTGCCATGAGCTCAGGCCGATCATCCGGGTAGTTGTCTACATCATTAGAATTGATCGCGACGACCCCAATGCCATCGGCCAAAAGATCCTTACCGAGGCGCGCCAGCTCGGCTGCGACGTGTTTCACAAAGGGGCAGTGGTTACAGATAAACATCACCAGTAGGCCTTTGGGTCCCTTAACCTGATCGCGCATCCACAGCTTGCCGCTTGGGTCAGGCAGCTTAAAGTCTGGGGCAGCACCGCCGAGTGGTGTCATGAGTGATGGGGTCCGAGCCATGGTGTGATTCTCCTCTTGCGAAGGCCAAAACTTGTGATGGCCAAGTCAATGTCCTCATACTACGCCCCCTCAAACCAAGCAACACTCAGTAATCACAAGCAATTGAGAGGCCAAAAGCTTTTAAGCCGGCCAGCCAATTTACAATTGTCGCCCCGCCCCGCTTTCGATATGATCGTTCCTCCAATGCTTTTCCATGCAGGCCGAATCGTGCTGCGCGCGCGGCCGCAGACATCTTGAATATAAGCCAAAGGAGGACGCTCAGTGCGCCATCCAGTAACTTTCTCTCTCAAGACGGTGATAAACTACGTGCTAGCAGCTGCTGCCTTGGGTTATCTCGTCGGGTGGCAGATCACCAAACACTTTGATGGCCTTCCGCCACCAGGACTCGCTCGAGATGGCTCCGGCCATCCTGCTGCCGCTGGTCCGCCAGGTGTAGACATCGCCTCCCTGGTTCCCTACGCCCCGACCCCGCATCATGTGGGCACCATCAAGGTGGCCAAGAACTCCACTCTCTCCCGCACCCTACAAGAACTTGGCTACCTAGCATCTGAACGAACCGCCATTATTGCCGCCCTAAAACCCTGGACCTCGCCCACGCGAGTGCGAGCCGGCACTGCCATCAAGGCCTACACCATAGATGCAGGCGATAAATATCCGCGTCGTCTCGATATTGAACTAAGCGATGAACTCACTGTCAGACTTAACCAGGACAGTCCCGGTACTTGGACGGCCTCTGATGTTCAGATTCCAGAGGAGCGACGTCTTGCGGCGTATAGTGGGGTCGTCACTGGCTCGCTCTGGAACTCGGCGGCGACGGCCGGGATGGACCCATCAATCATTACTAGGTTGACGGATATCTTTGGCTGGCAACTAGACTTCCACCGTGAAGTTCAGCGCGGAGATAGATGGCGGCTGACCGTTGAGCACTTTTACCGTGACGGTCGACCGGTGCGCATCGGCGATATTGTGGCGGCTGAGTACGAGAATAGTGGCGTCATAAACGCGGCCGTTCTCGACCCATCCGAGGGGCAGTACTACACCCCGGAAGGCAACAGCCTGCGCCGCATGTTTCTTCGCTCACCACTGCGCTTTGCCAGGATAACCTCTGGTTTTAATGCGCATCGCTTCCATCCGATTCTGAAAATTGCTAAGCCTCATCTTGGCGTTGATTACGGTGCTCCAACGGGGACGCCCGTCATGGCTATCGGCTCGGGCAGTATCACTTTTGCGGCGTATCATGGGGCCTCTGGTAATACCGTTAGCTTGCGACACAACGCCACCTACAGCACCCACTACAAGCATCTGGCTCACTTTGCGCCCGACCTTAAGCCTGGATCCCAAGTCAAAATGGGTCAGATCATTGGCTACGTTGGGAAAACCGGGCTGGCGACGGGTCCACACCTGCATTTTGAGCTGCATGCCAACGGGCGTTACGTCGATCCTTCTAGCGTCAAACTGCCGACGGCAGACCCAGTTCCGCGTAAAGAGATCGCCGAGTTTAAGGCCCTGGCCAGCAAGGCGCTCGGAGATCTGCCGCCGTGGAGCACGGCTACCCTCACCGATGCGGGCCGAGGCGGGCGACAGACTGAGCTAGCACGGAAAACAAATTAGGAAGTCATCATACCAAACACGGCGCCCTGTGGGTCTTGCAGGACCGCCTGAGTGCCTAAAGGACCAGTGCTAGGCTCAGCAAGGATGCGTCCTCCCGAGCGAGTAACAGTAGCAGTGGCTGCGGCAATATCGTCGACGTAGAAATAAGGCAACCAATGTGGCGGGACTGCGCGAAATCGCGGGCTCAATGTTATGAGAGCTGCTGTCGCCCGATTTCCGCTGTAAAACCTGGTAATTGACACCTCACCCTGGCTCTCGGCCTGCGGTAACCAACCGAACATCTCGCCATAAAAGTTTGCGGCAAGTGCTGCATCATGCGTCGATAATTCGTGCCAAGCGAGGCTTCTCTCAAGTAGCGTGCGCTGCTGATCCTGCCAAAGTCCAAATGGTGCACCGGTAGGATCTAGTAGTAGCGCCATACGTCCAATTGCAGCAAAGTCGAAGGACTCTGCCGTCACCTTGGCCCCCATAGACTTGGCCTCGAGAATGGACTGATCAACATCGCCGACCCCCAAATAAGGTAACCAGTGTGCGGCAGCTGGCTTCGCAGCTAAATCGGCTGCCATGGCGTATATGCCGCCAATTCGGTGGCTACCGTGCAGAAGGTGAAAATAGGTTGCACCATCGTTCAGCTCTTCGGCTTCAGCACTCCAGCCAAAGAGCGACTTATAGAAATCTAGCGATTTCGGTACAGACCTGGTCATGAGTTCCCACCGGACAAAACTACCGACGTCTTGCTGCCGTACCTTTGACATTCGAGGCTCTCCTACGATATTCCCGGAGTGAGGTATCACAGCTAGGTCTAGGAACAAACGCCAATGCAACAACTCCATGCCGCCAAAGATAAGGTTTTAGGCGATATTCGCCAGCTTACTGCTGCCGCCACCACTCCAGCTAAATCTCTGGACGTGGCTATGGAGTATTTGCATACCCACCGACCTAATTACCATTGGGTCGGCATTTACCGCCTAGAGGAAGACACTTTGATCCTCGGTCCTTACCGCGGCCCCACCACTGATCACGCGAGAATTCCCGTCGGTCGCGGCGTCTGCGGGACGGCCGTCGCCGAGAACCGCAACCAGATTGTGGCCGATGTCCGCGCCGTCAGCAACTACCTCGCTTGCAACTTGGCTACACGAAGCGAAATGGTGGTCCTGATTCGCCATCCTCAAGATGGAAAAATACTCGGTCAGATCGACATTGATGGGACTAAGCTCAATCAATTCGATGCCGCCGAGGAGGAGCTGATTAATGCCGTGGCGCAAATTTTAGCCCCCTACCTGATGAAATACATTGAGACACTAGACCAGTGAGTGACGTTGCTGTTTGCCACCCACCGACTCTTTAGATAACCTAACTCAAAGAGTCTTAAAGGGGTCAAGTCATCAGCTCTCACTCGCACCGCCAACGCCTCACTCTGACGCTTTTGACCGGTGCTGTCAGCGAGGGGGTTAATAAGATAGCACCTCTGCTTGTTCTTTACCTCGGACAAGCGATGCTCCCTCTCGCAAGTTTTGGCTCGGTGCAATTTGCCGTGTCGTATGTCGATATCTTTTTACCTTTGATTGCATTTGGCTACAGTGCTTACGCCTCCATATCCATAGGTAATCCGAGCACTAGCTTACTCAGCCCCGGCCGCGTGGTGTCGACAGTGACCCTACTAAAACTGATCCACGCCTTGTTTGTTTTTACCGCTGCCTGTGCCGTGATGATGTTACCGCGCTACGACTCCTATAGAGGTCTGATTCTCAGTCTTAGCTATCTCTTTTTGTCCACCGTCATTGAAACCGACTACGTTCATACGGGGACACAAACACTGGCAATCCGTAATGTGTTTAGTGTGGTCAGTAAAATATTTTGCCTGGCAGGTGTTCTCATCTTAGTTCGTGGGCCTGCTGACTACATGTACTACGGCATCCTGAGCATGCTCCCAAACTTTTTGGTCTCCCTGCTGTCGCTTCGTTTCTCACTGAAAAAAATCCCCTGGGAACGCCCCCAACTGGCAGATCTGGGTCCGGTGTTCAAACTCGCTGTGCCATTTGGCATTACCAATTTACTCGCGTTTACACTTGAGCGTTTTGACGTTTTTTTTGTTGAAGCCTTTGGTGGCAGCTTTGCTGTCGGACTTTATGTCGGGCCACTGCGCATCGTGCAAAGTATTGCAACCATTACGGCCATGGTTACAAGTATCTTCTTTTCTGAACTCGTAAGGATTGATGACGAACCACGATTCTCCAAACATGTGGAGTTTAGCGCCCTAACCACGATGGTGATATTGGCTCCTATTGCTGTCGGAGCCTGGTTTGTAGGCGGCGATCTTCTTGCAACCTTGTTCGCTGCCACCTTTGAAGGCAAGAGTGAAATGCCTGGTTACGTCCTCGCCATACTCGCT
>Ga0078894_10001743_pt1 | contig 16275 bp, 12 predicted proteins | sample LauGreSu1BDMLBSD_2_FD_67506 | JGI IMG/M metagenome (GOLD analysis project Ga0078894, IMG submission 67506) | Freshwater lake microbial communities from Lake Michigan, USA - Su13.BD.MLB.SD (version 4) (version 4) | ecosystem: Environmental > Aquatic > Freshwater > Lake | place: Lake Michigan... | reverse complement strand
GGCTCGGTGAACACCTCGACGGTGCGGTACTTGAACTCGCCCTTGATCTGCGGCGCGAGCCGCAGGCGCACGAGTTTCGGGCCCGCGCGCTCGACGACGACCGCGTTCATGCTGAAGGCGAAGCTCATGCGGTTGAGGAGCGTCATGACATCGACGCGCGACCGCTCGCACCACTCGATGAAGCGCGCCCGCGCGGCGTCGGGTCCCGGCGGCGGACTGCCGTCGCGCGCGGCGCGGTCCCGCACGCCCTTCGAGACGAGCTGATCCCAGAGCTCGGCGTAGCGCTCCTCGCGGAACGCGCGCATCACGACCATCACGAGCTGGTCGTTGCGCTCCGCCCGCATGAGGACCGCGCCCTCCTCGGACTCCTCCCAGGGGATCAGTCCCGCGGGTGCGGCGTCCCGCGAGGGGCTCCGTCCCGACTCGGCCTGCTGGCGCGCGAGATGCTCCTGAAGGTCGATGTAGCGGATGATGGTGCCATCCTCGAGGACGATCTCGTCTGGGAGGTCCTCCTTCGTCGCGAAGCCGGGGCGCACGCGGTACTCGACGCGCGGTCCGCAGGACGCCGCGGCCGCCGCGGCGAGGGCAAGGGCGATGACGGCACGGCGGGTCATCGCGAGACGGCAGGCTCCGGCGCGGCTGGCGGCGACCCGCGATCGGCGCAGAGGACCGGCTCCGCGCCGACGCGGTAGATGCGGTGATGCGCCTCGGCGGCGCGCGGCGCCGGGAAGTCGGTCCGGGAGTGGGTGCCGCGCGATTCCTCGCGCGCGCGCGCGGCGGCGGTGACGAGCGCGGCGCAGGAGAGCATGTTCTGGATCTCCCATCCCCCGAGGTCGTCGAAGATCTTGTCGAGCGAGTACCGGCACCAGAAGTGGATCATGTCGAGCGCGTCGGCGAGGCGATTCCCAGCGCGCACGATGCCGACATTCCGCCACATCGCGCTTCGAAGGCTCGATCGGACATCGACGAGGTCGAGCTCGCCCTTGTCGCTGAGCCGGATGTCGCTGATGACGCGGACATCGCCGCGCGTGGCGCCGTCCGATGTCGCTGCGGCGACGCCGGCGCGGCGGCCGAAGACGAGTCCCTCGAGGAGTGAGTTCGAGGCGAGCCGGTTCGCGCCATGAAGGCCGTTGCACGCCGCCTCGCCGGCCGCGAAGAGCCCCGGGACATTCGTCCGGCCGTCGAGGTCCGTCCAGACGCCGCCGATGGTGTAGTGCGCGGCAGGCATGACGGGGATCGGCGCCGTGCGGGGATCGATGCCGTAGCCCTTCAGCAGGCCGTAGAGCCCGGGAAAGCGCTCGCTGAATCCGCCGCCGCCGAGATGGCGTGCGTCGAGGAACACATTGGGATCCTGCGTCTCCGCGAGATGCTCGACGATCCCACGGCTGACGACATCGCGCGGAGCGAGCTCCGCGAGGGGATGACGGCCCTCCATGAAACGCCGGCCTGCACGGTCGACGAGATGGGCTCCCTCGCCGCGCACGGCCTCGCTGATGAGCGAGCGTCCGGCGCCCGCGACATAGAGCGCGGTGGGATGGAACTGGACGAACTCGAGGTCCGCGACGGCAGCGCCGGCCCGCCAGGCCATGGCGATCCCATCGCCGGTCGCGATGCGGGAGTTGGTGGTCTCGCGCCAGAGCTGGCCGATGCCGCCCGAGGCGAGGACCGATGCGCGCGCCCAGATGATCTGAAGCCCGTACTTCGGGTGGTGCGTGATCGCGCCGAGCACGCGGTCGGTCCCGCGCGCGGCGGTGCCGGCGGCGAGGAAATCGAGCGCGAAGCACCGGTCGAACAGGCGGATCCGGGGGTGCGCGCGGCAGGCCGCGAGAAGCGCGCGGGAGAGCTCGCGTCCAGTCGCGTCCCCGTCGGTGTGGACGATGCGGCGCCGGCTGTGGCCGCCCTCGCGGGTCAGCGCGAGCGCTCCGGCGGAATCGCGGTCGAATCGCGCTCCGATCGAGACGAGGTGCTCGACCTCGCGCGGTCCCTCGTCGACGAGCGTGCGGACGGTATCCGGGGCGCAGAGGCCGGCGCCCGCGGCGATCGTGTCGGCGACATGCTGCTCCGGCGAGTCGTCCGCGGCGAGGACCGCCGCGATGCCGCCCTGCGCCCACGCGGTGTTCGTCCGCTCGAGCTCGTCCTTCGCGATCACGATCACCTCGCCGAACTCGGCGGCCGCGAGCGCGGCGCGGAGTCCCGCCACGCCTGAGCCGATCACGAGGGTGTCCGCGAAGATCGCCGGAAGCAGCTGCGAGCGGAACGGGATCAGGTACCGGCGGTCGGCGATCGGGGTGAGCATCGTCGGATCACCTTCGCTGCGACTGGTCGATGTAGCGGCCGGCGTAGAGCTGGCTCGAGCGCCCCTCGTGGCGCTGCCCAGTCCAGAGCATCCACGCCCCGTCCGGCGAGAAGACCGGCAGCACATCGGCGCCGTCCGCCTCGGTGACGCGGCGCCGAACCGGCGCGTCGTCCATCGTCCTCGGCACGACGATCTCGAACACCTCGTAGTTGCGGTGGCCGATCTCGCTCGTCGCATAGAGCAGCGTGCGTCCGTCCGGACGGAAGAACGGGCACCAGTTCACATGCTCGTTCGAGGTGAGCTGGATCTCGTTCTCGATCCCGGAGACCGATCCGTCGGCGGCGAACACAAGGTCGGCGACGAAGACCTGCAGCAGGTTGTCCTTGTTGCGGTCGGAGCGGTAGCAGATGCGCCGGCCGTCCGGCGAGAAGAACGGTCCGCCGTCGTAGCCGGGCGCGCTGACGATACAGGAGCGCTTCCCGGTCTTGGTGTCGCGGATGTAGAGGTCGCCATCGCCCGACTCGAGCGAGCAGAAGAGGATGAAGCGGCCGTCCGACGAGTAGCTGCCCTCGGCGACATACGCCTTGCCGTCGCCTTCGACCGTGGTGAGCGACGCCGCGGTGCCGAGGGTGCCGGCCCGCTCGGCGGCGACGAAGTCAACCTCCACGATCCGGGTCTCGGGCGGGAACGCCCAGCGGTAGCGCGAGGTGCCTCGCTGGTAGCCCGGCGTGTTCTCAGCGGTCGGCGCGCCGATCGTCGAGGCGAACAGCACGGTGCCCGGCTTCTTGGGATGGAACCATCCGCAGGTGTTCGCGCTGCCCCGCGGGGAGACGCGGCGGATGTCCTCGACGCCCGCGATGGCGCCGGTGGAATCGCGCACGACATCGCAGACGAACATGGCGTAGAACTCGTCGGGCTCGGTGCCCGCCGCGGGCTGCTCGATCGCCTGGAAGACGATGTGCGCGGCGTCGGGGGAGAAGTAGGCCTCGCCTGCCTTGATGAAGCGGTCCGTGAAGGTGAGCTGCCGCGCGTCCGCGACGCCGGGCTCGCCGGCGGTTGCGGGCCCTGCCTCGGGCGGCGTTGCGGAGGGTGCTGCGCGCGGGGCGCAGCAGGCGAGCGTAAGCGCGATGGCGGCGAGTGCGGCGGTCCGGATCGACATGGGGCGGTTAGTGTAGCCATCCTCATGCCCGATCCCGGCTTCAAGGTGTTGTGGTCCGATCCGTTCCTCGTCGCGTGCGACAAGGCGTCGGGACTCCTCTCCGTGCCCGGGATCGGCCCTGAGAAGGCGGACTGCCTCGTGGCGCGCCTGCAGGGCGAGTTTCCCGGCGCGAGGATCGTGCATCGGCTCGACCGCGACACATCGGGCGTCATCGTCCTGGCGCGGGATGCAGAGACGCATCGGGCGCTGTCGATGGCGTTCGAGGCCCGGGAGGTCGAGAAGTCGTACGAAGCGCTCGTGGCGGGCCGCGTGGTGACGCCGCGCGGCGTCGTCGATCTGCCTCTCCGGAAGGAGGCGCTCGGCAGCGCCCGGCAGATCGTGCACCCAACCGAGGGGAAGCCGAGCGTGACTGAGTTCGAGGTTGCCGCCCATGGCAGCGACCCGGACGGGTTCGAATGGTCGCGGATGGTGCTGACGCCACGCACGGGCCGCAGCCACCAGCTGCGTGTGCACATGCTCGCGCTCGGACATGCGATCCTCGGGGACGAGCTCTACGCGGAGGGTCATGCGCGCGCGGCGCGCGGCCGGCTCTGCCTGCACGCGCGAACGCTCGCGTTCCGGCACCCCCGCACGCAGGAGCGGATCGCGATCGCGGCGCCCCCGGCGTTCTGAAACGGTGCCTGGCACGTGCCGTGCAGTGCCGGGCACTGCACGGCACGTGCCAGACACACCCCGGAAGCTGCGATTCTGCTGCGATTCTGCTGCGTTCCGCCGGAGAGGGAGGGGTGCCTGGCACGTGCCGGACGGTGTCTGGCACTGCACGGCACGTGCCAGGCACCGATCAGCGTCGGACGCGCGGACGGTCTCGCAACGCACCTTCGCCCGTGACGAGATAGCTCACATCGTCGTCGCCGCCGACGGAGCGGTCCGGTCCGCCCGAGACGATCTGCGCGATGCCGCCGCTCCCCTGCTCTGCGCCGTCGAGAATCACGAAGGGCCGCTCCCAGCCGTCGAGCACGGGTGCCTCCTGCCCCAGCACGCTGCCGGCACTCCTGCCGTCGCGCACCGCCGCCGCCACGCGACGCGCCAGTTCCTCCGCCGCGGAGCGCGTCCTCTGCCGCCGGTCCGCGTTCTGCGCCGCACGCATCGGGTTGTCCCCGCGGTCGCCCGGCTCCACCGCGAAGCTCGACCGCGCGATCTCTTGCGGGAACGCGTTGTCCGACGGATCCCGGTCCGCGGTCTCGCGGCGGCGGTCGAGCTCCACGCGCACGACCTCCTTGTCGGTCACGAACAGCTTGGATGCCTCGGTGCCACCCGCGTAGCGCCAGATCTCGGCCGGGAGCGTCAGGTCCTCCCGCGTGCCGTCGGCGAACGAGAGCGTGATCGGCGCCGGCATCGGGATCCCCTCGTTGTTCCGGAGGCGCACCACCGTGAACGAGAGGGTCGTTCCGAGCAGCGCCGCGTCGCGCGCGCCGAGGCGCTCGACGAGCCGGGAGAACCGGTCGCGGTCGTCCTGCGTGACATCGAGCTCGTCGAACTTCGAGTAGAAGTCGAGCAGCTCCGGGAAGCGGTCCGCGCGCACCGCGAGCGCCTCGTTGCGCTCCGCGCTGAGCGTCTTCGGGCGGCCGTCGCGCTCGGCGCGCTTCTCGCCTTTCACGATCTCGGGGTCCCGCGTGTCGAGCGTGAAGCGTGTGACCTGCTCGATGGAGAGATCCACCGGACGGGTCGAGTAGAACCATCCGCGCCAGAACCAGTCGAGATCGACGCCCGACGCATCCTCCATGCTGCGGAAGAAGTCCGCAGGCTCGGGCCGCCTGAACGCCCATCGGCGGCAATACTCGCGGAACGCGAAGTCGAAGAGCTCGCGCCCGAGCACCGTCTCGCGGAGGACATTCAGCGCCGTCGCGGGCTTCGCGTACGCGTTTGGACCGAGGCGCCGGACGCTCTCGGAGTTCGTCATGATGGGCTCCTGCCAGTCGCTCGTCATGTAGTCGACGATGCGCTCGGGCTCGCCCCGGCCCGACGGATACTTCCGCTGCCACTCCTGCTCCGCCAGGTACTGGCAGAAGGTGTTCAGGCCCTCGTCCATCCAGGTCCACTGGCGCTCGTCCGAGTTCACGATCATCGGGAACCAGTTGTGGCCCACCTCGTGGATCACGACTCCGACGAGCCCCCACTTCGTGCCCGCGGAGTAGGTCCCGTCCTTCTCCGGGCGGGGACCGTTGAAGGAGATCATCGGGTACTCCATGCCGCCGACCGGGCCGTTGACGCTGATCGCCACGGGGTACGGATACGGGTACGCGTGGCGCGAGTACGAGTCGACCGTGTGCGCGACGGCGTGCGTGGAGTAGCGGCTCCAGAGCGGCTCCGCCTCGATCGGGAAGTAGCTCATCGCAAGCGCGGCGCGGTCGGTGCCAGGGATGGGCGCCTTCGCGGCGTCCCAGAGGAATGCGGCGCTTGCCGCGAAGGCCACATCGCGCACATTCCTCGCGTCGAAGCGCCAGGTCTTCGTCCCCTTCGGCGCCGCCGCACGGTTCGCCGCCGCCTCCTCGGGCGTCGTGATGAAGCGCGGCTTCTCGTCCGCGCGGGCCTCGTCGAGCCGCTCGCGCTGCGCGGGCGTCAGCACATCGCGCTCGTTCTGCAGCTCGCCGGTGGCGGCCACGGTCCAGGTGTCCGGCACCGTCACCGCGAGCGAGTAGTCGCCGAACTCCAGGGCGAACTCGCCCTGCCCGAGGAACTGCTTGTGCTGCCAGCCGCGCACATCGTTGTACGGCGCGGCGCGCGGGAAGAACTGCGCCATCACATAGAGCGGCGCGAGATCGGCGTCCTTCCGCTCCGGATCGCCCTCGCCCAGCAGCTCGTAGTTCGATCGCGCGCGCGTCACGGTGTTCTTGACGACGGTGAACCGCCAGGACATGTCGAACGAGAACGATGCGCCGGGCGCGAGCGGCTTCGGCAGGTCGATCCGCGCCATCGTGTCGACGATCGTCAGCGCCAGCGGCTTGCCGTCGGTGGCCGACGCGGAGACATCGCGGTAGCCGCCGTCGAACGCGTGCTGCTCGACGAGGTTGCGCAGCAGTCCGATCGACTGCGTTCCCTCGAGCGCGGGCGCGGGCTCGGCGCGCTCGCCGAGCGAGTCGCGCCGGAAGCGGTTCTGGTCGAGCTGCATCCAGATGTAGCGGAGCTCGTCCGGCGAGTTGTTGCGGTAGGTCACGCGCTGGCGGCCCGTGAGCTCGGCCTTCGCGGGATCGAGCGTGACCTCGATCGCGTGGTCGACCTTCTGCTGCCAGTAGCGTGCGCCCGGCGCGCCGGACGCGGTGCGGAAGTCATTCGGCGTCGGCAGGACCTCGTCGAGCTGCCGAAACGGATCGCCCTCCTGCAGGACCGACGGCGGGACATCAGCGAGCCCGCGCCCGCGGTCGAGCGAGAGGTCCGGCGGGCCGGCGAGAGCGACCAGCGCGAGCAGAACTGCGAAATCGAGCATTCGGGCACTTTACGCGTTCTGCAGCGCGGCAAGTCGTCCCCTGCCGCTCAGAGCTTCCGTTGATCCGAGGAGGACGGCGACGAGAAGGGCGACGGGAAGGGCGTGGGAAACGGCCCGGCCTTTACGGGCCTTCGGCTCAGTGGAACCCTCGCACCCGGCACCGGCGCGGGAGGCGACGCGGAGCCGGGTCCACCCCCGTGGTCGTCTGAGTCGTCGTGCTCTGCAAGTCCCATGGTGGCCAGCAGTCGTCGCAGCACTCTGCGGATGTCCTGCCACGAGGCCTGCGGCGAGTGCCGTTCGACTCCATCCTCAACGAGTTGCCCGACCGATTCCCCTCGCAGCACGACTCGAAGTTCATCGCGCATCATGCGCCGGATCTGCCGGCTGTCGAGCTGCGCGTGCTGCAGTCGCTCCGTCAACTCAGGATCGGACTTCCTCTCCTCGAGCGCGCGCCAGAGTTGCTCCTTCAAGTGCTCGTCGTGGAGCAACGGGTATCGCCGGCAGACCCGATCGAACGCTGCGCGAACGAACATGGCTGTCCACTGCGTTTCGAATCGATCGACCGGCTCGAGCGATGCAGCGAGGACCTGTGGATTCGCTTGCGTCGCTCGATCCGCCCGTGCACGCCGAAGATCGGCCAGCACACGGTGGCGATCGAGGCGATAGGCCATGAACTCCTTCGCCGAGGCTCCACGGCCGAACTCGCAGCGCTCCAGCAACGCACACACCTCGCTCGGGTCGAGCGTCGGATCCGTCGGCAGCCGCCGCAACAACACGAGATGCATGATCTCTTCCGGTTCGGGATCACCCGCGTTCCGTTCAAACACGCTCATGTCAAAAGGCTACCCGAAGGGTTGCCCAAGACCAAGACTAAGACTAAGACCAAGACCAAGACCGTCCGCGCGGTCACAACCCCAGCGCCTCGCGCTCGCCCTGCGCGATCAGCCGCCGCCCCTGCTCGCCACGGCCAAGCGCGGCGAGGTAGCGGCCGAGCGCCATCGTCGGGAAGTACAGGCGATAGAGGTGGTAGCGCAGGTAGAACACCTTGGGGAAACCCGTGCCGGTGAACTCGGTCTCGCGCCAGCTGCCCGCGGGGTCGCCGTCCGGGTTCGCGATCGGATCGGCCGCCTGCGCGGCGGTGAGCTGCGAGCGGCAGAGCCACTCGATCGCGCGACGCAGATCCGGATCGTCGGGCCCGAACACCTCCTGCAGCACCATCGCGCCCCAGGCCGTCTGGCTCGCGGTCGAGGGCCCCCGGCCCTTTCGCGACGGATCGAAGTACGAATCCGCGCTTTCGCCGAAGCTCCCGTCGGGCTGCTGCACCGACTTCATCCAGGCGCCGGCGCGAAGCAGCCATTCCTCGTCGCGGCGGGCGCCGCAGCGGACCGGCCCGACGACGGCCTGCCAGGTGCCGTAGATGTAGTTGACGCCCCAGCGCCCGAAGAAGGAACCGTCGGCCTCCTGCCTCGCGCGGATGAACGCGATCCCGCGCGCGACGGCCGGATGCCCCGCGTCGAGCCCGTTCCACGCGAGGCACTCGAGCACGCGCCCGGTGATGTCGGGGCACGACGGATCCTGCATCGCGTTGTGATCGGCGAACGGCACCTTCTCGAGGATCGGCCGCTCCCGGGTGCGGTCGAATGCGGCCCATCCGCCGTCCTCGTTCTGCATCGCGAGCAGCCAGCGCACCGCGCGCGCGGCCGCCGCGCGGTTCGCATCGCCGCCGGCGCGGGCAAGCGCCATCGCGACCATGGCGGTGTCGTCGCAGTCGGGATAGAACGGGTTGTCGTACTCGAAGAACCATCCGGACGGCGCGACGGGCGCGTCGAGGTTCGCGGTCCAGTCGCCGGCGGCACGGCACTCGCGCGCGGCCAGCCATTCCGCGGCGCGCGCGACCGCGTCGTCGCCGGCATCGAGTCCGCAGTCGGTCAGCGCGTAGGTCGCGATGCCCGTGTCCCACACCGGCGAGAAGCACGGCTGGATCCGGATCGGCGACATCTCCCCGAGCGCGGTCGTCACGAAGAGCGCATCGAGCTCGCGCTCCGCGCGCTCGACGAGCGGGTGCGACCGCTCGTAGCCGAGCGCCGAGAGCACGATCTGCCAGTACACCATCGGCGGGAAGATCGCACCGACGCCGCCGCGGACCGCGCGCGCCTCGATCCACTCGAACGCCCGCCGCATCGCCGCCTGGCGCATCGGCGTGCCGCCGAGCGCGTGGAGCCGCTTGAGCGCCGCGTCGACGCGCAGGAAGAACCGGGTCCACGCGTCGTCGGCCGCATGCGGCGCCTTCATCGCGTGCCGCGCGTCCTGGTCGACGAACAGCTCGCCGATCCCGAGCATCGCAGGCAGCTGGCGCGTCGGCCGCTTGGTCGCGACGATCGCGAGCGGCAGGATCATCGTTCGGCTCCACGCGCTCACCTTGTCGAGATGGAACGGCGACCACTTCGGCAGGAACACGATCTCGGGCGGAATCGCGGGCACCGCGTTCCACGAGACCTGACCGAGCGCCGCGAGGTAGAAGTTCGTGAACGAGTTGCACCGCTCCGCGCCGCCGAGGTGCCGGACGAGCGCACGCGCCTTCTTCATGTGCGGCGCCTCCGGCGAGTCGCCGAAGAGCTTGAGGCAGAAGTAGCCCTTCACGGTCGCCGAGAGATCGGTCGCCGCGCCGGGGTACTGCCCCCACCCGCCGTCGGCGCGCTGCTGCGCGCGCAGATGCGCGACGATGCGGAGCAGCGTCTGCGGCGGCCGTCCGTCGGCGAGCGGCTGCGCCTCCTGCCCGAGGATCCACTTCATCAGCAGGTATTCGCTCTCGAGGATCGAGTCGCCCTCGAGCTCGCCGCACCAGTGGCCGTCCTCGTGCTGCACGCTCCGCAGCGCGCCGATGGCGCCCGAGAGATGCTGCTCGATCTCGGCGTTCGACATCGTGCGCGGACTCGGCGCGCGCGCCGCGGGCGCACGGGACAACGAAGGGTCATGCGGAACTTCTCGCATCTCGGGAGCACCTGTTGGGACGAAGGCGGACGGACACTGTACCGCGCCGGCGCAGCGACGACGGCGAATGGCTCCCCTCCTGCGCCCGCCCCACGGCCTCCCCCGCGGCCTCAGAACTTGTCGAGCTCGCGGATCGGGACCGGCCGCCGCTCGCGCGCGCTGCGGATCGCCGCCTCGAGCACGCACTGCGTCTTGAACGCGTCTTCGAAGTCGGGAAGCGGGACCACCGGCGCGCCGCCCGCGACCATGGCGCAGATGTCGGCCGCCTGGCTGATGAACCCGTGCTCGTAGCCGATCAGGTGCGCCGCGGGCCAGTAGTGGCCCGCGTACGGGTGCGACCCGTCGGTGCACATGATGCGGCTCCAGCCGCGCAGCTTCGGGTCGAGGGTGTGGTCCCACCACTCGAGCTCGTTCATGCGCTCGAAGTCGAACCGGATCGAGCCCTTCTCGCCGTTGATCTCGATGTTGTTGCGGTTCTGGTTGCCCGTGGCGAGGCGCGTCGCCTCGAAGCTCGCGACCGCGCCCTGCTTGAAGCGCGCGAGGAAGAGCACCGCATCGTCCACGGTCGACTTGCCCGACTTCTTGCCCGACGCGCTGGAAGCGCGGGCCCCCTTGCCCGAGATCTCGCCTCCGGCGCTCGCGACGACGGCGCGCTCCTTCACGAAGGTCTCCTCGATGGCGCCGACCACCTCGACGACCTCGTCGCCGGTGATGAACCGGGCCATGTCGATGATGTGCGCGTTCAGGTCGCCGTGCGCGCCCGAGCCCGCGAGGTCGCCCTGGAAGCGCCACAGGAGCGGCGTGTCCGGTCCTCCCCAGTCCTGCAGGTACGACGCGCGCACATGGTAGATGCGGCCGAGCCGCCCCTCCTTGACGAGCCGGTGCGCGAGCGCGACCGCGGGGCAGCGCCGGTAGTTGTACCAGACGAAGGTGCGCACGCCCTTCTTGATCGCGGCGCGCGCCGCGAGCACCATCTTCTTCGCATCGCCGAGCGTGCCGGCGAGCGGCTTTTCGCACGCGACATGCTTCCCCGCCTCGAGGCACGCGATCGACATCTCGGCGTGGAGGTGGTTCGGCGTCGAGACATCGACGAGCTCGATCTCGGGGTTCGCGAGCAGGTCCTTCCACTGGATGGTCGAGTTCTGCCAGCCCCACTTGGAGGCGAAGGCGCAGGTCTCGTCGGGATTCCGGCCCGCGACCATGCGCATCGCCGGCGCGCGCTTCAGGTCGAAGAACTGCGCGCACTTGCCCCACGCCGTGGAGTGGGCGCGCCCCATGAACTTCGTCCCGATGAGGGCGATCCCGATCGGGCCGCTGGACGGGGACTGGCTGACCTTCGAACGCGTTTCCTTCGCCATGGCGGGCTCTCCTTCGGCCGTGAAGAGCGCCATGCTAACGCACGCCGCGGACGCTCGGATCCGCGGGAAAGCGGCTACCCTGCGCGCCATGCACCTCGCCGCCACGATCCTGCTTGCGCTCGCCGCCCTGCTCCCGGCACCGCCGAAGTCCGAGTTCCCCGAAGCATGGTTCTGGAGGCAGGGCGAGGCCGGACCGCGCCATGTGGCGATGACCGGCAAGCCCGCGCCGAAGCTCTCGCTCACCGGCTGGAAGGGAAAGGCCGAGGAGCTTGCGCCGATGAAGTCGGACGATGTGCTCGCGGCGCTCCGGGGGAAGGTGGTCGTCGTCGACTTCTGGGCGACCTGGTGCGGCCCGTGCCGGCGCGCGCTGCCGGAGAACGCGGCGATCGCGAAGGAGTTCAAGGACCGGGGCCTGGTCGTGCTCGGAGTCCATGACTCGAAGCGCGGCGCGGAGACGATGCTCGAGGTCGCGAAGGAGGCCGGCGTCGAGTACCCGCTTGCGATCGACCTCGGCGGCAAGAGCGTCGAGGCCTACGGGGTGCGGTTCTGGCCGACCTACGCGGTCGTCGATCGCAAGGGCATCCTGCGGGCGATCGGCCTGCAGCCGCAGCATGTGCGCGAGGTGGTTGAGAAGCTGCTCGCTGAGGACGCGCCGTCGCTCGAGAAGCCCACCGACGGCGCGGAGCCCGCAAAGAAGCCGAAGAAGGAGCGGAAGCCCGAGCAGGTCGAGAAGTCCTGGCTCGAGGGCGACGCCGCGCGTCGCGGCCGGCTCGCGAAGTTCGACTCGTGTCCCGAGGCGCCCGAGCTCGAGCTCGTGGGCGGCTGGATGAACGCGGAGGCGACGATGGGCGCCGCGACATCGCTCAAGGACCTGCGCGGCAAGGTCGTCGTGCTCGACTTCTGGGCGACCTGGTGCGGCCCGTGCATCCAGTCGATCCCGCGCAACAACGCCCTGGCGAAGAAGTACGCCGACAAGGGTCTCGTCTTCATCGGGGTGTGCCACCTCCGCGGCGGCGAGAAGATGGCCGAGGTCGTTCAGGGCAAGGACATCGCCTACCCGGTCTGCCTCGACGCGAAGAACCGCGTCAACGAGGCCTACCTCGTCGACAGCTATCCCGACTACTACATCATCGACCGGCAGGGGCGTCTGCGCGGCGCGGACCTCGCGGCGGACAAGGTCGAGAGTGCGATCGAGCAGCTGCTCGCCGAGAAGTGACCGCTCACGCGGCCATGGTGCCGGCGACGCCGTCGCGCGTCACATAGAAGAGCTCGCTCGTGATCGGATAGGGAAGCCGGCGGTAGTCCTCGTCGATCCGCTGCTTGAGGCGGTCGATGAACTGGCCAGGTCCGACGCTCATGGCGATGAAGGTGTCGCGCGCGGGCGTGGCGACATAGAAGTCGCCCTTCAGCTCGCGGCTCAGCCGGTTGTGCAGCGTCGAGAGCAGCAGCCGCGCGGCGTCGTAGCCGTCCTGCTGCGCGACGATCGCAGCGCGGCCGCCATCGTGGGAGTCGATGAGCCGCACCTCGAGGTCGGGCGCGTAGCGCGCGAGGTTCTCGCGCGAGATGGCGTCGAGGTCGTCGGCCTGCAGGCCCCAGCGGAGCATCTGCTCGGTGGTGATCGAGACGGTGAGCTGCGGAAGGTCGATCACGAACACGACGACGGTCCCGTTCACGAACGGAACATGCGCGACGAGCTCGCGGTCGAGCTGCTCGAAGATCGACTCGGGCTGGATGCGCGGCATGATCCTCGAGCGCGCCACCGAGAACGGCAGCGGCTGACCTGAGATCTGGTCGCCCTCGAAGAGCCGCTCAAGGTAGTTCTCCACGATCTCCTGGGCGTTGCGGGGGTCGCGGAGGACCATCCGGTAGAGGTTCTCGAGTCCGAGGTGGCGCCCATCGAAGACGACATGGAGCGGACCCGTCACCTGCGCGTTCCGCGTGGGATGCTGCTTGCGGAGCATCTCCACGACATGGGCGACGAATGCGTCTGGCTCGAGCGGCAGCGGTTCCATGGCTCGCCTCGCGGGGGGTGATCGGGCTCGCAGGGACGCATCCACACGCCCTGCCACCTCACCCTTCGGCTCGTGCCGGGGCGACCTTTGCCGAGACCGGCCAAGTTGTCGAGAATGCCGCGGCGCAGGCGCCCGCGCGGGCTTTCCGCGGGGTCGGATCGACCCCGTGGGCGCGTACACTGCGCGCCCATGGCACAGACCCCCGCCGACCGCCTTCATGCCTGGTTCGACGTCCCCCACGGCGTGGACCGGCCGCTCCTCGTGATCGCCGGGCCGTGCGTCCTCGAGGACGACGCGACCAACCTCGCGATCGGCGAGACGGTCGCGTCGATCTGCGCCGACCTCCGGCTGCCGTATGTCTTCAAGGCGAGCTTCGACAAGGCGAACCGCTCGAGCATCCGGAGCCCGCGCGGACCGGGCCTCCGCAGGGGCCTCGACCTCATCGCGGCGATGCGCGACCGCCTCGGCGTGCCCGCGACGACCGACATCCACGAGCCCCACCACGCCGACGCCGCGGGCAAGGCCGTCGACCTCATCCAGATCCCGGCGTTCCTCTGCCGACAGACCGATCTCCTCGCGGCCGCCGCGGCGACCGGCAAGGCCGTGAATGTCAAGAAGGGGCAGTTCATGTCCCCCGCCGAGATGCGCAATGCGCTCGAGAAGCTGCGCGAAGGGGGCGCGACGCGCACGATGCTGACCGAGCGCGGGACCTTCTTCGGATACAACCGGCTCGTGACCGACTTCATCGGCGTCGGCGACCTGATCGAGCTCGGCCGCGAGTTCGGCGCGCCGACCTGCTACGACGCGACCCACTCGATGCAGCTCCCGGGCGGCGACAAGACCTCGACCGGCGGTCGCCCGGACCGCTGCGCCCAGCTCGCGAGAGCGGCGGTCTCCGTGGGCGTCGACGCGATCTTCCTCGAGTGCCACCCCGATCCGAGGCGCTCGAGCTCGGACGCCGCGACGATCCAACCGCTGTCGGCCGTCCGCGGCATCCTCGAGTCGCTCGTGCGCGTGCGCGCCGCGCTTGCAGCGACCTGATCGATTCGGCCGAAAGTACCGCCTACGATCGAGGCCCGAGACCCCGCGAGACGCCCCTGATGGAACGCCCCTGCGACTGCTGCCCGAACCCCGCCGTGGTGCACGAGACGATCGTGCGCAACGGCGTCAAGGCGGAGGTCCACCTGTGCGCCGAGCACGCGGTCGAGCGCGGCTACATCCTGCCGACCAACGCGGGACCCGCGCTCGTCGTGGGGAAGCTCCTCGAGAAGGCGACCCAGGCGGCCGCGCGGAGCGTGAAGTGCTGCCGCAACTGCGGCATGACCATGCCGTCACTCCGCGAGTCGGGGCTCGTCGGCTGCGCGGAGTGCTACCGCGTGTTCGAAGAGGAGCTCGGACCGCTCGTCGAGCGGACGCAGGACGGCGCGACTGCGCATGTCGGGAGGCACCCGACCCACGCGGCGGACCTGATCGACCGCGCCGCCGTCCGCAACCGCCTTGCGCGCGAGCTGCGCGAGGCCGTCTCGCGGGAGGAGTACGAGCGCGCCGCGCGCCTGCGCGACGAGATGCTCTCGCTCGGGATCGACGGCGCGGGAGAGGCCGAGCCGGCATGAGCGGCGCAGGACCCGAGATCCTCGGTCTCGACGGCGCCGATGCGCCGATGGCGGACTGCGTCCTCTCGAGCCGCGTGCGCCTCGCGCGCAACCTCATCGGGTTCAGCTTCGTCAACCGCTCGTCGCAGGAGGCGCTCGCGGATGTCGTGCACCGCGTGCAGTCGGCGCGCCTCGGCGGCCCATTCGAGTCGGGCGTCCGCTGGGTGAACATCCAGGGCACCTCGCCCGCGGACCGGCTGCTGCTCTTCGAGCGCAACCTCATCTCGCGCCCGTTCGTCGAGGCGACGCACCCCCGCTGCGTCGCGATCAGCGCCGACGAGTCGACGAGCGTGATGGTGAACGAGGAGGACCACCTCCGCCTGCAGATGCTCGCGCCCGGCATGCAGCTGCGCGCGCTCTCCGAGCGCATGATCGCGCTCGATGGCTCGATCGAGCGCTCGCTCGAGTACGCGTACCACCCGCGCTTCGGCTATCTCACGGCGTGCACGACGAACCTCGGCACGGGCATCCGCGTGAGCGCGATGCTGCACCTGCCGGGACTCTCGATGGTCCAAGAGCTCGAGCGCGTGCAGCGCGCATCCAAGGAGCTGCACCTCGCCATCCGGGGCTTCCACGGGGAGGGCACCGACGCGCTGGGCGACTTCTATCAGATCTCGAACCAGAAGACGCTCGGCCGCAGCGAGCGCGACATCGTCGAGGAGTTCGCGGGCGGCATCGTGCCGCAGTTCGTCGAGTACGAGCGCTCGGCGCGGAGGGCGCTGCTCGAGCGCGATCCCGACGCGCTCGACGACCGCGTCCATCGCGCGCTGGGCATCCTCCGCGCGTGCCGCCTGCTGTCGCTCGAGGAGGCCGTGAAGTTCCTCTCCCGCCTGCGGCTCGGTGTCGCGCTGGGACGCGTGCCTGGAATCCAGCTTGGGCTGGTCAACCGCCTTCTGCTCGAGGTTCAGCCCGCGCATCTTGCGCGCGCGACCGGCGGGCAGGTCGGAAACGGCCGCGACGACCGTGCGGCGCGCGCGGAGTTCGTCCGCAGCAGCCTCCGGTGACCCGCCTCAGCGCATGGCGAGGAAGTTCGCGAGAAGCCGCGGCCCCTCCACGGTGAGGAAGCTCTCCGGGTGGAACTGCACGCCTTCGCAGGGCGACGCCCCGGCGGGCGCCTTCCAGCGCAGGCCCATGATCTCGCCGCGCGCGGTGCGCGCGGTGACCTCGAAGTCCGGGTGGACCGTCGCCGGGTCGACCACGAGCGAGTGGTAGCGGGTCGCGACGAACGGGTTGGACATGCCGGCGAAGAGGCCGCGGCCGTCATGGTGGATCTCGCTCGTCTTGCCGTGCACGGGCTCGTCGTTGCGCCGCACGACCATTCCA
>Ga0078894_10001742_pt1 | contig 16277 bp, 18 predicted proteins | sample LauGreSu1BDMLBSD_2_FD_67506 | JGI IMG/M metagenome (GOLD analysis project Ga0078894, IMG submission 67506) | Freshwater lake microbial communities from Lake Michigan, USA - Su13.BD.MLB.SD (version 4) (version 4) | ecosystem: Environmental > Aquatic > Freshwater > Lake | place: Lake Michigan... | reverse complement strand
GCGCGCAACCAACTCCTCGTTGCATGGGTGTGAATCTCCATTCAGACCAGCTCCAGCACACACGCCACAACATCGGCGATCTGCAGATTCATGCCGTGGAGCAGGGCCCTACCAACCATTCCGAAGTCCCCACGGTTTTGTTGCTGGCTGGGTGGCCGCAGACCTGGTTTGCCTGGCGGAAGGTGATTCCGCTGCTCAGTGGTGATTACCGGGTCATCGCCTTGGATCTCAAAGGGCAGGGCGATAGCAGCCTCGGCCTCGAGAGCGACTTCAGCATTGAGGCGGTGGCCGCGGAGGTTTCAGACTATGTCATGCACCGTGAGCTAGGCCCCGTTCGCCTGGTGGGCCATGACGTGGGGGCTTGGGTGGCATACGCACTCTCGATCGTGGCGCCCGAACAAGTGAGCAGCACTCTGCTCCTGGATGCCGCACTGATTGGTCTCGCACCGGTGGAGGCCTACATGCCACGCCCGGGCTCTCGCACGTGGCAATTCCATTTCCATGCCATGGACGACATGCCCGAGTTGCTCACAGCCGGCCGGGAGGAGGAGTACCTGGGTTGGTATTTCCGCACGAAATCCAAAGTGCCTGGCTCAATGCCACCTGAAGCGGTTGCTGAGTACGTGCGTGCTTACAGCAAGCCTGGGGCGATGACGGCAGGCTTCAAGTACTACCGGGCAGTAGAGCGCAATCGGTCTTTTGCAGAAGCCCACCGCCAGCATCGTTTTGCTAAGCCGCTGTCGGTCTACGGCGGCGAGTTCGCCACCGGCGATAACTTTCTCAAATCACTTCAGTCCTGTGACCCGGCTGTAACCGGTGGTGTGCTTCCAGGTTGCGGCCACTATCTTCCAGAGGAAGCACCAGATGCGGTGGCGGAACTGATCCGCCGCCAACCCTGAGTCAGATCGATCGTCATGGTGCTGATCGGAGCCCATACATTCGCCTGGTCTCCGGGGATCACCGACGCCGAACTCGATCCTCTCTTCGCCGAGCTCACCGATACGGCGATCGATTTTGTGGAGCTGGCCACCTACGACCTTGAGGGGCTCACCCCTGCTGCTATTCGTCGAGTCTGCGCAGCCAGCGGTCTAGCAGTAACCCTATGCTCCGGTTTGCCGCGGGGATTAAGCCTGGCCAGTCCTGATGCAACCTGCCGCCGCCAAGCTCAGGAGCATGTGCGTCGACTACTGGCATTTGCCTTTGATTGCGGTGCGCTGAAGGTGTCGGGGCCAATCCACGGCGATCTCTCACGACCGGCATCTGAACCCTCTGCACCAGACGATTGGGAGCGGTTGCTTGAGAGCTATGGCCAGCTCAAACCCGACTTCATACAGAGCGGTTTGCCCTTCAGCATTGAACCGCTGAATCGCTACCAGAGCAGTCTGCTCAACACCCTGGAGCAGACCGATGCTCTCAGGCAGGCCATCGGAGTGGATCATGTTGGGATCCTGGCCGACGTCTTCCACGCCAACCTGGAACAAGCGCACCTCTATGAAGACTTGGAGAGCCATCGCCAGGGGATCACGCATGTTCACCTGTGTGGGGCAAACCGAGGCTCCATCGGTAGCTGTCATCTCGATTGGGCGCGTTTGTTGCGGTGGATCGCCGACTTTCCCGCTACAACATTGATGAGCATTGAGACCTTCAATGCTGATGTGCCTCTACTGGCCAAGCGCACCCGGACTTGGCGCCAGCTCGGTGCCAGTGCCCCCACCATCGTGATGGAGGGGGCGGCCTTCCTCAAGCAACGGCTACATGGGGGATCGTCCCCCTGAGGCCCCCATCCATTGCCTCCACCATGGCGCAGAACTACTACGCATCCCTTTCCGCAGATTTCTCCAGGCCTGGGCTGGTATCCCCTGAACAGGGCGACCATTTAATTCAGGACGCTGAACGCTTTATTGCGCTCAAGGATTCGACTCTTCCGGAGATCACGGCCGACTACGACCGCGACACCATCGAGCGCGAGAACAAAGAGTGGTGGCCCACCCATTGCGAAGCCCTGCGCCAAGGCCGTGGCGATTTGCTCCGCGGAGAGTACCGCAACGACCTGGTGTACTTCTGCCAGGACGGACCATTTTATGGGCTCGATCAGCAGACGGAACGGGAAAAGCATTGGTGGGCTCTGATTGCCCAGCCCGGGGTCACCATGTGCTGGCCGATCGTGATGTTCTGGGGTGAATTCGTCCACTTCGAGTGGCACTGCCTCGATGAGAGCAGTGGAGAGGCCATCGCCAAGGGCACCGTCTGCTGGGTGCGCCGCGGTCATCGCGGTGCCTGTTATTTCAAGAGCGAACAGCTCACCTTCTATCGCGATGTCTTCGCTTCCCCCCGCCTGCTTGAATTGCTCAAAACCCCCTGATCTCAGCCGCCGGTGGGGCTGGTGGATGGCATTGCTGCTAGGGGTTGTTCTGTTTGGGTTCCCCAGCGATAGCTGGGGAACTGTTTTGCCCATGCGTGTTCAACTCCCCCTAGAGCATGCCGAGCTGCTAGCTGAGACGGCCTTGCATGCTTGCCGCACAGAGGGGGTCGCTGTGAGTGTGAGCGTGGTCGATCCGGGTGGTGACCTTCAGGTATTTCTGCATGACGATCTTGCTCCGCCACACAGCAGGGAATTATCACGCCAAAAGGCTTACACGGCAGTTTCCCTCGCGGCCGTGCAAGGTCTGCACACAACCGGTGACCTTGTTGAGCTGTTGAGGCGGAATCCCCTTGCGGTTGGTGAGTTGGCCTTGCCAATGGCACCGGTGGCTGACATCACACCGCTCCCCGGTGGGGTCGTGATCCAAACGGAGGGCAAAGTTCTGGCCGGCATCGGTGTCTCAGGCGCACGCCAAGGACAGATCGACGAAACCTGCGCACTGAAAGCAGAGGAAGCACTTCTGGAGGCTCTCGCCACCGTTGGGTGAGAACAGCAGGCAGGTTGATTGTCGGCATCTTCTGACCGAAGTCCATCGCAGCTGTCGCGCAAGTGACGAAGGCTGCAAAAGCCAACTTTTTTACTGCCTAACACGAGTATGGTCGCCAAGTTTGGCGTGACTGCACATTGCGATGCCTGATTCATCCGAAATTGCTGCACCGGCTAACGCAGTGCTGGACGACCACGGCCTCCAGCAAGCTTTAACCGATGTGCACCCCGCCTTTGGTGATCTCTGCACCCGGTTTGGCGGTGAGGTATGGGGCCAGCCACTAATTGATCAGGGCACGAAGGCTTTGATCACCATTGCCATCGACGTCATTAATCAGGGACTGATGCCTGAATCTCCCTACGAAGCGCACATTCGGATGGCCTTGAAGCAAGGAATCAGCTTTGCCCAGATTGAGGAGCTGCTGGTGTTCCTCTGCGCTTACGCCGGCTTCAATAAGGTGGCGCCTGCCTTTGGGCGGCTTAGCGCAATCCGCCAGGTGATTGAAGCCGAGGCTTAAATCCATCGCCTTTCCTCTATGTCCCCCTCACCCGTCAGACGCTTAAAGACCGTTCTGGTCTCACTGCTGCTTGCAATTGCGGCTCTGGTTTCGCAGCCGTTAGTCGCTCAGGCCCAGAGCGTTGGAATCCCATTCCCGCAGTACACGCCTAGTCCTGAACCGGAATTGATCATCGGCCCCCCAGGTGAGCAATTCACCTTCACCCGAACCGGGCGCAACACAGGCAATGCCTACACCATGGCAGAGGCGATGGTCCCCCCGGGGTCTGGTCCGCTTCCTCATTTCCATGAGGACTATGACGAGTGGTTCTATTTCCCCAAAGGAGGATTCACACTCTTCCTTGATCCGGATCACACCTACAGCGATTTGAGCAAGATTCCCAACAAAAACGCTCCAGGCGCTGATATTCAACTGATCGAGACAAAACCGAAGAGCTTGTACTACGTACCTCGTGGCCATATTCACGGGTTCTACAACAGCTCGGATCAACCACTACCCATGACCTTTGTCTGGGCACCGGAGCGAATCACCCAATATTTCCGAGATACCGGTGAGCAAGTAAAAAGCTTCCCAGCAGATTTCAAGATGGATGCCACTCGTTTGGAGCCATTCGTTAAGGACGCCCCCAAATATGGGATCAACCAAAGCCAATATTTCATGCAGTATCTCCACTCGATCAGCCAGGCCAGTGAGATCACTCTGAAGGCAGATGATCACCTGGATGATCTCAAACAGTTACTGGAAATCCCCTTGCTCTGATCTGCCTTAACCGATTGCCATGTCTATTTCAGTCCTCGCCACCACCTTGATCGGCGGGTTTCTGGTGGGATTCGTGTTTTCCATCTTCAAACTTCCTCTCCCTGTGCCTCCTCTGGCTGGACTGATTGCAGCCGCAGCCTGTCTGGCTGGCTCGGCGGCCTATGGCGCTCTCCATGGCGTCATCAGTCGCAGCAACGGCTAACTCCACCAGGACCTCTCGACTTCGCTTCCCGATGGCCCCCTCCAATGTTCTGGTGCTCATTGAAGAGCACTACGACGAAACCGAATTCAATGTATTCAACAGTTTCTATCCCTCCGAGGGAGTAACTGTTCACTACGCTTCGTACCTGTGGGGCAATGAGTCCCTCGAATTCGAAGGTAACGACAAGACCAGCAAGGTGAAGGTTGAGCTCTGCGTCAGTCAGATTGACCTCAGCCAGTACCAAGGCCTAATCCTGATCGGCGGCTACGCCATGGATCGTCTGCGCTACCAACCCAAACTGAGTGGTGAACGCAACACTGCTCCCGCAGTAGAACTGCTCCGCCAGGCAGTGGCCCGTATGGACGCGGGCGAGCTGGCCATTGGCACGATCTGTCATTCTCTCTGGCTGTTCTGCGCCGACCCCTCGTTGATGAAAGGGCGCAGCGTTACCTGTGCTCACAACATTGTGTGTGATGTAGTGAATGCCGGTGGTGAACTCGTCATCGCGGACGGCGACACAGTGGAGACGCACTCTGATGGCCTGTTGATCACCGGAAAGCACCCCGGTTGCGTAGAAGCTTTCAACCAGGTGTTCCTGAATGCTATTCGCTCTATCTGATGTGTCTGCCATGAACCAGCTCGACTTCAGCTTCTCCGACCTGATCTCCGGTTACGTCACGGCCTATGACCCAGCGACGCGGCAGATCCAGCTCACCACATCTGACGGTCGGCCTTATGAGGCGTTGCTGACGGCAAACACCTACGCTCGTCAAACGCAGAATCTCCATGAGGGTTGGCTAGATCGCGGCGGCCAGCTGGAGCAACTGCTGGTGCCTGGCCAGATGGTGTTTCTATACGGCACCTTCTTTCCAGAAAGTCGTGTGAACTTCGAGGTGAACTATCTGGTGTTCGCAGGCGATTCCAGCAGCGATCACCGCTACCTCGAGCCAGGGTGGTGGGTGAAGCAGATTGATTCGATCGCAAGCTCTTACATCAAGTGGCAGTTCAATGCGCCAGACGAACCAATTGACTACCGAAACTATCGCACGTTGATCAGCCTCACCGGCGGCAAGAAAGAGACAGATTATCTACAGGAAACCGACACCATCTCGAGGATGGTCTACGGCATGGCATCCGCATACATGCTTACGGGCAAAGACGAATTTCTTGAGGCGGCAGAAAAGGGTACGGATTACCTACGTGAAACGATGCGTTTCGTGGATACCGACACGGGACTTATCTACTGGTACCACGGCCAGAAAGTCAGCGCAGGCGGCCAGGAACAAAAGCTTCTTGTCTCAGAGTTTGGCGATGACTATGACTGCATCCCGGCCTACGAGCAGATTTACGCTTTAGCCGGACCCGTCCAGACCTATCGACTCACAGGCGACCCACGTATTCTCGAGGATACCGAGAAGACGATCGATCTGTTTGATGAGTACTTCCGCGACCATGACAAGGGCGGTTACTACTCGCACATCCATGCCGTGACACTTAGCGCCCACCACGAATCCCTTGGGCGCAACAAAGCGAAGAAGAACTGGAACTCCGTGGGGGATCATGCACCCGCGTATTTGATCAACCTATGGCTCGCCACCGAGGAAGGTCGCTACAAGCGGATGCTCGAAGACACCTTTGACACCATCTGTGCCCACTTCCCTGATTACGACAACAGCCCCTTTGTCCAAGAGAAGTTCTTCGATGATTGGACAAAAGATCAAACTTGGGGTTGGCAACAAAACAGGGCTGTTGTAGGGCACAATCTCAAGATCGCTTGGAACCTGATGCGCTTCCAGGCCGTTGAGCCCAAGGATAGCTATGTCAATTTGGCCGAGAAGATAGCGGGATTAATGCCATCCGTGGGATACGACAACCAGCGCTTTGGCTGGTATGACGTCGTCGAGCGAGTCCTGCAGGATGGACAGAAATTCCACCGCTATGCCTGGCATGACCGTAAAGCGTGGTGGCAGCAGGAGCAGGGGATCCTCGCCTACTTGATCCTGCAGGGGCATATCCCTGGCAACAGCAGCTACAAGAAGTTTGCTGATGAGTCTGCAGCCTTCTACAACGCCTTCTTCCTTGACCATAACGATGGCGGCGTCTATTTCAACGTTCTAGCCAACGGCATCCCCTTCCTCGTGGGAACCGAGCGCTTCAAGGGCAGCCACTCGATGAGTGCTTACCACTCAACAGAGTTGTGCTTTTTGTCCACGGTTTACATCGATCTAATGATCAAGAAGCGACCGCTTGATCTGTTCTTTAAGCCGCTCCCCAACGGCTTCCCGAAACGCATCCTGCGGGTATCCCCCGACATGTTGCCCTCCGGTAGCGTGCGGATCAGTGCCTGCTGGATTGATGGTCAGCCCTACAGCAAATTTGATGCCACAAAGTTAACGGTTCAACTACCTGAGTCAGATCACCGCCTGGCTGTAAAAGTGACCCTCACCCCCAACTGATGCCCCTTTGACACCATGAACCTCACCACCAGCACCCATAGCGGCTGGCATGCGATTCACGTCGATGGCCAGGTGGACTCCAAAACCGTAGGAACGCTTCGGGATTACATCGACCAAGACGTCAACGGATCTCTGCCTGTCGCCCTAGACCTAAGCGGTGTTCCTTTCATGTCGAGCGCTGGTCTTCGCACGTTGCTCACCCTGCATCGTCGCACCAAGGAGTTGGCTGTTGATCTGGCCCTCGTCGGCCTCTCCGATGCCATTGCAGAAACGATGCGAGTCACCGGCTTCTACGACTACTTCGTGGTCTACGCGGATCTCCAATCCCTTCCCCCCCGTAGCTGAGATGTTGATCGAACGCATCGATGCACTCCCCACCGATGAGATTGGTGGTCTCAAGGTGCGGCCAGGCAAACCCTTGCCGTTCGGTGTCAGCCACACCCCAAACGGCCTTAATTTCTCGATCTACACTTCAGCTGGAACCGCCTGCACCCTGGTGTTGTTCCGTCGTGGCGATGATGAGCCGTTCGCTGAATTGCCATACCCGGCTCATTACCGCATCGGGGATGTCTTCTGCATGGTGGTGTTTGGTCTCGACAGCGAAGACCTCGAATATGGTTTTCGTATTGATGGCCCCCATAACCCAACGGCGGGCCATCGGTTTGATCCCTCCAAGGTCCTGATGGATCCCTATGCGCGCCTGATCGCAGGAAGGGATCTCTGGGGGGAACTGCCTAACTGGGAGCGCAATTATCCTTACCGGGCGCGCATCAGCTTTGACGACTTTGATTGGGAGGGTGAACGCCCCCTCGAGATCGCCAGCGAAGACCTGGTGATCTATGAAACCCATGTTCGTGCTTTTACCCAATCTCCGTCCGCCGGCACCAAGCATCCGGGCACGTATGCAGGCTTAGTCGAGAAGATTCCATACCTCAAAGATCTCGGCATTAATGCGATCGAGCTGATGCCGATCTACGAGTTCGATGAGTTTGAGAATTCACGCATCCATCCCGAAAGCGGGGAGCGTCTCTACAACTTCTGGGGGTACAGCACAGTTGGCTTCTTCGCCCCCAAAGCGGCCTATGCCGCAACAGGCCAGTTCGGCATGCAAGTTGACGAGTTCAAGCAACTGGTTAAAAGTTTTCATCGTGCTGGCATTGAGGTAATCCTCGATGTGGTGTTTAACCACACGGCAGAAGGGAACGAGCACGGCCCCACACTCTCCTTCAAGGGTCTCGACAACAAGACCTACTACATGCTTACCCCAGAGGGGTATTACTTTAATTTCAGCGGCACTGGCAACACGCTCAATTGCAACAACCCGATTGTTCGCAATCTAGTGCTCGACTGCCTGCGCTATTGGGCCTCGGAATATCACATCGATGGTTTCCGATTTGACCTGGCCACGATCCTCGGCAGGGATCCCTGGGGGGCTCCACTCTCCAATCCACCACTGCTTGAATCGCTCGCCTTTGACCCGATCCTGTCCTCATGCAAGTTGATTGCCGAGGCCTGGGATGCTGGTGGTCTTTACCAGGTGGGAACCTTCCCAGCCTTTGGGCGTTGGGGCGAGTGGAATGGCAAGTACCGCGATTGCTTGCGTCGCTATCTCAAAGGAGACGAAGCCCAGGTTGGTCAATTGGCGCAGCGCGTCCAAGGCTCACCGGATCTCTATCGCCCTAGTGGTCGTTCCCCCGCCACCTCCGTCAACTTCATCACCTGCCATGACGGCTTCACCCTGGCAGACCTGGTGTCGTTCAACGACAAGCACAACGAGGCTAATGGCGAGGGCAACCGTGATGGAGGCGACGACAACCACAGCTGGAACTGTGGTGCCGAGGGGTGGACTGAAGAGGCCGGCATCAAGGCGTTGCGACAACGCCAGATGATGAACGCCATGGTGATGTTGCTCACCAGCCGGGGGACACCCATGCTGCTGATGGGTGATGAATTTGGGCGCTCACAACGCGGGAACAACAATGCCTACTGCATCGATTCAGCGATCTCGTGGGTGGACTGGACGTTGCTGGAGAGCAACGCTTCATTGCATCAGCTGGTGAAGGCGTTGATCGCGTTTCGCCACCAACATCCAGCGCTTCGGGTGAACCAGTTTGATGGCCCCGGCTCCAATCTGTTCCCTTCTTGCAGCTTCCACGGCACCCAGCCATGGTCGCCGGATTGGTCAGACCAATCCAGGCAACTTGCCTGGCTGATGTCCTGCAACCTTCCTGAACCCCAGAGAGGAGTCGACGCGATTTACGTGGCCACCAACATGGCGCATTACGCCAGTTGGTTTCACTTCCCGTCACTGCCGATCGGATTCCGCTGGCATCTCTGTTTCAACACCGGCGATCACGAGCAACCATGCCATCCCGCCGAGCCCGCCCTCGACGATGGTGGCATCCTGGTTGGCGATCGCTCAGTGGTGGTGTTGAAGGCGATGGCTATCTAGACCGCCGCCCCCTCTAATCCCCTTGTTGCTCTCAGCTCATGAAACTCACCATTGAATCGATCGCCCAGGACGGCTACCACCTCATCTGCTTGGAAGGAGATGTGGACACGATGACAGCCCCTGATCTTCTCGATGCCCTTACGGCACTTGAACTGGCGGCTCTTTCGGAATTGCGCATCGAAATGGCCCAGGTGGGATTCCTGAGCAGTGCCGGGCTCCGGGCGTTGGTATTCGCGAAGCAAAAAATGCCCCACGCCTCACGGCTTGTGTTGGTGGGCACAAGCACTGAGATTGCTGATGTGATCACCAAGACAGGGCTTACTCAGGCCGTCACGCTGGTCGCAAGTCACGACGACGCGTGATCACGAAACGGTCCCATGGCTGATCTCGACGGTCTGCAACCACTGGCTTCCTGTGACGCCCCAACGTCAATGGACAACTGGGAATTGTTCAACGGCTTCGTGGAGAAGCACGCGACAGTCCTGCTTGGTGCAAGCAAGGCTGCTTACCAGCTGCGGCTGGCATGCGAAGAGTTGTTCTCCAACATCATTCGACATGCCACATGCTCTGATAGCAACTCCCACTGTGCCCATCTTTGGATACGAGTGCTAAAGATCCCAGATCCCTCGCCAGCATTGATTATCGAGCTGGAGGACAATGGCCGGCCCTTTGATCCCCATTTCGATCAACGCCGAACGATCGACAGGGGCCAAGCGATTGAAGACCGTCCCATCGGTGGGTTGGGCCTCTTTCTCGTCCAGAACTCGGTGGATCGAGTCGAGTACGCCTGGGTGAATCAACACAACCGCTACCGCTTGTTTGTCGATCTCCCTGTTACCTAATTTGCCATGGTTGCTAAAGGTCGTTGGCTGAGGGCTCTCGGAGTTGCAGCTGCGAGCATGATGCTCCCCCTCCAGGCCCATGCGGCGCTTCGGGTCGAAAGGAGTTGGCAAGCCTCCTCGGTATTAATCCAGTACGTCGAATTTGCGCCGGATGGCGCACTGCTAGTCACTGCCGACGGAGGCGGCATCGGACAGTTGTGGAGCACGAGTGGCCAGTCAGTCGCCTTGCTCAAGGGGCAACGGGCACCAATGTTCCGTGCTCATTTCAGCGACGATGGCCAGCGCTTGGTTACCAGCGGATACGACGGCTCAGCCTGGATCTGGAATCGCCAGGGGCGGTTGGTGAAGAAACTGCAGTTGCATCGTGCAGCCACCGCAGATGTCTTCCTGTTGCCATCGAGCGACATAGCCGGTTTCGGGTTGGTCAGCAGCTCTGACGACGGCTCCGTGGTGATGCGCAACAGTCAGGGCGAGCGCCTATGGAGCGCCCAGTTTTCTGGAACAACCCGACAACTGCGACCGAACGCCTCAGCTGACCTAATCGCAGCCAGTTCCGACAACGGCCAAATCCATCTCGTGAAACCACGGGGGGACAGGCGGTCAGCCATGGTCAGCAGCTTTCAGACTCCGCATGGTCGTATCAATCTGCTGCGCTTCTCCCCCGATCAAACCGAGCTCGCTGCAGCTGGGACCGATGGAACGGTGAGCCTGTCGTCCCTCCAAGGCACCTTGCTCCGCAGGATGAAGGTGTCGGAGTCAGGCTGGGCCAGAGGCATCAGTTACTGCGGAACAGGCATGAGCAGCAGCCTGCTCACCGTGGGTGATGACGGCACCCTCCGGCAGTGGACCCGCGAAGGAAAACTGCTGAGCCACTTGGTCTTGAGTCCTCAGATTTCCCTAACGGCAGTTGATTGCAATGCGAGTGGCCGCGAAGCCGCGGTGGTCAACGCCAGCGGTCAGCTCTGGCTGATTGACGTTTCCATCCAGTGATCTCCGTGCACATCCGCTCGCTCACCAAGGCTTGGTCTCCCCGATATGTGTTGAATGAGGTCTTGCCACATTCAGTGGCTTCGATCCTCATGCTTCTGCCTGTGACAGTGCAGGCACAACCGATACTGCATGGGCAGTTCCGTGGTCATGAGCTCACGGGTGAATCAATTGCTCAGGTGACCTGCTCGAGCAGCTCGATGCGCTTTGCCACGGTGACCTCTGATGGCAGTGCAAAAGTCTGGAATGCAGATGGAACGTTGTTGCGGCGTTATCAACCGGCATTACCAGCGATGCTGTTCAACGGCCGGTTCGAGGGACCAGAAGATTCTGGTTTTGTGGTGGCGGCCTACAACGGCTTCACCAGCCTCTGGAGCACATCGGATGAGGCACCTCGCTCATTAGGGCCCAATCTTTCCGGCACCACCGACACGCAGCCACTCTTCGATCACGGAGCGCTGGTTACTAGCTCAGATGATGGATCCATTCGATATTGGTCACTAGAGGGCACCCTCTTAAAGCGCATTGAGCGCCCAGGCGTGTCTCGCCATTTAGCCTACTCACACCCACTGCAATTGATTGCAGCCACTCAAGACATTGGAACCGTTACCTTCCTTTCTCCAGATGGCAGCCAACTCAACATTCTGAAAACCGATCAAGGAAGGCTGAATGACGTTGTCTTTTCTCCATCAAAGCCGCTGATGTTCACTGGTGGCTTCGATGGCACCGTGAAGGTCTGGGATCTATCGCAGGGCGTTCGTGGGGTGACGTTACTGCGAACCATACCCGCTCCTGCTGGCGCAGGCTGGCTTGAAGGACTAGCCGTTAACACCAATGGAGTGATTGCATCGGCTTATGACGACGGGATACTACGTTTTTGGAACCTGAAAGGTGACAACCTCGGACAAATCTCCCTGGCGAGTGGCTTACACCTTTTCAGCGTTTGCTTTGCACCGGATCAACAAACAGTTCGCACCATTACCCAAGACGGCACCGTGAGCACTGTCGTTTTTAAAGCCACCGGACACTGACCTAAAACAACATCAATTCATTAAGTTTCGCAAGATTGGCATTGGGATCAGGCGACGATCACCGTCTCAGGCAGGCAGACTAGATTTGAGAAAATAGTTTGCAGACACGTGAACCTCAAAGCAGCTCTTGGCTATGGATTGGCAGCCTCTTTGTCAGCAGCCTCCTTCACCACACTTTCAGGCAAGGCTGCTTTGCCCATGCAGCCCATACTTCCTGCTGATCTTGCAGTACAACTCGCTCAATCCGCTGTCAAGGCATGCAGAAGCGAGGGCTATGGAGTAACCGCAGTCGTCGTGAACAGCGAAGGGAATGTGATCGTCCAAATCCGTGGCGATGGCGCTCGCATTCAGACGGTTCAGACCGCAGAAGACAAGGCCTACACAGCAGTAACACTGGCCGCCAATCACAACCTCGACCGCACTTCGGGTATTCTTGCCTCCATGCAAGCCAAGGGTGGCGTGGGAATCGGAGCCTGGCCCATGCCCCCTGGCGGCAACCGTGGCATCACCCTTTTTCCTGGTGGGGTTAATCTACGCTCAAACGGCCAGTTAGTTGGCGGTCTAGGGGTTTCTGGAACTCCACGTGGCGCCTTGGACGAAGCCTGCGCCCTCAAAGCGAGAGACGAGCTTCAGTCACAGTTTTGAACAAATCATTCGAGCTAGGCAGCAACAGCTTCGAAAGACGATCACTGTTTAAGCCACAGCCATCCCCCCTGCGACCTCAGCCTTTATATAGTCCTGGGATAGTGGGATAGACCACGCCGATAGGCTCACGAACGACATCTTTGGTCGCAATAATATAGTTAGCTATATCTATTTTTTTCATGAACGCAACGCCAGCATGTCTGAGCATATAGCGAAGGGCCTCGGAGATTGTTAGGGCATGTTCCGGGCGAATCAGGCGGTCATGGATGGTAATTGCCATCATTCTTCGACGGCTCCCTGCTTCTGCATAAAGCTGGTCAAAGGAGCGCTTGATGTTATCGAGGAAGTTAACGTCAGCCATAAAACGCACTTCATAGGCCCTGATGTCGTTCAGATAGGGAGCGTAAGGAACGACCGTGATCTCGCGCTTGGCATCCAATTGCACAACAAAAGGTTCATCACGGCTTACATCGTCGATGTGATAACTGAATCCAAGATCGTGAAGGTTGCTAAGCACATTCACGGTTCCGCGCAGACCTGGTGCGTTGTATCCCACGGGCCTTTGCCCGGTAACTTTGTAGATCACATCAACATTGCGCTGAATGAAAGCACGCTCCTGCTCATCGGTCATGGTGGATTCATCGCTCCAATCCCAGCCGTGGGCGGCAGCTTCGTGACCCGCCTGCACGATCGAACGAGCGACATCCGGATAAGTCTCCACCGCCAGTCCCGACATGTGGGAGGTCATCACGATCTTGAGTTTGGAGAGCATGTCTAAGGCCCTTGGGATCCCTTCCGTCACCCCGTAGCGGTACCAGGTGATCGTGGGGAGGTCATAGGTGCCAGGTGGAGGGGTGAAATTCCCAAAAGGCGTGGTGGCGCCAAAGCGGCTCTGGGCACCGGCTTCGAACATCAGCGACAGACTGATTGGCATACGGATACCCTCGGGCCAGAAACCACGAGGCTGTTTGGGCTCTGCACCGCGGACTGGGAGTTGCGATAAGACCGTTGCCGCGGCAAGGCTGGCACCACCGATCACGAGCTGTCGACGCTGCATGGAATCAGTCCTTTACACCACATTCTGTTCGACATCGGACTCGTCGGGCCAATGTCAGCGGTTCATCGCAACAAGGTGGGTCTCATTTGATTCTGAACACCACTTGAATGATCCGCACAAATTGGTTTTAATTTGACCAAATTTTAAAAGGAGTGCTTGCCTGTCGCAGTGCCAGCCGTTGTGATGTCTGCGATGCGCAGCTCTCTCTGCACGGGAGCCAAGATAGATCAACAGTTACAACCCTTCGACCACGGTTGTCGATCCTGATGAAGCGACTGACTCATTATCACGGAGAGATCTAAACGGGCCCCACGAGGTTCAGAACAGCATTAGCAAGTCAAATACCGCAAAGATCTACGACTCGATGACACTGAATCCTGCTTTCAGCGACAGGCCATTGCCTGCAGGCCCAAGCAAGGGCTTCACGTTTAACCCTGGCGGCCGTGTCGAAACCCTGGCCCAATGGTCGTGAGGGCAAAAATCATTTTCACGGCGGCTTTAGCAGGACTGGCGATTGGAGCTCCTGCGTTGCCGGTGCATTCCCAATCCAGTTTGGGATCCAACCCACCCTTGAATCAACCACCTGTGCTGCCGATGCGCAGCATGATCGACACCCTTGAAGCTCGATGGAACCGAGCTTGCGACCAGCTAGCAAAGCGCGATCTGATTTCTTTAAAGCAAGCAATACGCATGGGCTTGCTCAACAACCCGATTCTCTCCAAAACCTACGCTGATATCCAAGCGGCTGAGTGGCGAGCCACTGCTGTCCGCCGAGAGTGGTATCCATCGTTAACAGCAAACAATCCAGTCACCCCACCTTGGTCCCTAGCGACGGAAACAACTAGCAGCAACCAATCAGGCGGCGATGCACCCAACTCTTACGCGTCTACACAAAGATTTTACACAAGTCCACGAGTACGACTGGAGTGGTCCTTCCTTGACCCAAGCCGAATGCCAAGACTTAAGGCAAATTTGGCTTTAGCGAATGTTCAACAACTATTATTTGATATTAGTGCCAGAAATTTAATTCTCGATATTCAAGAGGCTTACTATCGCCTTCAGGAAGCGCGGGAGCTTCGCGAGGATTACGCACGCATCTACAAACTCACTAAAGCGCAGATCGCGATAGCCCAACGATTGCGCCGCGCCGGCAATGGCTCCCAAGGAGATATCGATCAGCTGCGCTCTCAGTTGTTGCAGCAGCTCACTCAACTGACTCAAATCTATGAGCAGGAATTAATTGCCGCCAACCAACTTGCCTACACCCTTAGCCTTAGCCCCGGAACGCTTCTTTTGCCTTCCGAGCGTCTACTGCCTGTCGCACCCTGGAAAGAGACACTCCAACCCACCATTGAGGAAGCCTTGGCCCTGCGCGAAGAAATCAGAGCGAATCTCGCAAGCGCCGATAGCTTCGGGTGGTTGTCACGGGCACGGCTGAACCTCTATCTGCCAGCGGTAGGGCTACTCGCTCAGAGCCAGATGACCACCAACAGCTCATCTAGCTTGAACACGGACAGTCAAACGACCACAACAGTTAACAATTCAGCCCAACTTTCTAATGCAGTTGGACTCAGCTTCAGCTGGCTTCTCTTTGACGGTGGTCGCAACAGCGCTGACGCCTCTGTACTCCACCAACAGTATTTAGCCTACCGCTCGCAAGCTGACATGACACGCCTCTTGGTGACGCTGCAAGTACAAAATAGTTTCGCCACTTTCAGTAGCAATGAAATGGTGATCGACATGGCAAGGGAACAACTGGTGGTCTCCCGGGCCACGGTTGAATACACCGCGAGAATTTACGATGGCTCGACTATTGATGCCACCACATTCATTCAAAACATCCAGAACTACATCAACGCAGCCAAAAGCTACAAGGCATCAGTCAAGCAGTACAACATTGCGATAGCAAGCCTCTATCGCCACACAGCTCGCTGGCCCGAGAATGCTCTTTCAGATCTACAGCAAAGGCTCAAAGGATCAAGTCCGTAAAACCCAAACAAGCAGAGTGACAAGGGAGTCGGCTTCCTTCGGCACCTGAGCAAGAACCTAAGAGCTGCTTGATCAAAATGGGGCACAGAGGGGTAAATGTAGCGAGCACGACTCGATCAATAAGATGATCGCCGATTGAGCGCCCTGATACTTGAGAAGGACGTTTCAACAACAATCTGCCGTTTGTTCAGAACAGACGGCAGATCAGAAGCAGCAGAGCAGCGATATCGTACAGGTCATGAGCTGCCTGACTTGAAGAAAGAGCTAATTCTTTCAGCCAGAATTTCTTTCTAGCTAGCGATAGCCACTTCTAATTTTTCCTTAAGCTCGCCGGAGTTGTACATCTCGATCAGGATGTCTGATCCGCCGATGAACTCGCTGTTCACGTACACCTGGGGGATGGTGGGCCACTCGGAGTATTCCTTGATGCC
>Ga0078894_10001741_pt1 | contig 16309 bp, 15 predicted proteins | sample LauGreSu1BDMLBSD_2_FD_67506 | JGI IMG/M metagenome (GOLD analysis project Ga0078894, IMG submission 67506) | Freshwater lake microbial communities from Lake Michigan, USA - Su13.BD.MLB.SD (version 4) (version 4) | ecosystem: Environmental > Aquatic > Freshwater > Lake | place: Lake Michigan... | reverse complement strand
TAAAAATGAATTTTTGATAGGTAATAAATGATCCGCTGAAGCACCTATAAAAAAATTAGCATTTTCAGAAAAAACCACTTGATAATTCAACCCTAAACCTAAATCAAACCCCATAGTACTTGTTCGCTGAATATCTTCAGGATTTTGATCTGGAGTTATAAAATTTCCCCCTAAAAAATTATGATTAGCCCCAAGATAAGTTCCTAAACTTAAATATTGTTCTATATCATAGCCTATTTTTTTATTATAACTAAAATTGACACGTGCCATATTATTCGTCATAAATCCAAATTGGTCTTCTTGATAGGCATTTACACCAACTCCTAAATAATCACCTTGAAGTTTATCTTTTAAGAAAACAGCATCAGCACTTACTCCTATAGACTTGATACTGGATCCTAGTGTATTCCATTGTGTACGATAATTTGCTGTAACTCTATAGTTTCCATCAAAAAATCCAGTCAAAGCAGGATTGATGTAGGGTTGGGATGCAAAATATTGCGACAAAATCATATCTTGACTTTGTAAAATATGGAAATTGAATATTAATATCAAGTATATAAAAATCTTCTTCATGTTTTTTTAATTATACGTTTGTCTCTTTTCAATTATGCTATTTTAACAATAAAATTTGACCACTTTTCACAATTCTATCATATTTTGAATAGATTGAATTATAACGCATCATATATGTATATACTCCTGTTTCAAGCATATTGCCATTGGTACCCTTCCCGTCCCATTGAAAATTTAAATCATAAGCATTAAATACATTGTTTCCCCATTTATCATAAACCTTAAACTCAAAAGATTCAACAATATTTGTATTATTGGTAATCAAATAAAAAATATCATTTTTAGAATCTTGATTGTATGGAGTAAACATGTTTGGAACTATAATATTATCAATTGAATCAACAATTGTAACAGAAAAACGAGCTATTGCTAAACAATTAGGCCCATATCTTGCTTCCAATGTGTATAGCGTATTCTCTACAGGATAAATTTCATAATTATTATTTGCAGGTCGTGCATTGTTTTTGGGCGACCAAATAAAATTATAGAAATAGAAGGATGAATCCACTTTTAATATTTGCGTTTGACCCGCTACCATTTCCGTTTTACCTGAAATAGCTAATCGTTTTTCTGGATACAACTCTATTCTTTTTCTAAGAGTATCTGTACATCCAGCTCTATCTTTTATAACAGCTAAATAATCTCCAGAATCCAATGATTCTGCAATACGTGTTTTGTTTAATGGCGCGTGCATCCATGAATATGTTAGATTATTTGTATCTCCACTTATTATATTAATAGATAATCTACCTACACCATCTAATGGACAGATAGAATCCGTACCAACAAGATTACCTTTTGGACCTGGAATATTCTGAACTTCTATATCATTTACCGAAAACGTATCACAAGCTAAAGTATCCCAAAAATAAACCGAATATTTTCCTGGCGCTAGAGAATCAAAAGGCATCTTTAGGCGCGAAGAATCTTTCCATCTATAACGAATAGGCGCATACCCACCTTGTACTTTTACATCAATACTACCAATATTTTGAGCACATTCCGCATTTAATACTGATACACTTTTAAGTTTTATCTTACTTACTTTTGCATATACCGTACCAGATATTGTAATACTGCATGCTGCATTATCAGTGATTGTTACCGAATAGGTACCGGGCTTCAATGTATTATCTATATTTGAATTAAGCGAAGCATTTTGACTCCATTTATAAAAATAAGGTGGTGATCCTGCAGATGGTGTTACTGTCAAACGACCATTGCTGCTACTTTCGCATTTAGCCGAATCCATTTTTATAGTTGCTTTTAACGCATTAACATTTTTTGCAAGTATAAAAGTAGAACTTTGATCTGTACATTGCGTTGCACTATCTTTAAAACTTACATAATAAGTTCCCTCATCTAAATTACTTAAATTAATTGAAGCACCTTTTATTATAATATATGGTGCATTATTTTTAAACAACGTATATGTGACTCCTAAAGGTGCTGGTTCATAACGAAATGAAATTACACCATTCGCACCACAAGTAGGGTCAATCTTATTTTCAAACTTAGAACCGGGACATTGCGAAGCCATTTTCAATATTGAAAACAATGATATTATCAAAACTAAATAAACTTTTTTTGCCATTATTTAAAAACTTTAACTTTATTTTGCAACGTCCAAAAATAGTAAATATTTTTTTTATATTTATAATAAAAAATGAAGTACGGATTTTGTTTTCTTTCTAATATGCCTATCTATACAGATTTATCTGTAAACTGCACGGTAAAAAGTCATTTCTCTTTTGGAGAAATTTTTGAAATAATAAGTGCTAAACATGAGTTTTTTGAAGTAAAAAATTCATGTTTGACTAAAAGTGGATTCGTACCAAAAACACAAGTCAAAATTATCTCAAAAAAAGAATATAATTTTTTGGTTCAATCTGAAAAATTCTTTACCACAGACTCTATCTCTACCATTGTTTTTGAAAATAGGAATACACTTCTAAGTATTGGAAGCGTATTGTATAATTTTGATGGCTTAGTTGCGAATTTTGGATTTGAAAAAATTAATTTTTTTAGCAATGCCCTTTCAATAAAGCAAAAACTAAATACAACTCAAATAGAGAATTTAATAAAAAAGACTCTTAATACACCTATGATAACTGGTGGTAATACCATTTTTGGATTTGATTCATTAGGGCTCATTCAATTCTTTTTCAAATTTCAACAAATTAATATTCCAAATACATTAAATGAATTAATTGACAATAATCAGAACATTAGTCTTATAAAAAATGTAAAATTTGGAGATATTATTTTTTTTGGTAATAAAAAAATAGATCATTTTGGCATTGTACTTTCAAATAAAGATATATTGCATGTTCATGGATATGTTAGAATAGATGAATATGATTACCTAGGAATCAAAGATAAAGAAAATAAAGCTGCATATTTATTTTCAAAAATTTATAAAATCATTCGCATGCAGTAATTTTTTAGTTTTTTAAATAAAACTATTTAATTTTGCAATAATATTACTTTAAATGAAATTTTTATTTCCCCTTATCATAATTAGTATCCTTTTGTTTTCATGCAAATCATCAGGAGTCAATGTGGCATACAGCCCCAGCAAATCTTCTAAAATGGGTACTCCAGGCTTTGAAAAACCAAGATTATCCAGAGCATCAAGAGGAAGAGGATCTGTATTTGCACAAAAACAGCCTAAAGTCAAAATAAAATCTCAAATAAAAGCTCGCGCTGGCCTTTTTAGATAATTGATTTTTTTACATTTTGACATAAATATCTATTCTAATATACTTATTTGTAAGATTGTAATAGTATTGCAATTCAATGCCTTTTTTATAGACCAAATTAACTTCTAAAATCAAATCTACAATCCTGTCTTACTAGTCTTATATCTATTTGAAGAAGACATGATTATCTAATATAATAGATTATTACATTAGATAATGTAAATAACTCAAAAAGCCAAAGTTTAAAAACTTTGGCAATATATTGTGAATAAATTGAGAGTTTGATTATTTGGCTTCTACAACCATTTTACCTCTGTAGTACAAAGCACCTTCTACCATATACGCTCTATGTCTCAAATGCGTTTCGCCAGAAGTGCTGCAAGTACTCAATGTAGGCGCTTCTGCTTTGTAATGCGTTCTTCTTTTATCTCTTCTAGTTTTAGAAATTTTCTTCTTAGGATTTGGCATAATCTTATAGTTTTAAATATTATTTATTTTAATCTTTTTTTAATTTTGAAAGCGCAGCCCACCTTGGGTCTAAGTCTTCTTCTATTTTTTTTACATTCAATTTCTCCAACACTTTGGGATTACAAGTATCATTCCCATTTTTATCTTTTGGATGCACTACTTGAATTGGAATATTGATTAAAATATAATCGTATATTACTTCTTTCAAGTACAAGTGTGTCTCTGTTTTTGACAGATAAATTACATCTTCTTCATCCCCAATTTTATCGTCTCTTTCCTCAAATTTAACTATAAGTTTGAAATCAAAAATCATTTCATAGTCAAAATCTTCCAAACATCGATCACAAGCCAACGAAACGGTTCCATTCACCTGAAAATCTAAAATAAAAAATGAATCTTTTTTATCAAAAAATACATCTATATTTAAATCTCCTTTTTTAATGGGACAATGCTCTATTTCTTCAAAAAAAGTATTATCCACCTCAAATGCTATATGATGTACTTTATTTTTCAACCCTACAAATGCTATCTCATATTTTTTCATCATTCCAAAGCTTATTGAATCTATTAAAAAAATGGAGTGCAAAAATAATATAAAAAAATTGAATAGTTGCAAATATTTATGACTACTATACAATACATTTTTGATTAGTACGTTCAAATACAATTAAAAACTAATATTTAAGTTAAGTATATTTGCAACTATTAAAATAAAATTATAAAAAATGAACGTAGAACAAACCATGATTGGGGTATTTTTAAAAATGGGCGTTTTAGGCCAAATTATCGCTATTTTAATCTTCTTTTTATCCATAGTTTCTGTATTTGTATTTATAGAAAGATTACTTTTTTTGAAGTTTGCTGGAAAATCGGATCCTAATTTTATCGAAAAAATTAAAGATAATATTTCTGAAGGAAATATTAGTGCTGCAAAAGACTATTGCAATAGAAGCAATAATGCTCTTTCGAGAGTCATTTTAAAAGGTCTCAATCGAATTGGAATGCCTATTAGAGATATTGAACTAGCTATGGACAAACAAATTGGACTAGAAATCTACAAGTTTGAAAAAGGAGAAGGTGTTTTAAGTTTAATCTCAAAACTAGCACCGATGCTTGGATTCATTGGAACAATTGGTGGGGTAATCCAAATTTTTTATACTATAAATGCTACAGGAGATTATAATATTGAGTCTATTTCTGGTGGTTTATATGTAAAAATGATTACATCAGGTCTTGGTCTATTTTTAGGAATTTTAGCTTATTTTTTCTATTTCGTTGTATCGTCTAAAATCAAAAATGCAATATACACTTTGGATAAAGGGGCTAGCGATTTTATTGATATCATTTCTTCCCCTTCTAAAGGCTAAGTACTTTTTAATTTTAACACTTAAACACCTTAACTATGTCTAGATATAGAATGCGTAAAAAAGAAGAGGCAGAAGTAGCTACAGAATCACTAAATGATATTATGTTTTTCCTTATGCTTTTCTTCCTTATTGTATCTACACTGGTCAATCCAAATGTTATTAAACTAATGCTTCCAAACTCCAAATCATCAGCAAGCATGGCTAAGCAGCCCATAACGTTAACTATAACAAAAGATAAACTCATATTTTTAAATAGTGAAAAGACTTCAATATTAATTGAAAATTTGGAAAAGCGTTTACAAAACATAGCAGAATTGAAAGAAAATCCAACTATCGTGCTTCGAATTGACCAATCATTAAGTATTCAAGACTTAGTAAATGTTCTTCAGATAGGTAATGAATTAAAAGTAAAAATGGTATTGGCTACCGAAAATTCAAAAAAATAACGTATGGAAACGTGGTCAAATTCTCGTAATGAAAAGAAAGAACAAAAACGGCAATTTATTTCATTGTTTTTTTCATTGATTTATGGCATAGCTATTATTCTATTATTTTTCTTATATAAAATAGCTACACCCGCTATTGAAAAGGAAGAAGAGGGACTTTTAGTTGACTTTGGATATTCAGAAGTAGGTATGGGAGAAAATGAGCCAAGTCTTAAAGAAAATAATGAGCTAGTAAATATACCCGCGCCAGGTAATCCCCCTTTTACTCAAGCTGTAAAAGAAGAAGTGATTATTCAAGATGAGGAGATAACAGAAAGTATAGATATTCCAAAAAAAGATGAAAAGAAAAATATAGTAGTAGTTGAAAATTTATTGAAGAAAAACAACAAAACAAAAGAAATATCCAAATCCAAAACAGAATCCAAATCAGTAGAAAAACCCATCGAATCAAAAATAGAAAAGAAAGCTATATTTACTGGATTTTCTGGAAAAGGCAATGGCAATGGTAGTCAAGGTAATAAAGAAGGAGAAGGGAATATGGGAGATCCAAGTGGCTCAAAATCTACTAATTTTATAGGTCAAAATTCAGGAATAGGAAATAATGGTCCTGGAAAAGGTCTTATAGGAAGTGGACTCAAAGGAAGAAAATTAGATAATATTCCTAAAATAGTGGACAACAGCAATAAAGAAGGGAAAATTATCATTAAAGTACAAGTAGATGCTCAAGGAAAAGTAATCAATAGCACATTTCAAGCTCAAGGATCTACTTTAACAGATTCAGATTTAATTAATAAATGTATCCAAACGGCTAAAAAAGCAAAATTTACGGCCAACGAAGAGCGCGAGACAGATTATGGTACCTTGATATTTAATTTTAGTGTACGCTAAACCTGCCAAAGTATAATATTTTGATTGACGAGAAATACAAGGAAATAGAAACATATATTTTTGAAAAGCTACCTATGTTTTCTCGAATAGGAGCAGATGCATTCAAAAAAGATCTTACAAATATAAAAAGACTATGTGATTTTCTTAGAAACCCACAAGAACAATTCAGAACCATTCACATTGGAGGTACAAATGGGAAAGGTTCTACAACGCATTATTTAGCCTCTATTTTAATAGAATATGGGCTCAAAGTGGGCATATATTCATCGCCCCATTTAATTGACTATAGAGAAAGAATCAAGATTGGCAATCAATGGATTCCAAAAGAATTTGTAATTGAATTTATTGAAAAAACAAAACCAATCATTGAAGAAATTCAACCTTCATATTTTGAAATTTCTGTTGCAATGGCATTTGACTATTTTGCGTATGAAAAAGTAGATATCGCTTGTATAGAAGTAGGATTGGGCGGGAGATTGGATAGCACTAATATCATTAATCCCATTCTTTCTATTATCACGAATATTAGCCATGATCACAATCAAATGCTAGGCGATACGTTGGAAGAAATAGCATTTGAAAAAGCGGGTATTATCAAAAAGTCTACGCCCGTAATTATAGGAGAATATCAATCGGAGAGTATCTCTGAGGTTTTTGAAAACAAATCAAAAGAATATATAAGTTCTATTCAATTTGCCTCTGAGAATGTTCAATACAAAGAGGAAGATTATAAACACGTTTTTTATCTTAAAGAAAATACAATTTCATTACCAAAAAATATTTTTGAAGCAAATTATACGCTCAAAAACATAACGACTGTTCTTTGTGCAATAGAAGTTTTAATCTTCAACAAACTACTTCTCCCTCATTTAGATAACGATAAAATTGAGAAAGGGTTTATTGATTATTATAAAAATACAGGATTTGCTGGTAGATGGATGCGTATAGAAAAATATCCTAATGTGATTTTGGAATCAGCGCATAATGAGGCTGGTATAGAAAATTTGAAATTTAGCCTTTCCAAAACTAATTATAAAAATTTATATATAATTTACGGAACTGTAAAAGATAAGGATGTACAAAAAATAGTATCGATACTTCCAAAAAATGTAACGCATTATATTCTTACACAAACCAATATCCCAAGAGCTATGCCAGTAGAAGAGCTCAATGCGCTTTTTACCCAATACGGCATCACAAATTCGACTATCATTAAAAACTCATCAAAAGCCTTTTCAAAAGCGCTTGAAATAGCTGAAAAAGATGATTTAATCCTTGTCACAGGTAGTATTTTTTTAGTAGGAGAAATCCTTAATCAACTTTAACCCTATTTTTTTTATTCATAAAAAAAGCCCTCGAAATTTCGAGGGCTTAATTTTTATTGAAGTAGAATTTAGATTAGAAATTATATCTAACTCCAAATTGTAATCTCCATAAGTTTGCATAACTAATATTATCAATAAATGCATCTGTAGGAAGATAAGCTTTGCCATCTGTTCCTGTTGCAGATAAGAAGTTATATGAAGTTACAACACCATTAGTGATATTAGCTCTTAATGGATTATTATACAACAATTGCTTTCTCTTTCCAGAATTTGGATTTATTAGATTTGGTAAGTTGAAGATATCACAAGAAACTTGAATTGATTGCTTTCTCTTTCCAACTTTAAAGTTAAAGTCTTGGATAATTTTCATATCTAAAGTATGGAACCAAGGAAATAATCCCGTGTTTCTTCCTGCAAGTGCTCCTCTTTCATCATTGAATTCTGTACTTGAAATATATTTATCAAATGCAGCACCTTGAGCAGCAGAAGAAAAAGTAACTCCTGATACAGTATATGGAGCAAAATAAATATTCAAATCATTTTTAGGAACATAAATCAAATCTTGATTTGCATTGTCACCATTAATATCTGCATTATATACTAAACTATATCTACCTGGATTTGATCCTTCATAGAAGAATGAAATTGTAGTAGCTAATGCATCTTTTGCATATTTAAACTTGTAAGACAAACTAGCAACCACTCTATGAGGCGTATTAAAATCAGACATACCCAATACAAAATCATTTGGTGTAGAAGATGTTGGAAGACCTTGCCATGCTGAGTTAGCTCTAGATCCTGGATTTGAAGATACATCTTCCGATTTTGTATATGTATAGAAAATTGATCCAAATAAACCTTTAGATGCTGGTTTGGTAAGTCCTACTGAAGCAGAATAAGAATAACCTTGATTTGTATTTGCTAAAACAAACATATCACTTGAATTTATTCTTCTATTTGTCCATCTTTGTCTAGACTCATCTCCTGTAACTATTGAAGTTTGAGCAGCTGGTAAATTAGCATTGTATTGAGCAATATTTCTCAAATCTTTTGTATACATAAACTCACCGGTACCTATCAAACCAAAGAATGGCAATTTATAATCAATACCAATATCAGAACGCCATACTTGTGGCATTTTGAAATTTTGATCAACCATGTTGATTGTACTTGGAGCAATTTTTCCACCTACTAAATCTACTTTTGTAGCAGCAGTAGAATTTTTTATAAACTCATCAAAAGAAGTGTAGAACTTAATATTATTTAAATCCGCTGCAGAAGCAGTATAGTTGTTTATACTTGTACCAATATTTCCAGCTTGATTTACTAACCATACAAATGGTATTCTACCCGTGAAAACACCTGTTCCTCCTCTTACTTGAAGTGTTTTATCTCCATAAACATCCCAATTAAATGACATTCTTGGAGAAACCATCAACTGTTGTTTAGGGAACATACCTGATTGGAATTTTGTATTTTGTCCTTGAAGATCTCTGAAAGTCAATGCATCAACAGCAGGACTTGATATTAATAATGAATTGTCATAGAAAGGCATTTCAAACCTAACACCAAATGTCAAATTTAATCTATCAGACATATTAAATTGATCTTGAACATACGCACTCAATTGACCATATGAAGCTCCTACATAGGTATTTCCATTCATTCCGTTGATTGGGAAAGAAGCACCAAATGCTAAAGGCTTTCTATTGTTCATAAAATCACTTAAATTTGCATATCTATAGTATAGATTTCCTGCTTGAACAAATGAGTTCTCAAATTTTTGATACTCATAACTACCTCCAATTGTTAAGGTGTTATTTTTCAAATTAACCGTTAAGTTATTTATTATACTAAAGTTATTATTTCTTACAGAGTTTTTATATGTAAATGGATCTGTTCCTGCAAACATATAATTATCTCCAAAAGTTGAGCTAGCATTAATGTCAATTGAAGGGAAAACTTGTCCCCCAGGTATTCCTCTATCTTGTTGAATATAAGAATATGTACCAATCAACTGATTACTCATAATTGAATTAAGATTACTATTCAACTCTGCTGTAATTGTTCTAACAGTATGTTCAAAGTTGTAATTTGAATTTTGAAAACTCATTGAGTTAGCACCAATTCTACTATTTGAATTTCTATCTGTATTAATTGGCACCGATGTAGCATTTAATTGTTGATCTTCAGTTCCTGTCATTTGACTGTAACTTACATAAAATTTATTATTTTCATTTATATTCCAATCGATTCTTGTTAAAAATTTAGTGAAATTTTGTTGATATTCATTAGCATAACCATCATAAGGTCCTGTATTATATCCAAAAGAATCTCTCAAAAAGTTTGAAAATTTAGTTAAACTATCAGACTTAACTCTTGATCTTTGTCCAGATATTGTAGAATTAGAAGAAGTCCAGTTTTGACCTGGCAATGTTCTCTCTTCTCTTTCAGCGTTTACAAAAAAGAATAATTTATTTTTAATAATTGGACCACCTATTCTAAAACCATAGTTTGTATTAGTGAATTTTGGCACATCCAAATTTAAAGGACCTACTTGGTCTCCATTTAAACCATTACCTCTATAAAATCCATAAACTGAACCATGAACCTCATTTGTACCTGATCTAGTTACCGCATTAATGTTAGCACCTGTAAAACCGGTATTTCTAATTTCATAAGGAGAAACTGAAATTTGGATTTCTTCAATGGCATCAACAGAAATTGGAGAACCTGAACCTCCAGGTGTTAGGCCTGAAGAAAGACCAAATCCATTATTTAAATTTGCTCCATTTACCTGAAAATTATTATAACGTGCATCTCTACCAGCGAAAGAGTTTGCATTACCAACACTCGAACCACTTTGTGGAGTAAGTCTTGTAAAGTCTTCTACCCTTCTGTCCAAAGTAGGCATTGTCATAATTTGTTGAGAACTAACGTTTGTAGATGCTCCTGTTTTTTCAGAATTGAAAATACTGTTTTTCAAACCAGAGATTACTACTTCTTTAATTTGTTCTGTAGTTTGAGAAAAACTTAAATTAATAACAGTTGGTACACCTAATTTTACATAGATATCATCCACTGATACTTTGCCCGATCCCACAGAAGATGCTTCCACAGAAAATGGACCGCCTACTCTAACTCCGTTTATCACGTAGTTTCCATTAGCAGTAGTTCTACCTCCATAAACAGAACCTGAAGCCGTGTGAATTGCTTTTACAACAGCCCCTGAAACTGGGAGATTTTTTGCATCTTTGATTACTCCTTGTATGGAACCAGATGTAATCTGTGCATTAGCCATAAATGGCACTAGCATTAATATAGCTAGAATTTTTGTAAATAAATGTTTCATAAAATTTCGAATTTGTTAAATTTTGGCAAATTTAAGTATTTTTTAAAATATACTCATATTAAAATAACATTAAATTTAAATTTATTTTCCACAAACTGTTAATTACAAATTAATTATTCAGTATTTGCAATAGATAAGACTTCATGATTAGATTCAATAAAAATATAAAAAAGGAATCTAATCAAAAATCAAAAATGTGTTATATTTGTCAATTGAAAAAATAATTAAATGAATAATATATTAATCACTGGCGGTGCCGGATTCATTGGATCACATGTAGTAAGACGTTTTGTAAATAATTATCCAAATTATCATATATATAATCTAGATAAACTTACCTATGCGGGTAATCTTGAAAATCTAAAAGACATTGAAAATGCAAAAAACTATACTTTTTTGCGAGCAGATATTCAAGATTTTGCAAATTTAGAAAAGATTTTTACAGACCATAAAATAGACCATGTAATACACTTAGCAGCTGAAAGCCATGTAGATAGAAGTATTTCAAATCCGCTTGAATTTGTACTTACCAATGTAGTGGGTACGGTAAATCTTCTCAATGCTGCAAAAAATGCCTGGAAAGAAAATCTTAATTTGCATCGTTTTTATCATGTATCTACCGATGAAGTATATGGTGCATTGGGTGAAACAGGATTTTTCACAGAGGAAACAAGCTATGATCCTCACAGCCCTTATTCGGCTTCTAAAGCGAGTAGTGATCATTTTGTTAGAGCTTATCACGATACATTTGGCATGCAAGTGGTTGTATCTAATTGTTCCAATAATTATGGATCACATCATTTTCCTGAGAAATTGATACCACTTTGTATTCATAACATCAAGAATAACAAACCCTTACCAATCTATGGTGATGGCAAATATACTAGAGATTGGTTATTTGTAGAAGATCATGCAAGAGCAATAGACGATGTTTTTCATAAAGGGGTAAATGGACAAACCTATAATATTGGCGGATTTAATGAGTGGCAAAATATTGATTTAGTGAAATTGCTGTGTAACATTATGGACCAAAAATTGGGACACGAGGAAGGTACTTCGGAGAAATTAATTACTTTTGTAAAAGATCGACCAGGACATGACTTACGCTATGCTATTGACGCTACAAAAATTGAGCGAGAATTGGGCTGGAGACCTTCTGTAACCTTTGAACAGGGATTAGAAAAAACAGTAGTCTGGTATCTTGAGAACGAAGAGTGGCTTAATAATGTAACGAGTGGAAATTATATGGAATATTACAACAAGCAATATAATTAAGATGCTCAAAAACAAAAAAATTCTTGTAACAGGCGGTGCTGGTTTTATAGGTTCAAATATATGCAAAAATTTGCTTGAGCAAGGCGCTCATGTAAGAGTTTTGGACAATTTGATAACAGGACGAAAATTGAATATAGAACCGTTTTTATCACATCCAAATTTTGAGTTTATAGAAGATACTATTTTTGATTTAAATGTATGTAAAAAGGCTTGTACCAATATAGATTTCGTATCACATCAAGCTGCTTTAGGTTCTGTACCTAGGTCTATAGCATTTCCTGAAAAAACAAATGAATCAAACGTTACAGGATTCTTAAATATGCTGATAGCAGCAAAAGAAAATAAGGTACATCGCTTTGTATATGCTAGCTCTAGCTCCGTTTATGGAGATGAACCCTCTTTGCCAAAAATAGAAACGAAAATAGGAAATCCGCTCTCCCCTTATGCTGTGAGCAAATATACGAATGAACTCTATGCACAAGTTTTTTATAAAACATATGGATTGGAAACCATTGGGCTACGTTATTTCAATGTATTTGGCCCCAATCAAGACCCAGAAGGTGAATATGCAGCTGTTATTCCGCTTTTCATCAATAATATTCTCCATAATAAACCTATTTACATCAATGGAGACGGAAGTAATACTAGAGATTTTACTTTTGTAAACAATGCTGTTCAAGCAAATATTTTAGCATTAACTACAGAGAATAAAGCAGCAAAAGGAGAAATATTTAATGTAGCCGTGGGCGAAAATTTCTCATTAAATAATTTAACAGAAGCCATTCAAAGTATTCTTGCTACAAAAACTGAAATAATTCATCGTGAAGAGCGCGCAGGTGATATAAAAAATTCGTTGGCGGATATTTCTAAAATCTCAAACTTGCTCAATTACAAGCCTACACATACTTTTTTTGAAGGATTAAAAGAAACTGTAGCGTATTTTAAAAATTTGTAATAATAAAGATTTTACAAAATCTCAATTTCCGTACGTCTATTTTTAGCTTTTCCTTCAGGCGTATCATTGCTCATAATAGGCTGCGAAGAACCAAATCCTTTTGAAGTCAATCTTGTAGCATCGATGCCCGATTTTACCAAATATTCTACTACTGATTTAGCTCGATTTTCAGAAAGCAATTTATTGTTGGCTTCGGCGCCTACATTATCGGTATGTCCCGATACTTGAATACGCATCGAAGGATTTTGATTGAGCATGGCTACCACCAATTCTAGCTCAGTTTTGGATTCAGGTTTTAGTTCAAATTTACCCGTTTCAAAAAACACATTTCGAAGTTCAAACTTAGTACCCGCTTCCAATGGATTTAATGCAATTGTTAATACATTAGGCGAATTATCTTTTTTCTGGTCAAACGTATAATTTTCCGAAAAAATAGAAAAGCTCTCTTTATTTACCATAAATCCATAAGGTACGCCAAGCGGAAGTGTAATCAAAAATTCCCCATTTTTCTCATCGCTACTTACACTTACCACTGATTCACTCGTTTTGGCATTAAAAATTTTGATACTGGCTTTGAGTGGCGCATTTGTTTTTTTATTGAGGACTACACCTTTGATATACGTTACATTTTCGGGTTTAAATTCTTTTGGCAATGAGAATGAAAACAAATCATAATCTTTTCGATCCTCTATTTCAGCTTGTTTTGCCAAATAGGCAGTAGTTCCCAACGCATTTACAAACAACGAAACTTCATTTCCGGTGGTGTTAATTGCTTTGCCTAGATTCACAGGTTTTTGCCATACACCATCTATCATTTTTGACATAAAGATATCTTTTCCACCTAATCCAGGATGCCCATCGGAAGAAAAATACAACGTTTTACCATCAGGGTGGATAAAAGGTTTGTCTTCATCGTTTGCCGTATTTATTTCTCCACCAATATTTATAGGATCTGAGAAATCGCCTTTTTCTGAAATCTTTGAATAATAAATATCGGAACCACCAAAGCCACCTTCGCGTTTGCTCACAAAAAACAAGGTCTTGCCATCGCTACTCACACAAGGCTGACTTTCCCAACTTCTAGAGTTAATAGGCATTTTCATAGCTCTAGGTTTTCCCCAAACATTGCCTGTTTTTGAAGCAAAATACAAATCACAAGAACCAAAAGATTTTGGACGTTCACACGACGTGAAAAACAAAAATTTGCCATTGGAAGAAATGGTATGAGCGCCGTCATTAGCAAAAGAATTGATAGATAAGACCGTTCCATCATCCAAAATTTCCATTTCATCAATAGGCCTAGCAGGCGACCAAGTGCCATTATTATTTACACTTACCCAAATATCCTCATTTCCATTGGTGTTTCGGGTAAAATAAAGATATTTTTCATCTGCTGTAGTAGAAGGAAAATAATCGTCGAAAGTAGAATTAATTCCATTTCCCAAATTTTTAAATGCTAATGGTGCCAGATCAGGTTGTGTTTTTGCAAAAGCAATATTTTTTATCAATCGATTACAAGCATTATAATTTGCTTGACTTAGATTGGGAATTTCCAGAAATTGATTAGCATATTTTTCGGCATTATCGTAGTCCGAAGTTTGAAAATAACAATCCGCCATTAATTTCAATTGAAGAGGATTATGAGAAGGATTAATATTATACAAATTCTCCAAAGTAGAAAGTGCATTTAAATAATCGCGGCGTCCATTTAGGAATTGTGCTTTTAGGAAATAAGCTGTTTCAAAATTGGGATAATTAGTTATACATTCATCGAGTTTGTCGATATACCCTTTTGAATTTCGCATTACTAATTGATTATTAGCTTCAGCAATCAAAGATTCTGCTTTTTCATTATTTTGCGCTAAAAGTGAAAAGGATATAATCCAAGCTAAACATAAAAAGTACTTTTTCAAACTCATTGATTATTATATTTATAAAATTTATTTTTTAAACGTATGTATCTACAAAAAATTATACTTTGGGGCCAAATGCCAAATCACCCGCATCGCCCAATCCTGGCACAATATAGCCTTTTGCGGTGATTTCATCATCGATATCGCCTACCAAAATCTCATCTATATCTGCATTTTTTTGTAAATATTCTAAGCCCACCACACTAGCAATAACGCCTAAAATATATACCTTTTTTGGTTCCCCATATTTTTTCAACTGCTGTAACGTTGCTACAAGACTAGCTCCCGTAGCTATCATTGGATCACAGAGCACCAATATTTTTCCATCAAGATTTGGCGAAGATGCGTACTCTAGACGAATCACAAAATCACCACTTTTGCTATACTTTCTATAGGCCGATATAAATGCATTTTCAGCATGATCAAAATATTGTAAAAGACCGTAATGCATTGGAATTCCTGCACGTAACACATTAGCAATTACAACTGTATCTTTTAACTCAAAAGAGGATTTGATGCCAAGAGGTGTCTGAACTTGAATCTCTTTATATTCCAATTCTTTGCTAAGCTCGTATCCTAGAACTTGGCTTATACGTTCTAGATTTGTTCTAAATCGCATGGAATCTTTTTGTTTGTTACAATCTCTAATTTCATTCAAAAACTGATGCAAGAGACTATTTTTAGCACTCAAATTGACAATCATAATCATACATTTGCTACAAACTTAAGCATTTTTTGGAATTTGATTTATAAATTATTAATGAGATTGAATGCAAAAAATACAATGATTATTTTATAGAATAAGAATTGTATTAATGAAAGACAGAATTACTTGCGATAAAGTGAACGCAATTTATGATTTTTTTAAACAATCGGATAGTGTACATTTTCATATTTGCTATGCCACTGATGAAGAAAAAGTAGTGATTTATTATAAAAGAAATAATCTGAATTATAACACGAATGAGTATTCTTGGGATACTTCAAAGAATATTTTTCATAGAAGAGAATTGTAAATGAAGCCAAATCAAATTCTATAAAT